>Ga0315288_10002723_pt1 | contig 22711 bp, 17 predicted proteins | sample YL17G11_20_MG_FD_203454 | JGI IMG/M metagenome (GOLD analysis project Ga0315288, IMG submission 203454) | Sediment microbial communities from Yellowstone Lake, YNP, Wyoming, USA - YL17G11_20 | ecosystem: Environmental > Aquatic > Freshwater > Lake > Sediment | place: USA: Wyoming | collected...
TCATCAAGGCCACGGACCAGAGCAACGAGGCGGTTAGCCATATGTATAACGTGACCATCGAGCAGAACCCGCCGGACATAGCCTGCGCCGAGACCGTGGTGACCATGCAGGAAGGCGGCAACACCACCCAGAACCTGGCAGATGTCTGCAAGGCGTCCACCGGCCACAAGCTGACCTTCGAGTTCCTGGGCGGCAACAGCCAGAACCTGACCGTCAAGGTCGACGCCCAGGGCAACGTGAAGTTCACGGCGCTGGGAGACTACACCAACGCCAACGGCGAGAACCTGAACTTCAAGGCCTTTATGACCTCGCCATGGCAAAAGACGGTCTACTTCACCCTAAACGTGGTGATCCAGAACGTCAACGACCCGCCGCAGATACGCAACCCGCAGCCCGACCCCCAGATAGCCATCAACATACCCGAGGGCGGCTCCAAGGACTTCTCGGCCCAGGTATACGATGTGGACAACAGCCTTCTTGACATCCGGTACACCTGGTATGTGGACAATGTGGCGGTGGCCTCGGGCCAGAACACCTTCAGGTATCAGCCCGACTTTGCCGCGGCCGAGGTCGCTGGCGGGACCCACACCGTCAAGATAACGGCCCGCGACGGTGCCGGCGGCGAGGCCTCCTTCAACTGGACGGTCAACGTCGACGACACCAACAGGAAGCCGACGGCGAGGATAACCACGCCCCAGAACAACACGCAGTTCGACCCGGACAAGACCATTAACTTCATCGCCGAGGCCAACGACCCGGACGGCGATGCGGTGACATTGACCTGGTTCGAGAACGGCGCCCAGATCCACGCCTTCCAGTCGCCGAACCCGATGCCATCCAACGGCACCATCGACAGCTGGAGCAAGAAGTTCAAGGCCGGGACGACCCATGTCATTGAAGTGGTCGTCAAGGACGTCCCAGGCGGCCTAGAGAGCAGGTACTATCTGACCATCGTCATAAAGCCGGCGGGAACCAAGGGAGGTATCATACCCGGCTTCGAGATGGTCATTGCGGTCCTGGCCGTTGTGGGCGTCGCCGTAGCGGTGTCCTACAGAAGGAAGGAGTGAGGCTAACCGGCCTCCTCCATTTTTCTTTATTTTTTCCTTTTTCAATTTTTATCATCTTTTACCGGTTCATTGTCCCTAGCACCCGCCTTCTCCTCTTTCCGCCCTTGATGTAGAAGAACTTTCTATAAGGCCTGAAGCCGACCTTGGAATAGACGCGGTATGCCGGACCATTGTCCTTGAAGACATGTATCAGGGCGTCCCTGGTCCCCTTGAAAATCTCCCGCACGAGGGATGACACGTTGGCCGTGGCGTATCCCTTGTTCCTGTAAGCCTTGGCGGTCGCTATCGTGTGGACCATCCCGCCGATATCGATGGTCCTGGCCATGCCTATGGCCGCTAGCCGGCCCTCGGCCTTCACGCCGACCCAGGTGCTGGTCCTCATGGACCTCCTGATAGCCTCCGCGGTCTGCTTGCCCCACATATATGGGCCCGCGGCCCGCATGAGGGCCGCCACGGCCCTGGCGTCCTTGGCCCTGAGCCTGGTCGAGACCCGGCCCTTCGCGAGCCTCTCCTGACCCTTCCTCATGTGAAGCATGTGCATCTCGGCCTGGCGTTCCGGCTTGAAGGCCCGAAGCAGCAGGTCCTTGTGCTCCAGTTGAACCATGCCCTCGACGTCGCGAATGTCGATGTGCTCGATTAGGGCCTTGACGGCCCTGGCCGAGCCCCTCGGCTGGGCGATGCGCCCCTTGTAGATCAGCATGACCCCGGTGATCCTTCCTCTCTCCAGGGCCAGCAGGAACCTGGAGCTCTCCCGTTCCATCTGCCAGTCCGCGATGAAGAAGTAGTAGGCGAGCGGGTCCCTCTCCAGGTAATGTAGGAACCTCTCTTCGTGTTCCTTATCCAAATCGATGACCGTAACCGGCATGCGTATCGCCTGATGCACACAATCAACGGTGCGGAGGCTAAAAAAACTTGGCCTCAGGTCCTTCGCCCGAACCTCTTCTCGAGCCTCGAGAACGGGAGGAATATCATGGTGGGCCTGCCATGTGGGCAGTTGAATGGCTCCTTGGCCTTGTAGAGCAGCTGGACTAGGTTCCGCATCTCGACCAGGTCCAGGTGCTTCCCGGCCCTGGTGGACGTGTGGCAGGCCATGGTCCTGATGACCTTGTCCTTGACCTCGTCAAGGGTCGTGCTCTTCCCCTTCTTGCCCTTTCCACCGACCCAGATGTCCGAGATTATGTCGTGGATGGCCCCGGCCTCGACGGTGACCCCAAGGACCGACGGGACGCCCTTGACACGGCAGCTCCTGGGCCCGAACGGCTCAACCTCGAAGCCGAGCCTTGCCAGGTCCTCCGTGATGTGCTTCAGGGCCGCGGCCTCGTCGGCCGACAGCTCTATGGCGATCGGGTCCAGCAGCTCCTGGGACTGGACCTTGCCCTCGCCCAGCTGCCGCCAAAGCTCCTCGTAGGTTACCTTTTCGTGGGCCGCATGCTGGTCGATGATCACGATGCCCTCGTCGGTCTCGCCGACTATGTAGCAGTCGCCGGCCTGGCCCTTGATGGTGATGTTCCTGGGAAGGCGCTCGAGCGTGGGCTCGGTCCTATCGTCGAGAATGGCCTCCCGGCCCGCCCTCTCTGATGCCTTGACCTCCAAATCGCCGGTGTCCACGTTGATGGTCGCCTGGCGATGGCCGCTGGCCTTACCCTCGGAGGCCCTGGCGGCCTTGGGGCCCCGTATGCCTAGGTCCTCCATCTCGACGGGCGGGACGAGCTCGCTCAGCGACAGGGCCTGGCGCACGGCCTCCAGGACGGCCCTCTCGACCTTTGCCTCCTCCTCGAACCTGACCTCGGTTTTCGCAGGATGGACGTTCGGGTCCACGCGCTTCGGGTCCAGTTCCAACCGCAGGACCGCGATGGGGTACCTGCCCCTGGGAATAATTGGCCCGTAGGCCTCGAGCATGGCCCTGTGGATGGCCCTGTTCAGGATGTCCCGGCCATTGATTATTATATGCGTCGTCGGCCTCGAGCGGTTCTGGTGCGGCTTGGAGACATAGCCCTTTATGGCGATGCCCATCTCCTCCCAGTCGACCCTGAGCATGTCCTTCGCGATACCGATGCCGTAGACGGCCGCGACCCTCTCCTTCAGGTCAGTGGCCGGCGGGGCCTCGAAGACGACCTTGCCGTTGTGTGAGAGTCGGAACATGATCTCGGGCCTTGCCAGGGCCTTCGATGTGATGACCTCGAGGATCTTCGCGAACTCCTTCTCGGGCGCCTTGAGATATTTTTTCCGTGCGGGGACGCTGTGGAAGAGGTCCCTGACATCGACGGTGGTGCCCACGGGGCACCCGGTCTCCTCAAGGTCCAGGACCTCCACATCGGCCTTGACTTTGGTCCCGACCTCCGCGCCGTGAGGCCTCGTCACGCACACGACCTTCGCAACCGCGGACATGCTCGGCAGGGCCTCGCCCCGGAAACCCAGAGTCTCGATCCCGAAGATATCCTCGAGCCTCTCTATCTTCGAGGTCGCGTGCCTCTTGAATGCTAGGATGGCGTCTTCGCGGTCCATGCCGCAGCCGTCGTCGGTGACCCTGATGGAATCGAGCCCGCCCCGCTCCACCGAGACCTCGATCCTCTTGGCCCCCGCGTCAAGGCTGTTTTCCACGAGCTCCTTGACCACGGAGTGGGGTCCCTCGACGACCTCGCCGGCGGCGATTTTCTTGATGACCTCCTCGCTGAGGACCTTGATCTTCGGCATCCTTGCTCAATCCTCGATGTCCTTCTCATGCGCATCCATTTGGCCCTTGGCCTTCTTTTGCAGCTCGCTGAGCTTGTTGAGGGCCTCCAGCGGGGTCATGCTGCTCAGGTCCAGCTTCTGGAGCTCCTCGGTGACCTTGTTCCCGTCGGAGAAAAGGACCAGCTGCGTGAAGCTGGGCTTCGCGGGTCCCTTGACCCTCACCTTCCGGCCGCCCTTCTTGGCCTTGTCGCTCCCGTCTTCCTCCAATACCACGAGCTCCTCGGCCTCGAGGGACTCAAGGACCTCCTTGGCCCTGTCTATGACCCTGTGCGGAATTCCCGCCAGCTTGGCCACCTGGATACCGTAGCTTTTATCCACGCTGCCGGGCAGGACCTTGCGCAGGAAGACGAGCTCATCATCCTGCTCCTTGACCGGCATGTGAAAGTTCTTGGCCCTGGGTAGGATTTTGGTGAGCTCCGTCAGCTGGTGGTAATGCGTCGCGAAGATGGTCTTGCCGCCGAGCCGGGGGTTGTTGTGCAGCTCCTCGGCCACGGCCCAGGCCAGGCTGAGCCCGTCGAAGGTCGCGGTCCCGCGGCCAATCTCGTCTAGCAGGACGAGGCTCCTTTTCGTCGATGTGTGCAGTATGGTCGCGGTCTCCACCATCTCGACCATGAATGTGCTCTGGCCCCGGGCCAAATCGTCGGATGCGCCTACGCGCGTGAAGACCTTGTCGATGACGCCGATGGTGGCCTCGCGGGCAGGCACGAAGGAGCCCATCTGGGCCAGTATGGCCATCAGGGCCACCTGGCGCATGTAGGTCGACTTCCCGGCCATGTTCGGGCCCGTGAGTATGATGAGCTGGCTGTCCTCGCAGTCCATGGTCGTGTCGTTGGGCACGAACTCGCCCGATGCAAGGCGCGTCTCGATGACCGGATGTCTGCCGTCCTTGATGACCAATGAGGTGCCGTCGGTCATGGTGGGCCTCAAGTAATTGCCGTGGACGGCGACATCGGCCAAAGACCTCAGGACGTCGATGCACGCCACGGCGCGGGCCACCTTGAGCAGGGCCCCGCCGACCTCCGCCACCTTTTTTCGTAGCTGGTCAAAGAGCTCGAATTCCAGGGCCTTGATCTTCTCGTCGGCGCTTAGGACCAGTTCCTCATAGCGCTTGAGCTCCTCGGTGATATAGCGCTCGGCGTTGACGAGCGTCTGCTTCCTCATGTAGTCTTGCGGGACCCGGTCGGATTGGCCGCGGGAGACCTCGATGTAGTAGCCGAAGACGCTGTTGAAGCCGACCCTGAGGGTCTTGATGCCGGTGCGCACCTTCTCCCTCTTTTCGAGGCCGGAGATCCAGTCCCGGGCATCCTTGACGCTGGCGTTGAGGCCGTCGAGCTCCTTCGAATAGCCCTCCTTGACCATGCCGCCGTCCTTGACGGCGGTCGGGGGATCGTCGACGATGGACCTGTCCAGGAGCTCCACCAGGTCCGTAAGCTCGTCTAGGTCCTCTGTGAGGCCCTGGAAAATGGCCTCGGCCTTTCCCTTGAGCAGTCCCTTCAGGTTCCCGACCAGCCTCAGGCTGTTCTTGATGGCCAAAAGGTTCCTTGCATTGGCCGAGCCGTACTGGACTTTGCTTGTGAGCCTTTCGATGTCGTGGAATCCTTTCATGACCTCGCCAAGCTCGCCGATGAGCAGCAGGTCCTTGGTCAGGGCCTCGACGGTGTCGTGCCTTTTCCCGAGCTCCTTTAGGTCCAGCAGCGGCTGGAGGAGCCAGCGCTTGAGGAGCCTTGCCCCCATGGGCGTTACGGTCCTGTCGAGGACCTCGAGCAATGTGCCGTCTGGCCCACCGCTCCTTATGTTCTGGACGAGCTCCAGGTTCCTCATGGTGGCCGCGTCCAGCGACATGTACCTGGATGTCGTCTGGTACCTTAGACCGTCGATATGGACCTCGCCCATTCCGTTGGCCTTGATGTAATCCAGCACGAGGCCCGCCGCGGCGACGGCGCAGGGCCGGTTCTCACAGCCAAACGGCTGAAGGCTCGGCACTTTGTAATGTTCCTTGAGCGCGGCCTCGCCGTGAGCAGGGCCGCCCTCGTCACCGGCCCAGTCGGCCTCCTCGCATTGTGCCGTGACCGAGCCGCACAGGCCCGTGAGGGCCTTGTTCTGCATGAGGCCCTGGGGCATGAGGCACTCGGCGGGCCTTATCCTGGACAGCTCGGCCTGGAGGTCCTGCAGTGTCTCGAGCTCGGTGGCGAAGAAATCGCCCGTCGAGATGTCGGCCGTCGCGATGCCGTGCATGTGATGTCCGTCGGACCTTGGGCCGATGTAGATGGCCGAAAGATAGTTGTTGGACTTCTGGTCCAGCAGGACGTCCTCGATGAGCGTCCCGGGCGTGACAAGCCGGACGACCTCGCGCTTGACGAGGCCCTTGGCGAGCTTCGGGTCCTCGACCTGCTCGCATATGGCCACCTTGTGGCCCTTCTTGACGAGCTTCCCGAGATAGCTGTCGAGGGCGTGGTAAGGGATCCCCGCCAGCGGGGTTCCCTGCCTTGCCGTCAGGACGATGTCGAGATCCTTCGATGTGACCACAGCATCCTCGTCGAAGGTCTCGTAGAAATCGCCAATCCTGTAGAGCAGGATGCAGTCCTTGTACTTCTCCTTGGTGGAGTAGTACTGCGCCATCAAAGGCGTCAGGTTACCCTTCCTGGCCAAGATTCCCACCCAGGGCCCATCAATCCGTCGGCAAAGCCTTCGTGACCATGAACTCGCCGTCCTTGAAGGTCAGGTCCATGTACGACATGTCGTGGTCCGTCTCCCTCATCTTGATGCACCGGATCCTGCGCCGGACCTCGACCTCGCCAATCTCCACGAGCCTCAGATGGATGACCCCGTCGGCCAAGAAGGCCTCGTAGGCCCTGTCCTTGACCATGCCGCCGGTGCCCAGGGCCAGCAGAGGCATCATGTCCACGGCCTCGGAGACTATGAAACAGGTCATGCCCATCTTCCGGAGCCATTCGAAGAACATGAACATGGCCCTGCGGCTGAAGTCGCTTTCGGCCAGGAGCGTGTAGGCGTCCAGCGAGTCCAGCACCAGGAGCTCGCACCCGATGCGCTCTTTGATCTTCTGGATGGTCTTCATGGTCAGGCCGAGCCAGGACTCCTCCAGGGGCTTTTTCTCCTCGAGCCTCAATGAGCCCACGTCCACGACGAGCAGCTTGTCGGCCACTTCCTTCGTGCCCAGGCCCATCTGCGTCATCTGGGTCAGGAGGCTGCCCTCGGTCTGCTCCATGGTGATGTAGAGGCCGCGCTTGCTGTTCATCCGGGCGTTCTTCCACAGGATGTAGTAGGCGAGCGATGATTTCATGGTGCCCGCCAGCCCGCTCAGAAGGACAACGCTGCCCTTGGGGACGCCGCCATCGATGAGCTCGTCGAAGCCCTTCACATAGGTCTTGATTCTCTCATCCTTTTCCGGCATGACCTGTCCCTCCTCACTCCAGGGCCCAAGCGGCCTTGAACTTGCCGTCCTTGAAGTCCAGCTTGAAGACGCTCGTGCTATGGTTCGTCGCCCTCATCTTCAGCACGCGTACCCTCCTTTGGATCTCCACCTCGTTCAGCTCGTGCATCTTCAGCGAAATGATGCCATCGGCCAGGAAGTACTCCCCCTGGCTCCCGGAGCCCTGCTCGACGAGGCGCTTGAAGGCGCCCGTGCCGAACAGGTCCAAGGTCTCTGTGATTATCAGTGCCGTCATGCCTATCTTCCTGAGCCACTCGAAGAACTTGAACAGGGTCCTCCGGTTGAACTGCGGCCCCGACAGCATCGCGTAGGCGTTGAGGCTGTCCATGGCCAGGAGCTCGCAGCCCTCGGCCTCCTTGACCTGCTGGATGGTCTTGAGCACCGACGCCGTCCAGTTCTCCTGGGCACCGACCTCGTCCAGCATCATGGCCCCGACGTCCAGGAGCATCATGTTGCTTTGGACCTTGCTCATGTCGAAGCCCATCTTCGTCATCTGCTTCATGACGCTCTTCTCGCTCTGCTCCAGGGACATGTAAAGGCACTTTTTCCCCTTGAGCGCGTTGTTGTAGAGGATGCTGAACGCGAGCGAGGACTTCATGGTCCCCGTCGAGCCCGACAGGAGGACAATGGCTCCCTTCGGTATGCCGCCCTCCAGCTGCTCGTCGAAGCCCTCTATGTACGTCGGGATCCTGTTGACCATCCTCATCACCTCACGGCCGGGACGGTGGCGCGTCATGGACAAGCGCCCTAGGGCCCTGCCGGAACATCACCTTCCAGGCCTGGTATATCCCTTTTCCAGGTCGGAAACCTTTCCCCGCTCTTAAAAGGCATGGGACCTATTTAATACATTGGGGCAACATTTTTCACCATTCGCATCATAGGAGGCCCCGATGCACTACAAGCTCGTGGCTTTCGACTGTGACGGGGTCCTCGTGGACACGGCCAGCTCGTGGCAGTACATCCACGAACATTTCGGCGTAAGCAACGACGTCTCCGTCGACGCCTACATGCGGGGCGACATCGATGGGCTCGAGTTCATGCGCAGGGATATTTCTCTCTGGACGGCCAAGCACCCGGGCATCACCGTCGGGGACATCCGGGCCATCCTGGACCGTATCCCGCCCATGAAGGGGCTCGACGAGTTGTTCAGGGCCCTGAATGATTGCGGCTGCAAGGCCGTTATAATCAGCGGCGGGCTGGACATTCTCGTCGACGGGCTGGCCGAGCGGATCGGGGCCCACGGAAGCTACTCGAACGGCCTCGAGGCCGACCGGCGCGGCAGGCTCACGGGCGAAGGCATCCTCCGGGTCGAGCCCAAGGACAAGCGCGGCCCCCTGCGGGAGGCCATGAGGGGCCTTGGCCTGTCGAAGAAGGATGTCGCCGCCGTCGGGGACACCGCCGGCGACGCGACCATGTTCTCTGTGTCCGGCCTCGGCGTAGCCTTCAACCCGCAGGACGAATTCGTCAGGAAAAAGGCCGACAAGATCGTTGAGGAGAAGGACCTCAGAAAGCTTTTGGACATCCTGCTATAGCCTCTCAATAATAGATATAATAAATTATCAGGAAGCCCAGCTGTAGGGCCAGCAGCATCAGGTACATGTGCTTCCAGACCGGCGAGTTCTCGAAGACGTTGTCCTCCTTGCTGTAGACCGCCTCGTATATCAGCACCAGGACGTAGATGCCCCAGGCCACCATGGTCGTCATGATGAAGGTCTCTGGTATCAGTATCTTGAGGTACGTCATGACCGGTATCAGGAAGAACGGCAGGACGAAGAACACGGCGGTGAACCGGGCAGCATTCTTTATCCCATAGACCACAGGGATCGTCCTCATGCCGAACTTCCTGTCGCCCTTGATGTCCGTGAAGTCCTTGGATGTGATGGTCCCGAAGATGAATATCGACATCACGAGGCCCATGGCCCACGGCGTCGGATCGTTGAACGGATTGTCATCGAAGATGCACCAGGCCGCCACGAAGCCCAGCAGCCCCCTCGTGATTGCTATGCTCGCATTACTTATCCAGAGCCTCTTCTTGAACTGTATGGGCGGCACCGAGTAGCATATGGTCATGAGCATGATGAACAGGATGAAGAATGCGAAGGTGCTGTTGACCCAGGAGGCACGCCACAGCGTCATGAGGTAGAAGAACCACGCCACGGTCCTGGCCTCGTCCTGGCTGAGGTCCCCTCGGGGGACCGGCCTGTAGGGCTTGTTTATCTTGTCAATCTCCAAATCGACGGCCTGGTTCAGGGAGTTGGAGGCGGCGTTGACGAAGACCAGCGCGATGACGCCCCATATGATCGTCAGCGCCTCGGGAAAGTCCCACCGGATGAACGGGTAGGCCGCATAGAGCACCGGCATGGCCACAGTCCCGCCGTTGACCTTGAACGATATCAGGGCCGCCGAGGTCCCGCCTATTATCGGGGCCAGGAGCGTGAATGGCCTTATGAGCTCTATGATGGCCCGGACCTTGCCTGGGACGAACCTCAGGATGCCGACCTTCGACAGGGCCTTTGACTTGGCCTCCTTCGCGCTAAACGCCATCCGTTGCCCCTTCAATCCCAGATACGCCGCCCCTGCTTGATATCCTTTTTTGTTTGTCTGATTAATCCGAGCGTCCGGGACGCCCTGTTTGGAGTAAAACACCCGTTTCCACAATACATATATAGTATATAATCAGAAAGGGATTCGTGGGAAAGGCCCATAGAAAAGTGACAGAAAGGAGCTTGGGGGATGAAGTGCGAGAAGCATCCTGAAACGGACGCGGTTGGTGCCTGCGTCTCTTGCGGCCGGGGCGTCTGCCCCATCTGCAAGCTATCCTACAACAACATGCTCCACTGCAAGGAATGCATCGAGGCCGGACGAGTAGGCGGCCACCAGTATTCGAACTACTGGGGCGCGCAAGGCGGAGCGGCCGGGCAGGCCCCGGGCTCGCCCTACGGCTCGCCTTACGGCGGCGCCCCGGCCCAAGCCTCGCCCTACGGTGGCGCCCCGGCCCAGGGCGCCTATCCTTACAGTTACGGCTACTATCCCTACTCTTACTACCCAAGCTATTACGGCTACGGGACCTACGGCATGGTCAAGGCCACGCCCCAGCCCAAGGGCATCCCGAACGGCAGCCTCTTCAAGATCGGCACCGCGGGTTGCATATTCTTGGCCATCGTCGGCCTCATCCAGGGCTTCATGGTCATGAACATCACGACCATGAGCCAGCAAAACAACTCCCAGACCCTCATCGTAGGCTCGATAGTCTTGATGATGGCCATGTTCCCGTTCGGCCTGGGCATCTTCGGCTTCTACAAGAACTACGGCTCCGTCTGGGGCGTGATGGGCTCCCTATCCATCCTCATCTGCTCGGTCCTCTACCCGGTCCTGCTCTACATGGCCGTGCTCTACGCACGCCAGAACGAGTACTCCTATTCCCTCGACAGCACATGGATGTACATGGCCCACATGACATTGGGCATAGGCCTCATCATGGCCGGCCTCGCCATCAACCAGGCCAAGCGTTACTTCGAGGTCGAGCGCCAGGTCCAGGGCATGATGACCTTCGGCACCGCCGGCCTGGCCATCGGTGGCATCCTGTTTTGCGCCTTCATCGGGATGTACCTCGTGGGCTGGATCGCCATGGCCGTCAGCCTCTTCATGCTGTCCATGGAGTTCTACAACGCCCCGGTCCCGGACATGAAGGAGGAAGAGGAAAAGATGAAGTCGGACTTCTTCAACCCGGACGCGCCGCCAAAGCCCGGCGGGGCCTCCCCGACGCCGATGGCCCAGCCGACGCCAATGGCCCCGGTGGAGCCCATGTTCAAGACGAACCCGTCCTACGCTACGGCGCCCGAGCCTGCCTACCAGCCCTATGACGGCACTGGAAAGGCCAGCAGCCCCGAGGAAGTGCTCGAGGTCCAGCCCATACCACCGGACCACCCCGTTTGGAGTTCCGAGAAGAGAGGCTACTGAAGGCCCGTCATCTTCCCTTGGGGTATCCCGCGAACCATTTTCTTCTGTCCGTGAAGTATGTCGGCCTCCAATTCGGATGCCGCTTCTTGAATGCCTCGTACCTCTGGTGCCAGCACTCGTACCTCGCGTCCGACGAGACGAACCTCTTGTGCGGTATCTCGTTGAAATATTTTTCTACCCGCCAGAGGTTCCCGTCGCCCAATCGCCAATCGTAGTCCCCGAGCTCCTCGAGGGTCCCAACGCCGAAGGCCGTGATGCGCCCCGTGTGGTCGATGAACGGGTCGAAGTAGCTGTCCACGATGGCCCTGACGGTCCTGAAGACGGGCCTGCGGCCGTGAAGGCCCGGGTCCCGGGACCTGGCCACCGTGCCCCACAGGCCGCCCTGCTTGAAGAGGAACACCACGTGGTCCAGCTTGTCCTTCGATTCCATGTCGAGGAACATGGGCGGGTAGCCGTGCTGCTCGAGCATGACCGCCGCCGAAAGGGCCCCCTCGAGACAATGGGCGGTCCAGGTCCTGATGACCCCCCGAAACGACCTGAGGGTCTCGCCCCTCTTCTCGGCGTTGTAAGGCAGCCAGTTCAGGAACCGCTGCACCTGATAAGGCGTCCTGCAACGCTGGATGGCCCTCCATTCGGCGCTCGTGAAGTCATCCGTCGTGGGCCTCATTTAGCTGCTCCCGCGGTGCCCGGAAGCTCGTCTGGGAACTCGAGGGGCTCGCCATCGCCGACCTCCTCGAGCACGACCTTGCCGCCCTTGAGCATGAGCATGAGCGAGGCGCCGGCCACGACGGCCACCACCAGCAGGCCCAGGACCCAAAGGGAGTTCAGGGCGAGTACGTCTTGGAACAGGGCCATGAACAGCATGAGCGACACCGATACGCCGTACCCCACGAAGGTCAGCAGCGTGAGCGTTCGGATGCTCTGCAGCATGTGGTCCCGAAGGTCCGCCAGGGCCGGCCCGTAGTCCGACCCCTCGGACTCGGTGTAGCCCTTGATGGTCACAATGCAGGCACCGACCTGGTACTGGCCCAATGCCAGGGGCGGCATGGCCATCACTAGGACGATGGTGATCAGGTCGGTGAGGCTCAGGATGCCCACCGCTGCCAGGGCGCTGCCAATGAACTGCAGGGCGGCCCCGACGGCGATGTAGGGCATGCTCACGCTGTAAAGGGCGCCGGCCACGACGGCCAGGCCGACGACCGCCAGGAGGACCCCGGCGACGTAGGCGTAGGGCAGCGCCGCCACCAGCTGGCTAAGAGTCAGCATCAGCATGAGGAGCATGCCCCCCATGAGGACGACCATGACGTTGAGGGTCATGATGTCCCGTCTCAGGCTCCCACGGGCGGGCCCTTCATCCGCCATCTCGCAACACCTCCTTTCTGTCTCTCGATCCTCTTCAATGTGAGCGCCAGCGCCTCTCCGAAGTTCCAGTCCACCACGCGCATGACCTTCGACAGCTTCAGGAGCCTGTTCTTACGCTGCACGAGGACCAGGTTCCTGCTGGCCCTTAAGGCGGCGTTCGTGACCGGCTTCCTGTAGAGCCCTATGCAGGTCGATGCCGGCGACGGGCTGACCAGGAGCGTGTCGTAGCCGACCATGGCCACCTCGCGCACCATGCGCTCCATTTCGTCGTCCAGCAGCGGCGTGAACACTATGACATGGGCCTTGGTGGGAAATGAGTTCCTGATGGTCCACGGGAGCCAGCTGATGGGGCTGGTCTCCAGCTCCTCCGGGAAGTCGGCCTTCTCGACGATCTCCTGTATCCTGCGGCGGCTTGTTATTCCCCGTATCCACCCGACGCCCTTGCGCATGTAGACTATGGACAGCCGGTTCCTTTCCATGAGGACCTTCTGGGCCACGGCCAGGGCCCCGTTCACGGCCGCATCGACGGTGTTCAATGAGCCCTCGCCGACCCTGGATGCCGGCCTCATGTCTATGACCAGGACCACGTCCCCCAGCCGCTCGTCCTCGAACTCCTTGCTTATGAGCTTGCCGCGGCGCGCGCTGGCCTTCCAGTTGATGGTCCGGAGCGAGTCCGTCGTGACGTACTCGCGCAGGCCGTAGAAGTCGGAGCCTTGGCCCTTGATCCTCGCGGGGGTGTGCCCGAAGGGCCTGTGCGTGCTCAGCGACGGCAGCCTCAGCTTCCTTGAATCCTCCACTTGTCGCTGGACCTTGACCGTTGTGAATGCCTTGGCCACGCCCTCGTCGAAGAAGAAGGCGGCCCTGTCCAGGGACCTCCAGCGGGTCGGGCCCAGGCGGTTCTCGCCCTGGACGTGGAACCGGACCGCGTACTTGATTCTCTTGCTCTCGTAGGGCCCCAGGTCGAACATCCGGTGGTTCTTGCCCTTGACGAGCTCCACCGTGTCCGGCAGGACGTCGTATATCTCCACCAGGCCCGGCGTGTTCCCACGGCGGTTGGTGACCTCGACGGTGACTATGGCTATCTTCCCGGCCCTGACCACGTCCGGCTCTATCCAGCGCCGGACCGTGAGCTTCGGGCCGTTCATGTCGTGCATGACTATGATGAGGCCGTAGATGACCATGGCCGGCAATGCCGCGGCCACAACCTCCCAGTAGCGCAATGCCACGCCCAGGACGATGATGGCCATGATGGCCACCAGGAACACGGGCCCGCCGTTGCGCCTCATGGCGCCCCCACCTCCTTGAAGACCATGTCCACGACCTTGAGGAACTTGCGCCGCGGGAACAGCAGGAAGGAACCGTCCTTGTAGACCCCCAGGTCCTGCATGTCCATTATCATCTTCTTCAGGGCCGGCTTGTCCTTGAGGTACTCGGACTTCTCGGGCATGGACATCATGCGCTGGAAGTCGTAGGGGGAGCCCATCCATGTCAGCTCCACGTACTCCGCGATGGCCTCTCGGAGCCAGAGGCTCCCGCGGGTCCTCTCTTGGTAGCCGGTCCAGGTGTTCTTGTCCACCTCACGGTCTATCTGGTGCATGATCTTCGCGACGGCGTCGGTGTCGTACTGCATCGGCTTGTAGACGTGCTTCCATCTTTTGGGCTCGGTCCTCGTCGTCAGGATGATGCCGGCTATGCAAATGGCCAATGCTATGCCCAAGGCGCTCATGGCCAGATGCCTGGCCACGAGGTCCGAGAAAACGAACTCCATGGCCCCGATGGCGGGCACGAAGGCCATGCACAGCACCGTCATGTAGAGTATAAGCTTGCGCTGCTTGGGCCAGGTCAGGTCTGCCAGGATCGCACCTCCTTTTCGGTCTCCTTGAGCAGCGTCAGGGCCTGCTCCCGGTGCGGTTCGCCCATGGGGTGCACGCTGTAGACGGCCTCCTCGAACAGGCGGGTCAGGGCCTTCATGCCGCGGCCCTCAACGCCGAAGGTGGTCTTGACGACCGCATGGAACTCCCTCGGCGTGATGTCAGTCGACCTGGCGAGGCCCCGCTCGGCCACGGCCCTGCACATTTTCACGTAGCAGATGGCGATGGCCTTGCGGACGTCGCCCATCTTGGCCAATGAATCATAGGTCATGTCAATGGTGGATATGATGTCCTCGGCGACCGCCGCGGCCACGGCCGCGGGCACGAGCTTCTTGGCCTTGGCTTTGTCCTTGGCGGCCTTGCGCAGCGCATCGCGGCGGGACATCATGTATGCCCTGCCGAGGTAGGCCACCGCGGACCCGAGGGCCAGGACCACCACGACGACAATGAGCCACTTGACCTTGTCCGGAAGGTTGATCTGCGGCATCTGGATTCCGTTGCCGCCGCCGCCTCCGCCCCCGCTGGAGGTGTTGGTCCCCATGTGGACCGCTCCCGATGTGTAGGTCGGCCTGCGCAAATCCACGCCGCGCCCCTCGGCCCCGCCAGCGGCCCCGTTGCCACGGTCGCTGGGGGACGAGGCCGGCTTGTCGGTGGATGTAGTAGCGCCCTGTTCTGGAGTGACCATCCCGGCACTACCGCCATCGTTGGGCCCATAGCCCAGATTTCTAGCGGAATCGTTCACCCCCGAGGCGCCGTCCCCGCCTCCGGAGGGCGAGGTCGCATCTCCGGCGCCCTTGCCCTGGCCCGTGCCGTTGCCCTGGCCCGACCCTCCGTGCCCCTGGCCCTGGCCGCTGGGGCCCTGCTGTAGCTGGAGGACTTTTAGCTGAAGCGCCAGCGTGGAGATGGCTATCATGGTCACGACGAAGATGACCGCCGTGAGGGTGTTCAGGTCTACGGGGCCCTTCCTGGGGCCCTTGTTGGAAGATTTAGCCGGGCTCAAGCGTGATTACATATATTTTCATTAATATAAGTTAGTCGTTCGAACGATGGCCGCGTTTTGGTTAAGCGGCTGTCTTGATTTCCTCGACCGTGCCTTTCAGGAGCTTCAATGCCGAGTCCCTCTGGGGCTGGCCCATGGGGTGCTCGCTGTAGACCGCCTCCTCGAAGAGGACCGTGAGGTTCTTCATGGAGCGGCTCTTCACGTTCAGCGTCCGTCGGGTCGTCGTGTAGAACTCCCTCGGCGTTATGTGCGGGCTCCTCGTCAGGCCCTTGGCGGCGATGACGCCGCACATCTTGGCGTAGCAGATCCTGATGGCCAAGCGGATGTCGCTCATCCGCTCCACCGAGTCGTAGGTCATCTCGATGGTCTGTATCAGTTCCTCGACGCTGCGGGCCCCGGCCGCCAGGAGCGCGGCCTTCTTCTCCTCCTTGGCTTTCTTTTTATCGGACCGCTTCTTGGAGTCCTTGTCGGCGCTCAGGTAGTTCCTGAGGATGAACACGATGGCCACTATCATGACGATGGCCATCAGGAGGAACAGGAGCCACTTGGCCTCGTCGGAAATGACGATCGTCGGCGGCGGCACCGTGCCGCCCCCACCGCCTCCCCCTCCGCCCCCGGTGCCTCCTCCGCCTGAACTACCACCGCCGCTTCCACCGGACCCTGACCCGCTACCCGTTCCGGACCCGGTGCCACTGCCAGAACCGCTTCCGGTGCCTGTGCCGCTACCCGTTCCGGTCCCGGAACCACTGCCAGAACCGCTTCCAGTGCCCGTGCCGGTTCCCGTTCCGGATCCAGTGCCGCTGCCAGAACCGCTTCCAGTGCCTGTGCCGGTTCCCGACCCGGACCCTGAACCGCTGCCGGAACCGCTTCCAGAACCTGTGCCGCTTCCCGTTCCGGATCCAGTGCCGCTGCCGGAGCCACTACCAGATCCCGAGCCGCTTCCCGTTCCGGACCCTGAACCGCTGCCGGAGCCACTACCAGATCCCGAGCCGCTTCCCGACCCGGACCCCGAACCGCTGCCAGAACCACTACCTGAACCAGAGCCGCTGCCAGAACCGGAGCCGCCACCGGAGCTTCCCCCGCCTCCCCCCCCTCCACCACCGCTGCTTCCCCCGCCGCCACCGCCAGAACTGCCACTTCCTCCAGAACCTCCGCTGGAGCCGCTACCGCCGGTACCGCTCCCGGTCCCCGTGCCCGGCGTCGTGTTCAAGGTCTCGTTGTTGGTACCCTTGAAAAGGTCCAGGCTCCTAAGCTGCGTGGCCAGCAACGCCAGGGCCAGTATCGTGACTACGAAAATGACCTTGGTAACCAGATTGAGGTCCAAGGACCTCTTTTCTGTGTCCCCTTTATATGCTATGGCTGCTGTCAAGCAAACTTATTATACATTTCAACTATTATATATGGATTGTGTATATGTTTGTAAAAAGGCCATTCTCGCTCCTGGTCGTGGCCCTGCTAATGGCCCCGGCCCTCCTGGTCTATGCCCCCGCAACCCAGCGGCCGGTATCCGCAGAGCCGACCATCAACTACCAGGACTACGACTACTACGTCCAGAACTTTTCGGTCTACATGAACGTCCTCCCGATTGGGGACATCGAATTCTTCGAGGTCATGAACTTCTCCTTCAACCGGGGCAGCTACAGCATGGCCTACCGTGAGGTCCCGCACGAGGGCTTCGAGGCCATGAGCAACGTCGATGTCACGAACAGCACCGGCGGGTCCCTAAGCATCGGGAGCAAGTACGTCTTCGACATGTTCAAGGGCAAGTACATCATCCGCTGGCCCTTCAACCCCATCAACGCCCCGGCCAACACCACATTCTATGTGAGCTACTACATCCGCGGGGCCGCCGTGTCCGTCGCCAAGGACCAACTGGGCTTCGACTGGAACGTGGTGGGCAAGGGGTGGAGCGTCCCGATAAAGCGTCTCAATGTCTACATCTTCATGTTCTCGAACGTCACGAAATCCCCGCTGTTCCAGTACTATCCCAAGGACTCCAATGTCTCAATAGACCCTTTCAGCCACGCGACGAAGATCTCCTTCAACAGGACCAACATAACGCCGGGCAGGACCGTCCGCGCCATCGTCTATTACCCCAAGAACCTGGAGCCCGTGAAGTCGCCCGAGCGCATCCTACGGGAGAGCTCCATGACCACGGCCATGGTCATCTTCCTCATCGCCTTCTTCCTGTGCCTGGCCTTCGTGGTCTACCGCGTCGTCGCCGGGCGCCTGGTCCCGCGGACCCTCAAGCCCAACATGCAGATCGCCCAGGACCCGGTCAAGCTCACGACCCTCATCAAAGGGAGATACACCCCGCTCGCGTTCTTCGCGGGCATCGTCCGATTGGCCCAGCTGGGCTTCATGACCATCGAGGATGACCGCGGTTCCGGGGAGCTTTGGCTCAGGTCCCGCGAGGAGGGCCCCGACGAGCTGACCATGCCGCTCATGCCCTACGACGGTGCCCTAATGGCGGTCGTCGCCGAGGGGCCGGGCCGCAAGCCCCTCCATGAGGCCTGGCAGAAGGTTGGCCGGGACATGGGGCCACTGGTCAACAGGGACCTGTGGAAAGAGGGGCTATTCTCGAGGGCCGGACGGTTCAACATCGGCTTCGGGGCCGTAATCGGAGGGGCCGTCATGGCCGTTTCGCCCATGGGGGTCCTTTACTTCCTTATCGTGGCGCTGCCCTTCTACGCCGTGGTCTTCGGCGGCATCCTGCTCGGCATTACCCTGGCCGGCATCGCCATCCTCGTCCTCCTGGGCTTCCTCGTGCCCAGGCATACCGCCAGGGGCGCCCAGGAGCGGTCCCAGCAGGCCGCCAACCTGGAGAGCATCGCTTACCAGCTGGACCGGCTCTCCAAGGACACGCCCAGAGAGCTCCCCTTGGCCATGGACCGGAACATCGCCGTCCTGACGGCGGCCCCCATGCCGGTCAAGGGCGGCTTCCCGACCTTCCTGCGCAAGCTGGGCGCGCAGGCCCCGGACGCGCCCTATCACCACCCGTGGTTCAACTCGTCGGCCGCGCCAGAGGGCGAGGCCAAGGGTGCCACCTTCGGCATCTTCGCCGGCGCCTATGCGGACACGCTGACCATCGTTCCGCTCTACTTCCGGGGCCGCACGGCCCAGAGGCCCGAGGAGAGACCGCCCGTCGAGGGCGCGGGCCAGAAGGCCCACGGCCCACGCGATGTCCATGTCATCCATGAAAGGCCCGCGGCACCGCCCAAAAAGGCCGGCGCCCAGGGGCCCAGGGCCAAGCCCCCGCTAAAAAAGGAGGAAGATTAGATGCTACTGAAGGAGGTCCCGATTTTCGGGAAGAAGGTACTGGACGAGATGGAGAGGCTCATCGTCGGCAAGAGGAAGGCCCTCGAGGACCTGCTCGTGAGCTTCCTTGCCAACGGGCACGTGCTCTTCGAGGATTACCCGGGCCTCGCCAAGACATTGATCGCTAGGTCCTTCGCGACCACCCTGGGCTGCAACTTCCGGCGCGTGCAGTTCACGCCCGACCTGCTGCCCACGGACATCACGGGCACCTACATCCTCAACAGGGACAACAACAAGTTCGAGCTCCGCAAGGGGCCCATCTTCACGAACATACTCCTGGGCGACGAGATAAACAGGGCCCCGCCCAAGACCCAGGCGGCATTGCTCGAGGCCATGCAGGAGCGGCAGACCACCATCGAGGGCGACTCTTATATCCTGGACCCGCCGTTCCTCGTCATAGCCACCCAGAACCCCATCGAGTACGAGGGGACGTACCCGCTGCCCGAGGCCCAGCTGGACCGTTTCCTTGTCAAGCTCAGCGTCGGCTACCCGGCCCTGGAAGACGAGATCGAGATCATGGCCAGGCGCGTCGAAAGGAAGCAAGACGAGCTGCAGCTCAAGCCCGTGGGAGGGCCCAAGACATTGCTGGAGGCCCAACGGGCCGTCGAGGAGGTCCATGTGGACCGCGAGCTGCTGGAGTACATCACGACCATAGTCCGGAGGACCAGGGAGCACCCCCAGGTCGAGATCGGCGCGAGCCCCAGGGGCAGCCTGGCACTGCTGAAGCTCGGCCGCGCCCAGGCGGCCTTCAAGGGCCGGGACTACGTCATCCCCGACGATGTGAAGCGCTTCTCGGCCCAGGCCCTGTCGCACCGGCTGATACTCAAGGCGGACTCATGGGTCAAGGGCGTCCACCCGTCCAACATCGTCAACGACGTCCTGAGGAACACCCCGGTCCCGAAGATACCGGACCGGGCGGCCTAGGCCTTCGCACGTCGTCCTAGTTATCTTTTTTCAATATAATTAATATATTATGATTCCTTTATTCTTACCGTTCTCGATTGACCAATATCGAAGGATTGTTATCGCGCATGGAGGGTTGTGCATGAACAAGTCGGTGCCAGTGTTTGTGACGCTCCTGATGATATTCTCGGGGCTAGCCGGGGCCATGGCCCCGGTCGTCGGTCCGCAGGGCCATAGCGGGGCTGTTTCCACGACGGTCACAAGCCAGGGAACGCCCGATGCCCCCATGCTGTGGAACGCCAGCGACAACAAGGGCTATGATGCGCTGGACTACGATGTTTCCGTGGCCCTCAAACCGAGCACGGGCAACATCACCGCCACGGCCAAGATAATGGTCAAGGCCCTGAAGGCGGTCCTTGCCCTCAACTTCACGCTCATGGGGCCACTCAAGGTCCTGTGGGTCAAGGACGGCTCGAACAACGCCCTCGTATACAACCAGAACTCCACCCTCAACAGGCTCCTCGTGAACCTCACCGGCCCCGCCATAAAGGGCCAGACCCTGACGGTCAACGTCAACTACTCGGGCGCGGTCAACCATTCTATATCCACCGACGACAACTGCAACTGGACCGCCGGCGGCCTCCTCAAGAGGACGACCCCGTGGTATCCCATGCCGCTCTTCACCTACAACAACGACATGGTCAGGCCCAACGACCTGGACCGCCACAACATCACGATCCACGCCCTGGTCCCGGGCAACTGGACCGTCGTGGCCCTTGGCAAGTACGTCGGGGTCGTGACGCAGGGCCCGAACAAGAACTTCACGTACCGCTCCATGGACATGGTCGCCGGGGCCACCGTTGCCGCGGGCGAATACTTCGTCAACACCACCACCCACGGTGGCATCACCATGAACACCTACCAGTTCAAGGCCAACGCGACCCGCTCCGGGAAGTTCATGGACCGGGAGATAGTAATCCTCGACTGGTTCACGGCCAAGTACGGCATCTTCCCCTACACCACGCTCAACACGGTCGAGGTGAACCACAAGCTGGGAGGCCTCGAGGCCGACCAGGGCCTGTTCATCACGGACACCTTCGGCAACAGCATCCCGCCCAACGACCTCGTCGTTGCGACGGCGGACCAGTACCTCTATTACGCGACCTGCCCCATCGACCAGTACGACATGTGGCTCTCCTGGGCTATGTCCCAGTACGCGGTCACGTACTTCCAGCTGGCGGTCGACGGCAAGAACGACCTGTTGAAGATGCATCACTTCGTCTACGGCGGCGGCACCGGGGAGCCGGCCATCAAGGACGTAGCGACCAACCACAACAAGTTCGAGGCCGTCATCCTCCACAAGGGTCCCTACGTTTTGCACATGCTGAGATACCTCGTCGGCAACGCGACCTTCGACGGCATCATGCAGGGCTACGTGGCCCAGGCCCACGGCAAGAACTCGACGCTGAACGACTTCATGACGGCCGTCGGCCAGAAGGCCGCGGGCACGGACCTGAACTGGTTCTTCGACCAGTGGCTCAATACGACGCAGTACCTGGACTACTCGGTCTCATCCCAGCCGTCCTTGATGTTCCAGGACGGCAGCCAGATGAAGGTGGACTTCATGGGTTCCAAGGCCGGGCTCGGCGGGGCCGCCATGCCCGTCGACTTCGCGCTCCAGTACTACACCACGAGCCCGCCAACCCTCATACCCAAGGGCCTGTGCCGCACATGCAGCTCCAAGACCTTCTCGGAGAACATCACCGAGGACGTGGCCTACGTGGTCGTCGACCCCGACATGTGGCTACTGGACGTCAACAAGGACAATGACAAGACCTCGCCGGTCAAGGAGGACCTGGTCCTGGACAAGCTCGAGGCCTCGCCCAGCACGGGCATCATCGAGGGCGAGAAGGTCACGCTCAAGGCCTCGGTCAAGAACATCGGCAACGACGCCCAGGCCTTCGTGATCGCGTTCTACGCAAACGGCACGCAGTTCACGTCCCAGTCGGTCAGTAACCTGAACCCGGGACTGAAGATCGATGTCTCCGTTGACTGGACGAGCGTTAAGGGCATCTGGAACATCTCCGCTCTCGTGGACTCGGACATGGTGATCAAGGAGTACAACGAGACCAACAACAGGAAGAACGTGACGCTCACCATCGCCGAGTACATCCCGCCACCGGACCTAAGATTCGTCGGCCCCTTGACCTTCTCCAAGGCCAGGGTGACCGAGGGCGACTACGTCCTCATCAATGTAACGGTCTTGAACGACTACAAGCGGTCCCTGGTCGGCATCTATATCGACTTCAGGGTGGACGGCAACCTGATGACCACCGTGACATTGGGGACGGTCCAGTCCAACGGGACGGTCAATGCATCGGTCAACTGGCCCACGGTGGCCGGGACGCACGAGGTCAAGGCGGTCCTGCACGCGCCCCCGGGCGTTTCCGAGAGCGACACCACGAACAACGAGGTCCAGGCCATGATCATCGTCAACGACGTCCCGTTCGCCAAGATCGGCGTGGACGACCAAAGCCCGTTCTCGGGCGTCGAGGTCGAGTTCTCCGGTGCGGAATCCACGGACAATGTCGGCATCGCCCAATACAAGTTCGATTTCGACGACGGCCAGTTCAAGAACTGGTCCGAGTCGCCCACCACTAGGCACACCTACAAGTTCCCGGGCGAGTACAAGGCTACGGTGACGGTCCGGGACAACTGGGGCGTCGAGAGCCCCCCCAGCGACCCCTTGACGATGAACGTGAAGGACACCTTACCGCTGGCAGACTTCGCTATCTCGGCCGACACGGGCACGGTCTACACGGTCTTCAGCTTCACGCCCAAGGCCACCGACCCGGACGGCAACATAACCGTCTACTACTGGGACTTCGGTGATGGCAAGTCCACCAACGAGAAAGCCCCCATCCACCAGTTCTCCAAGGCGGGGTCCTTCGAGGTCAGGCTCACGGTGACGGACAACAACGAGCAGAACAGCCAGCCGGCGAGCAAGACGATCACCATCAAGAACCTGAAGCCAAACGTCTTCGGC
>Ga0315288_10002726_pt1 | contig 22694 bp, 14 predicted proteins | sample YL17G11_20_MG_FD_203454 | JGI IMG/M metagenome (GOLD analysis project Ga0315288, IMG submission 203454) | Sediment microbial communities from Yellowstone Lake, YNP, Wyoming, USA - YL17G11_20 | ecosystem: Environmental > Aquatic > Freshwater > Lake > Sediment | place: USA: Wyoming | collected...
TGTTCTGTATCTCGTCTATGATCAGTATAGAGTTCCGCAAGCTCATAGATCCAAGTTTGATAAACTCTACGAACTTGTTGTAAGAGTATATGTTGTAGTATTTCTCGATCCGCTCGTCTGATTTTTTTATGATATTGTCGTACTCCGCCTCACCCGGTTCTAACTTCGCCAACTTCTTACGTTCGGAATTCTTGAGATAGTGCTCGCCAACACACAAACTACGCAGCTCGTTTTTGAATCCGCCGATCAGAGACGCCGGTAGTACGACTATGATCCGACGTACCCCTTTCCACTTCTCCGCGATCTGTATAGCTGAACACGTTTTACCCGATCCGATCCGATGGTAGATCAGTAGAGACTTGTACGGCGTATTCGGATGTACATAGTGTGATAAAAATTCCTGCGGCGGCTGCAGAGCGAAATCTTTCGGCTTACAATACTTTTCCGCCGTTAGAGACGGATTCTTTTTTATCGTGTACTTCGAATATATGCGGCCAATTCTGTCGTAAAAATCGGCATCCGTTATCTTCGGATACTTTTGCCCACCGGCCTGTATTATGGCGGTGTTTCGATTTGTGTTTTGGTTTATATTTTGGTTTATATTAGACTCTGAGCTGTTTATAAAGTCGTACAGCTCATCGGGATGTCCGTATGCATACGACGGCTCAACACACATGGTTCGATTAAAATATAAATAGAAAAAAATAGACAGCGCAAAAATTAAATCAACATAAATCAAATGGGCTCACGGCGGTTCGATCGGCCTCGGGTTCTGGTGTCCTGTGGCTGAGCTTGGGCTTGGGCTTGTTCCGCTGCATCTGATGTGATTCTGACTCTAGAACTAGAACTAGAACTAGATCCGTGATCATCGGGCCTCGGTGACTGCCTTGGTTCATAGCTCCTGACGTCATTGATGTCTCTGGTGTCCCTGGTGTCCCTGGTGTCTCTGGTGTCTCTGGTGTCTCTGGTGTCTCTGGTGTCCCTAGTATCACGATCGGTTCGATCGGTTCGGTCATCCCGTTCATCCCGCCCACTTCGTCCTCCACGGTTGTCTCTGCTGTCTCGATTGTCCCTGGGGTTCCGGCTGTCTTGATTGTCCCGATTGTCCCGATTGTCTCGTCCACCCCTGTAGCCCTGATTACGCGGATAGTTCGAATAGTCCTGATGACCGTCGTACGATGCATAGGATGGTACGTAAGTGTACCTGGATGATCCACCACGCCCTCCACGTCTGTCTTGCGTGCCTTGCCTGTCTTGCGTGCCTTGTGTATCCGCCACTTCTTGGCTAGACCATCCATCGTTCCGTTTGATATTATGGCATATCGAAGGGTACGGTGTTTCGCCGGCCATCGCAGTCAGTATATTTTTCAACACGCTAGATGCGGCATTCTTACGCTCGTTATGGCATTTGACCACAAGGAACTTCAGATGCTCTTCGATCGTTGCATCTTTCAGACTCTTCGATCCGATCGTGTTAGTTATTTCTGGGTAATCGAACGCCAATACGCTGCCAACCGCCTTAGTCTGTCTGCCCTGTCCGCCCTGTCCACCCTGTCCGCCTTGCTTGGTCTGACCGCCCTGACCGCCCTGACCGGTCTGACCAGTCAGACCGCCCCGATTCCTCTGGCGCGGGTTCTTGTTCCGCTTAGTCTGTTCCGGATCTGTTGACCTAGATGTATCGGCTTTCTCTGTATTCTCTGTCTTCTCTGCTTTCACAGCATCCTGTGCCGCTCGTACAGCCGTATCGTGATCATCTGCGGATTCTGTTCCGACTGTTTCAATGCTATCCTCGTCTTCGATTTCATCATTATGATCAGCCTCACCATCTGAATCATGAGCCTGAGTATCTAGCTGCGTCAAGACCCGCGGTTGAGCCGAAAGATTAGCCCTAGGCTTGCGCTTGGGTTTTACAACCGGGGGCGGTTCAACTTGCTCAGCTTGCTCTGTCTGCTCTGTTTGCTCTGTTTGCTCTGTTTGCTCTGTCTGCTCAGCATGTTCTGCTTCCACCTGATCCTGATCCTGATCATGTTCAACTTGATCAACCTGCTCAACCTGTTCGCCCTCTTCAGCCTTCTTGGCTCTAGATGCGCGTTTCTTGGTCCCGGTCGACGGTACGGCCTTAATATTTTTCTCAGCTTTCTCAGATTTCTTAGGCGGCATCCTGTTTATGTATAGCATTTATGGGCTTAGAGTCCATTCTATAAAAAAATCAATTTTTTGGGGGGCTAAACGTACCGCTGTTACTGCCGTAACTACCGAACATGTTTTTCGGGAACCTGTACGGTACATTCGATCTATTTTTCTGTCTATTCTGCTCATCGACGGTGTTCAGTGTAGACAGTATGCTCAGACACTCGGCATACCCGATGTATTTGTCCGGCCTATCCTGGCTGAAATGTATAATCAGAGGATAGTGATCGGATATCAATAGATCCGACTTGATCATCTGGAACTTCGATACGTACAGGTCAGACTTGTGCAGAATCCTGTCCAACCGCGATCTGTATTTTTTGTCAGTACTCATCGCAAGCAGCATAGGATTAGAATACGAATCGTACGTAAATATACTGTTCTGATCTATCCCGCTCTCGATCCAAGCGTCTCGCCAATTTTTATCTATCGGCGAATCGGATGAAAATTTGAAAGACTTGTACAGCGTGTCGTCGCACAGCTTGTTATTCGAATTGAAGTCTGCGCAAAACACAATACTAGTTGACTTGGTGTCTGTACTTATCCGGTCTAGCATGTCTTCTGCTTCGGCGTACTGTATTAGTTTGGTAGACATATCTGCAAATCTTGCGCCGAACTCCGATTCGAAGTGAGACGTTGCGATGCATATCTTACGATTTGATTTGTAAATTGTGACGTACATAATGCTGCGCCGCATCTGACTAGCGCTGTATTCGGCTTTACCTTTGTCGATAATCGGGTACTTCGACAAAATTGCCGTGTCGTAGCTCTGCAAAATCCGATCCGGGTATCTGTACGGATACGTGTCTAGACCGGCCACTATTCTGGCGTATCTGTTCGGCGTGACTTCTTGCATACATACGACATCCGGATTGAGGTCTTTGATCTGGTCGCACAACAGTGTGATGCGGTTCAAAATGTCGAAGTCTGTATCGGTCTCTAGCTTGCCGAAAAAGATGTTGTACTGTAGTACGCTGAGGCTAGTCATATGGTTTGATTGAATCAGATGAATGCAAGAGAGGGTCGTTGAAACAAAACTTTTCAACTTTATTTTTTTGATTTTAGTAAAACAGATACGTCATCGGGTCGTACGATCCGCCGTACTGCTCGGCTTTCCGTTCTGAATAGAGCACCGTACCGATGATCGTAATAAGAGCCGCCGATCCGACAAACATAGCTCTGTAGTTGTTGTTCTGACCTATTATCATACTCTTCTGTGTATCGTTTAAATTCGGATCGGCCGCTGATTCGGCCTCGGTCAGCCTGAACTGCCTGTCTGCTACGAAGCCCGATACGAGTATCAGGATCAGCATAATATTCCAATGGGCGTCTATCTTTGTCGAAAAGACAAACCACGCGTAACAGATGGCGGCGTATACTATATTCGAACCGATAGATAAGTCAGTCAGCAGTGAAAATAAAACAAATATCGTCATGAGGGCTATAGCATGCTGAGCCAATCGATTGTCAGTCACGAACCTCTTCAATGGGGTTCCGATCAGGTTTTTGTCCCCGTGTAACGCGATTATGTAATAGACTAGCAGAACTTTCAAAACAGAGTCCATTTATGGAATAATATGGAATAATATGAAATAAGTGCGCAAAATAAAAAAAGTACGCCTAATCGATTTATTCGATTCACATCACATCACGACCTCGACCCTCTTCGGATCGTAGAAATTGTAGTTCGGTGTCCTGGTCGACACAAGGAACTCCATTGTCACCGGATTGAGCACATCGTCTACGGTATCTGTATCTATGGGGGCTGACAGGTAGCAGTACTTTATATCCTCTGTCTTGATGTAGTTGTACAGATCGTTTATATCGCCGTCTGTATCTAGAGACTTGTACATGCTCTCTGAGTACACGATCTCTTCGGCGTTTTTGTCTTCGTTCGTAACATCGTCCCTCTTCATGATTTTGAACTCGGATATCGGGAAAAAGCCGATCTCATCCGTCTTGCGGCCTCTGTACTTCGTGATGAATTTGCATCTGTCTATTTTGACCGACTTCGGTATCCGGTTATCTGATGCCGATGCCGATGCCGATTCCAATCCCAATCCCAATAACGTAACAGCCGATGCCGGTAGTAGAGACCTGTCTATTCCGATCGCGAATCCGTACTTGTAGTACTTCAGCACCCGATAGTTGAACCTATCGTGGCCGGATTTGATCGGGTCGATCAGATTGATCATGTACTTGTACGCGATGTACGAATGCTGATTGAATATGATCTTCGACCCATCGTACGCGACACAAGATGGATGCATATCGAAGTTTTGGAACACGTGTTTGATCGTGTCGTTCCGCTTTACAACGATCTGTATCTTATGCACAATCGTATAGCTGCAAAACAACTCACGCTCTGCATCGTCTGACGTTTTTTGCGGATACAGATTTGCTTTGTCAATCGGCTCGTCTTCTGGCATATCATCAACTTCATCAAAGTCATCTGTCCAAGTGTCTTCATGGATAGCCTTAGAATCCGCACTCGCGCTCGTACTCGTATCCTGATCATTCTTAACGCACAGCAGCTCGATGACGTTGAATGTGGGTTTGTACATCAGCACGAATTTCATATGTGGTGTATCTGCTTGTACGGCCCGTACGATGCTGTTGATCAACGGAATAGTTTTATTTCGTACCCCTTCATTGTCTAGCCCAACGAAGAATATATCGACATCCTGGATCGGTTGTCTGAGCAAGATAGATCGGCACATCCCGCCTGCGATCACTATATTAGAATAGTCCAATTTGCGCAAAAATGCCGGTACGCTCAATTTGAATTCGGCGTTCAGCGACTTGGAATCCGGATCGACAAAGTACTCGCCGTACGACCGGCCGAAGATCAGATGGTTCGGAAAAACAGCTCTGTATCCGGGTTTAGATCCGAAGTCCAATCTGCTCAGGCTCTTGAAAGACTGCGATCTGATCGGATGGAATTTGCGCGTGTCTATAATATCGTACAAGATCTGGCGCTTTGTATCTGGCTCCGGTTCCGGTTCTGGTTCCGATTTATCTTCTTCAGATTCAGAATCAGATTCAGAATCAGAACCTGCTTCATCTTTGGTCAGCGGTTCAACTTTGACAAGTTTGGCAAAATTCAGCATGGCACAGCATACTGGGCACTTGACAGATTTCTCTTTGCCCCACTTCTCGTAGACCGCGGCACATACGACGTAGTTCGGGCAGCAGAATTCGTTCTGAGCCGTCTTGTGAGGGTAGAACGTGTACCCACCGACTTTTTTGGTAGACGCCATAGTGTAGTAGCAGTAGTACAGAGGCGGTTTAGTTTCGTATCCGACCGTAATGTAATGCACACGCACGTTATTAAACAGCTTCAGCATGAGCCGTATGTCGCGGTTGTCGAATATCGCAGACGACGTTATGTCAGACGACCCGATATGATTGACTACATTCGTAATCACATCGAACACCTTCGTTTTTTGTGTCGTAACAACATTGCTGTACTTGCTCAAAATCGCGATTTTACAGTACATCAGATCGCAGAGCCGTTCGAAGTCGTACGATTTGAAATCTTTGTCTGTACTAGTACTAGTACTAGTACTAGACATACTTATGTCGTCCCGTATGCCTAGCTCTTCAAGCAGCGCTGTCCGGCACTCTTTCCCGATCGGCGTACCGAATATCTTGTCCGGATTACGGATGTGTTTCAGGGCGTCCGTAATTTTTCTGTACAGCGTAGAATATCCGCCGTAGAAGTACGTTTTTTTATGCGCCGCATAACCATCCTCGTGAAACTTTTTTATCGTATCCGCCTTGTAGAGTCTGGTTTGACGTTCAACAATTTTCTCACGATCAGCGGATTTAGATTTTGTTTTATTCGGTCCATTCGTCTTATCCATTTCAACCGTCTCGTCATTTGTATCGTACAATTTTGCCGATTTACTGCGTTCTGCTACATCATGTATCTTACGTAGATCCGCATGATCGGCCAGGCTCGTTGTTTTCCAATACTCTTTGAGCAGTTTGATAAACCGATCTGTTGTGTCCCACGACCGATTATCCGCTATTTCGTAAACGCTATGCACGATCGGCCTGACTAATCCGTACAGCGCTATCTCGTACGCGGTGGCTAGTTCTTTCTTTCTAGATTCTGTTACCGTGTCGTACGTCATCATGTCTTGAGATGCCGAACAGAAGAATCTAATCGAATCTATTAGCCGATACGCATCGATTGTGTCGGATCCATCTATCGTACCGTACTTCGCACCGTATACGATCTTGCACCATTTGTATGCGCTGGTCGATGTGTGATCTGTTATCGGGCACACCGGTATGGTTTTCTTGATAGACGGTGAATAAAATCCGGCCTTTCTGTAGGATCTGAAGCCGTAGTAGATTGTCTGGTCCGGCTTAACAGCGTTCATAACGTACATGTCTGACGTAATATTGCCATCGATATTGCGATCGTCTATGAACGTAATCGACTCGCCGTTGTAGTTTTTCAACCTCTTGTCCTCGATGTTGATTGTCAGATGTTTTGACACGTCGTCTTCGAAGTCGTCTGTTCGAACGGCCTTATTGCCGCGGCATAATCGTTCGATATAGTTTGCCAAGCCCGGGTGCCGTATACCAGCCGTCGCATCCAAATGATCCCGCACCTGATTCAGACCGAACAGCTCGGAATAGAATTTGTTCAACATGCTCCGCGTAATATGCGTTCCCGATGTCATGAGCTCTATGACGGATCCCAATATCTCCGTATAGTCGTATACAGCTTGCATCAGACGGTCTGCCTCCTCACTAAACATATTCGGCCGCTCTGTAATACGTGGCTCCTCTACATCCGGCATATCATTTACTGCATCTGCTACATCTTTTGCCTCTATAGCCTCTATCGCTAGCTGCATAAACTCGTCCTCTGTCAGCTTACGATCTTGCTGAAACGCATAGTTTTCCAAATTTGCGAACTCTGCGATGGTCGGGCGTTTTGGCGCTTTTGGCGCTTTTGGCGCTTTCGGCACAGGTACTTCTTCCTCATCATCGATATCGATATCGATATCAACATGCATATCATCGTTATCCGTATCTCTGACTACGCCGTCTTTGATTGTTCGGAACTTGTAACGGCTGCCAAATCCGTCGTTCTTTGGATCTTTGTACAGCATCGGTATAGCGGAATCGTTATTCACAGCCTCTTCGATCGGCGCTATAATTTTAGCGTAGTAGTAGTCATCTGGATCGAAGTTCGTTTTTTTGATAGAAGTCTTGAACGTATTCGCGTCTTGTGAAATAACGTCTACAAGCTTCGGGTAGTCTTTGATATCGCAAAACCGGTTATCCGTGTAGAATAGCAGTTTTAGCCCGTTGTCTTTGTACGGCCCTATGCTAATATTGCTCGACCTGTATATTACGCTGTACGTGTCCGTTATATCGGTCTGTTTTACGGAATCCGCATCTAGCTGTTTGAATTCGAACTTCGACACGTCCGGCACAAAGATCCAGTACATCAAGCATTTTAAACGCCTCGCCCAAGACACATCGTGATCGGCATTGTACGATCGGATAGCGTAATCGGCTTTGACTAAGACATGCCCGTTTTGTGCGTCATTTTGTATAGTGATGATGCGATGCTGGAAATCGCTTTTTGCAGCTGCGATTTCCAGCATTAGGTTCGAACTGATGCGCCACCGATCTGGGAAGCTGATGATAATAGACGGGTTTGTAATCGCGTACATATGCTTCTTCTTGTCTTTGTCTCTAACAGCGGCGCCGTTTATCGTTATGTTGTTGTACATCTCGATATCCGTACCGTCGGCGATTATATCGCGTAATTCAATTTCGTGATCAGCATCGGCTATACTCGTTATCGGATACGTCTTGCGATACACGCATCTGAACTGTATGTTCTGAGAGCTGTTTATAATAACGAACACGATCTTGTTTATCGAATCGTACTTCTTGCTCAGGATTTCAGACTTGTGTATCTTCTTCAACATCGCGCTAATAGCTTCGTACTTGCCGGGCTGCCTTAGTAGGCTGACCAGAAACGCCTTATCGAACTCATCGATCTCGTGATTCGTTTTTTTGGTCGCCGGATACGGCGGCTTTTTTATAAATTTCATCCGCTCGTCGTAGTACGTTGAGTTGTGCAAAACAACAACCACAGACAGTTCGGTCTGTTTGTCATCTGTCTGTTTGTCATCAGATTTTTTATCATCAGATTTTTTATCATCGATACGTATCTCCGTATTCAACGGGTAGTACGTAATGTCGTGCAAAAATGATCGATCTACACCGGTGTCTTTAGTTGTTCCATCTGTGCTATCCGTAGAATCCGTATCCGGTTTTTCAACTCTGACCGGCTTAACAGACTTGACTGTCTTGACTGACTTGACTGACTTGACTGACTTGACCTGCTTGACCTGCTCGATACGCGGCATCTTAATAATAATCAAACAGTACGCGGTGTTTGATTAACAAAACAAAAATCAATATTTTTCTCAATCAATAATCATCGCCCAGTGAAAAGATCTCAGTCGTACGCGGCCCAATGTGTATAGTGTGTTCGAACTGCGCGACAACAGAGCCCGGTTCATCGTTCAGCGGCGGGTACGCAGCGATCTGACACGTGCTGATCCCAAGCTTGAACGCCTTGTCCAACTTATCGAGCGTCTTGTCGACAATCTTGCTGTTTTGGTTCTTGTTGTACAGCCACGTACTAGAGAATGGCAGACCGTTCCTAGTCTGCAGCCAATCGTATAGCGGCATCCTTTGGAACAGCTTCTTGTTGTTCTTCGTGATCTCCTTGTTCTGGCGCACTGTCTCTTTATCAGCCTCCATAAAATGCGTGCAGCTAGCCATCGAATCGTTTTGTGTCGTCTGACCCATCCCGGTCGTCGCGTACGTTTCGATCGCGTATATCTCGTCCTCTTTCATCCGCAGCTCGCCCTGTAGATCTTCGTCTGGTACGCACAGAATCAGCTTTCCGCCATGAATCTTATGCTTGAGTATGTTATGCCCTCCGATCCCGATAACAGGCCGAATCGGTACGGTAGTCTTTGGCAGCTCGATCTCGTACGACCCTATGATCTCTTGTATGTTTTCAGACAGCTCGTACAGCATCTGATCCGGGCCGGCTAACTTGATCGTCGAAAATACAGAGTCTCTTGACGCCTCTAGTACCGGTGTGTATATGCTACGGCTGTCCGTCACACCTTTTACAGCTGACACGATATGAGTAAAAGCCGAATCTATGATCCGGCCCCGCACATGTACACCGATATCCACTTTCACAACATCGCCCAACGAAAAAGTCCGATTGTCCTCTATGACCATCGTCTTCGAATCGTGCGCTACGACGTTATTAATATTCACCCCTACCGGAAACGCGATACCCGCATCATTGTTATTCGCAGAGCCCTTTGAGTAGTACGTCGTCGGATCCTGTTTCGTCAGTCTCAAAATCATACCCTCCACCCCATCTACTAGATCTGCTAGCTTGCCCCCGTGGTACAAATACTTTCTAGCATCGTGCCGTACGATCTTATGGATAGACGCCGCTCGTCTGAAGTCCTCTAGATCGGCTTCTGTTAGATCGGGTCCCGTTTGTATTTCGCTATCGGCTGACCGTACAAAGACCTCGTTCGATATATCCTCGTCTGTGTTGCGGAATATAGTTTTCCGCCCACCGTAATCAAACCGCCACGACGTACTGTCGGAATGCTTGATGAACGTAATACCGTCGTACGGCTTTACAACCTGATCATGTTCTGACATCTGTATTTGTATTATTCAAAAGCCTACGCTTTTAAGCAAATCAAAATAAACTAAACCAATCTAATCCACGTAATCCGAATCACTGTCTGAATCGTCTGATGCCGAACTAGAATCATCGAATTCGATCGACACGTTAGACGTACCCGATTTGATCACGGGATCCCTGGCCCGGCTCCTGGTTCTGATGACCTTGTACTCGTCCGGTACAGCGTATGGTACGGCGTATGGTGCAGCGTACAGCCCGTCTTCGTTCAGACGTTTTGACGTTTTTGGATCCCACGCTATCCCGTCTTGATTTTTCCGATTTACAAACGCATCATTTGCATCGATCTCCCTCTGTAGCTCGTCGTCTGTCTCTTTCTTGACCTGAGTCTTGTACAGCTTCTGCAGCTCTTCTAGTTTGGCATTCAGCTGTCCGACCTGACTAGAGATACCCATTATGTCGAAAGCGTAGTTCGTACTGGTCCTAGACTCCGGCACTTCTGATACGTTTGAATCTGCGCTATTATCATCTTCAGCGTCATCATCTTCATTCGTAACAATTTTGTCTAATCCGCTGAATCCGCCCAATCCGCCCAATCCGCCCAACTCGGTAATCGCATTCAGGATGTGTTGAGGGTTAGTCATATTCTTCTCAAGCTTCTTCCGTACGTCGGCGTTCTTCTTAATAACGACGCTCAGCTTGTTAAGAATAGTCTGGCTCGGTTCGAACTTATCAGAAGCTAGATCGATATCCGACCTATTTCCGAATCCTCTCATCACATCATCGTACGTCGGTAGTTTAATTTTGGCATCAGACAGTTTCTGTGTAAAGTCTAGCCTGTCCCGAACATCTCGATCGTTGTAATTTGTATATAATCCATCGATCAGCCCGTACTTGAAACATGTCTCGACGTTCCAAAAGATGTCGTGAGACATATGGGTCTCTAGAATCTCTTTCGTAAGGATATTAGACGCATCGACTGGCGAATACGCGTGTCTGTACTCCGTCAAGTATATGGCGTACAACCGCCGCATCATCTCGATGTTGTTTGCCATACCGTCCATCAGCTCGAAGTACGTCATGCGGCCCTGGATCGTCTGGTTGATCTGGTGGATCAGCACGTAAGAGTTGTTGCGCATGAACCTCTTCTTGCCGGCCATGAACATGATAGAGCCCGACGATACGGCGTACGCATCGACGACGGTGTAGATCGGGATCTTGGAATTCTTGATCGCATCGTACGCCATGAAACCGGCCAACAGATCGCCGCCCTCCGACGTGATATGCAAATAGATCGGTTTCGCAAAGACGTAGCCCGTGTTGTCTGTCGCCCTAGACCGCTCGAACTCTCTATTCGCCTCGTTGATCTTGATTATCAGACTCCGTACGCTCTCCAACGTCACATCGTCGTTGAATATGATTTCGTTGTCTTCGATGGTCACTTTCTCTTTCTTCCCTAGGCTGCTGATGATCTCCAATAAAGGTGATCCGGCGTTTGATACAGGGTTCGCATTTTGCGTATCGATATCGATATTCCGATCGGCGAACCTAATCCGCTTCACACCCCTCGCCTTCTCAATCTTGTTCGGCTTGTCAGAACCCGCACCATAGAATCTTTTCATAGATACTTGACTATTACGATGACAAGTATATTTAGATTAAAAAAATCAAATTTTTGCAAATTCAGTTCTCTAGCGCCTCTATGATCTCGACGTTCAGCATAGGCGTTTTGTTTATGTTTATCAGATCGAAGTTCGGCGGGATCCTATTAAAGTTCAGCTGCGTTTCGATGATCCGCCGGAATGCCGCACCATTTGTCTTTTTTGTTGTACGTCTGACCGGCTTAGTGGTTTTGCCTCTAGAATACTTGACTCTTTTCGCCGGCTGAACTATGGTATCAGGATCTGGATCGCGCGTTTTGTCTGTCCACATATCCGGGTTCCGTTTGAAGTACTCAGCAAGCCGGTGTATGAGCTGTAGTTTTTCGTAGATGTCTTCGAAGTAGCTCACGATTAACCGTACGCCCGACACGTTCGGCGATATCTTATTGACAAAGTACCGTATAGTGTTATGGTTGATAGACGCGTATACTTGTGTCTTGTTCTGGATCATCGGGATGATATGCTTCTCGCAGATCATAGTCTTCTCATCGACATCGTAGCCCGATACTTCGATGATCTTCAGCCGATCTTTGAGAGCCGCGTGAAACTTGGAAATATCGTTGACGGCGATGATGTACATGTTTTTCGACATATCGATATCTATCTCTGGGCAGAACGAATCTTTGAACCGCGTATTCTGAGACTTGTCCAAGACCTGTAGCAGAGTCGGTAGCATAGACTCATCCGGAAGCTTGTCCATCTCATCCAACAGAATTACGTTATTGAGCTGGCCCGTATTGATCATGATCTGCGTAAACAGACCGGGCTTGGCTCCGATGTACGTCGAAGAGTGTCCCATGATGACCGCTTGGTCTTTAATAGATCCGCAAGGTACGTGCCCGAATCCCATCCCGATCGTTTCGGCGATCAGGCTAGATATAGTTGTCTTGCCGACACCCGGATCCCCGACTAGCGCTATGATGTAGCCTTGTGATTTCGGATCACCGTATATCGTCGTAACGGCTTGCATAATCTGACGCTTGACGTTATGCATCCCGTACAGATTCGTATCTAGCTTCTGCTTCAGTCTGTACAGTATAGAGCCTAATTCGGCGCTGCTATCCGTCTCGTTATTTGTGTTCTTACACTTCGTCGGGATGCTCATAACGGTGTCGAACCACGCCATCGCTTTCAGATACTCTTCGCCGCTCGTATCGTAGATAGATGTCATGCGATTGATCATGATCTGCTTGATGTTGTCAGACTTGTCCGATTCAATGATGTCCTTCACGATATTGCGCTCTGTCGATTTGCCGAACTTCTGATACAGGTTCGCCGTCTTCAAAGAGCTCAGAGTACTGAATTTCCGCTGTACTTCGTCTTCCAAATCGTAGCGCTCTTTGCCCTCTAGTCTCTTGATACGGTTCAGCCTAATATGGAACCACATGTTGTCCTCGTCGCTGAATCCTGCAGATACAACTTTCACCATATCCACCTTCCGATCGTCACACTTGACACTAATTCCGTCGATCTTGGATCTGGTTTCTTTGTCTGCCAATGAACCGGATACGTTCAGAGCATAAGCCTTCCTCTTTTTCGATCGGCTGTCGTAATCATTATCGCGATCGCGGAATCTGTCGTACTCGTAATCGTACTCGTACTCACTGTCGCTATCTGTATCCATCCGATCGATGGGCATCTGATTATGCTGGTCGTCTTCCACAACAAACCCGTCGATCTCGTACTCGTCTAACTTGTCCTGATCAATGCTCGATCCGTACTCCGACGAAGATGACGAACCGTCCATGATGTCTATGTCGTGCTTGTACTTGGGTGATCTGCCTCGGGTCTTCGGCGGAACAGGTTTTGCTGCTTTGGGTTTAGCGGTTTTAGACACAAGAGTCTTAGGCTCATCCGCTTTGGCCGCCTTAGACTTACTAGCTTTGGGCTTGGCCGCTTTAGCTGTATCAGTTTTAGCTATATCAGCTTTAGCTGTATTCGCATTAGCCATCTTACTCCTCGTCGTGATCTTTTTCACTTTGTCCGGATTCTTTTGCCGATTGTTGTACCGCCGTAGGGCCGGGATGTTTTGAATGCGCGGGAATCGTCGGATGATGTCAGACAGAGCCGATGCAGATGTACCGGGTGCCGCATTCTCAACGTAGTTACGGAACTTCACCATAAGACGCCGCTGCTCCGCTTTACTCAGAGAGTCGCGCTTCATCAGATCCAATAGCTCCGGATCGGTAATGACCGGCGTATTGCTAGGCCTAGAACTGTTGCCATTGTTGTGCTGCATGTATGTTTGTATGTATATGAACGATTAGACTCAATCGATCAAAAAATCAATTTTTCAATTTGTCGATTTGATGCAGCGCGGCTTGATAATAAACAAATTATTTGCTAATCCCTTGGATAGACTGCGTCAAAACCAGAGAGAACCGCTGATCCATGGCGTCTAGGATCTCGCTAATAGACACGACAAGACCTTTGACGATCGGTAGAGACTGATTGCTCGGCTTGGGCAGCACAAACTCGTCTGATTTGCTATCAGCCTTATCAGCCTTATCAGCCTTATCAGCCTTGTCTGATTTATCTGTTTCATCCGGCCCGTCTGACATATCGATCAGAGGATCTTGATCCATGAGGCTAGACTCCGTGTCTTGTACGTTAATTACGCTATTGATCTTCGACATATCGGCATGTGTCGGGTTGTTTGAGAATATTACATCATCAACTTCGCCCTGATTTTTGAAGCAGCCGTTGAACTGTTCGCACAACTTATCTAGCTCCCGTTGAGACCAAAATGTTTTGATTTTTTCGATATCGAAGATGGTAGACAGCGTGAAATAGTGTTCCTGCTCCACATCATCACCATCACCGACGATAGGTTTCGCTGCCTGACCGTACGGTACGTAGAAAGACGTTTCGTCGTGTTTGCCCCGTATGAGATCCCGAAGTATATTGATGTACAGCTGTATGACTAGTACGGCATTACAATGTTGCTCAGAGTACGTTCGCTGTAGTTTGATCAGACCGACACAAGCGTACTTGGTTAGGTTGATCAAATTGTTGTAAGTGTGTATATTCTTCTTCTTGTACGGTACGATGTACAGATCTATGAAGTTTTTTATGACGTGGTTGAAGATATGCAGATCATCCCGGCTGTCGCTGTTCCAGTACCTGTCTATACCTTGCATGAGCTTCTGCGGCATGAGGTTGTAAATGATGTCTGTTTTAGTCGGCGGGCATATTACGATGTTGTGGTTTCGAAAAGCGATCTTCGTTCCGTCCGGATAAAAAGCCAAAGTCGCTATACGGGCTATCGCCGTCACAGCCTCTAGAACCTGCGGCTCCTTTCTAGCATTCATAGACATCTTCTGTTAATTGTGAACCATAAAAAAATTAGCGCCATGGGTATATTATTCAATTTTTTGCACGTTACATATACTTGGCTATAAACTCCTCCCTCGTCATCATCGATATTCCAAGGTCCTCGGCCTTCTGCAGTTTCGCACTCTTCGATGTTGTTTCGACGTACACAACTAGATTCGTTCTGCTCGACACGCTCGACCCAATCTTGCCACCGCTGTCCTCTACGAACTCCTCGATCGATTTATCACGGAACCCCGTCAGCACGACAGTCTTGTTAGACAGATCGTTTTTGCTTTTTTCGTTCGAAGATGTTGTATCCGTATCGGTTTGCGTTTTTGTACTTTTTGTACTCTTGGTTGATTTGCTTTGAACAGCTGTAGTTTTATCGAACTCCAGAGCGTACCCGGTATTTCGTAGAGTTTCGACGAATCTGTTGAACTCCGGGATTCCGTTCGATACTTTTGTAGAACTGACGTTAGAGAATCCCGGTACTTCTAAGATTTTAGAGGCGGGTGATTTCAGGCTGAGGATATTCGGTACGTGTTTGACTAGCTCTTTTAGCTTCCGCACGCCCATCCCCATGCCGAACATCAGAGAGCCAGACATGAGTTTCGGTAGATCGGGCGATTTGAGCGCCTTATCTATCTCGGCGTAGATTTTACTGATCATTTTCGATCCAAGACCTTGGATCTCGCTCATTGCGTCGTCCTTATCGTACGCAGCTTCGACGATGGATGCGATAGATGTGTATCCGTTATCATAAACCAGCTTCATGAGCCCTTCAGACAGGAATTTTACGCCTAGCGTCCGGAAGAAATGCAGATTCCGCTTGATCTGTATTTTGTCCTTCGTCACCTGATCCGGTTCGACAGCTACGATATCTATCCCCGTCTCGTTCCATTCGTATGCCATGCTAGGCATAGACGCCGTAGTTTTAATCAGAACCTCTTCGATGTACGGTATGACGTCTCCGGATCGACTGATCCGTACAACAGACCCCGGCCCGATTAGATTGTCCCGAATGTTCGAAGCGTTGTGTCCTGTGACGTACGTAACAGTCACACCGGATATCTTAACCGGCTCGATCCGGATCACAGGCTTCAGCACACCGTACATACTTGGCTCCCATATTACTTCGACGACCTTAACGTCTTTCATGTCAGACTGTATGTTCTTTTTGAACGCTACAGAGTACGTCGGGTTCTTCTCATTATCGTAGACGTAGGTCTTGGAATTATCGACCACCACTATGCCGTCACAATCGAACTCAGACTCTGCTCGGCGGTATTTCAGTATCTGCTCCAGCTTGATCTCCATCCTCTGATACGGATCTAGATCTGCTACACCTTCTATGTCAGAATCATCAGAATCTTCTTCATCGCCAGCTTTCACCGGAACAGCCCCAGCATACTTATTATCCGGATCTGCATCGTACAGTCCGGCATCTAAATCTCGGCTATTCAGCTCCCGGTTCCACACGACCTTGAACCCCCACTCTTTTAATTTGGTTAGTTGATCAGAGTACGTCATTCGCGGATATAAGATACCGTATGTCACGGCCTGCATTTTAGCCGCTAGCCTCGAATCGATCTTGTCTGTATTGACGAAGCCGGCTACGGTGTTCCGCGGATTTTTGAACCGATCCTCGAACTCTTTGAAATCTTGACGCGATATGAGTATCTCGAACCGTATAGCTGTATCGTTCGGCATAGCATCTAACACGCTCTGCTTGAACAGATACTTGATGAGATGCTTCTTGGATTTGCCGACCAGAGTTTGTGATTTGCTGAACATATCGACCACACCATTTGCATTTTTATGCAGCAGGCCAGACACGCCGTCTAGCTTGTCGTCTATGACGTACGATATGGTTGATTTCTTCTCGAACGGCTCGTGATACTTTTTGAAGAACGTCATCAGAGACTTCTCACCCGGTTTGATCTTGTCCAGCGATGGCATACCGTACGGCAGTTTTACATCGTCCCTAGCCGTCGTAGGCGCTCCGGTCTGAAATAAGAACGCGTTATTCGAATCGCGCTCGGTCAAGACCTCCACCATCAGATCGAACGTATCGTCGTCTACTAACGGCTCCGTCTTAATATAATAGTACTCGCTCAACTTCTTCAAAATTACTACTAGCCTGTCTACGGTTACAGACTTTGCGTAAGATACCGGGTCGTCTATGATCTTCTGCAAGTCCTTGATCGGTGTAGCATTACTACCCTTGGCCTTGGTTGTACTAGGCTTGGCATTAGGCTTGGTTTTGGGCTTAGCCTTTGGTTTAGCCGCTTTGGGCTTGGCTTTGGGCTTGGCTTCGGTTTTGGGCTTAGCCTTTGGCTTGGCTACTGGTCGTCTGCTCGTACGTTTAGAATCGGTCGAACTAGAGTCTGTTGAATCTGTCGAATCAGATAAATCGGCCGATTCTGCTGAACTCGTAGAGTCTGATTGTTTTTTAGAGCGGCCCATAGATTGTATGTGATTAATCGTAACCACCTTATGAATTAAAATAAAAAATAATCAATTTTTAAGGCAGGTTATCGTATTCATGCCCATGCTCATGCTCGAACACATGCCCATGCACATGCTCGAACACATGCTCGAACACATGCTCGAACACATGCTCATGCTTCGATATTCAGCGACATCTTGAACGTCCTTCTACAATCGACAGCGTTCCGTATGTCTGAATTTTCAAACACGCTCATGTACGATGTTTCGATCATATTACGGTATGCCGCTTCGTCCTGCTGGTCATAATCGATGACCTGTGAATCGTTATCGCTCTCTTCATCGGGCGCTTTTTCTTCAGGCTTCGTATCAGACTTGGTGTTTACACCGTAGTGGCCTAGCATCTTTTCCAGTTCGGCCGTGAAGCCAGGATTCGTGATTTGGATGCCGGGCTGTACGGATGATCGAACCGGTGTCTGTATTTGAACAGATGGCTGAACTTTTGTCGAATTCGGTGAGTTCGGTGGATTTGGCGGATTTACAGTATTCGTCGGATTCGTCGGATTCGACAAAGCTGTTAGAGCTGTCTGAGTCTTATCCGTAACTTGTTTGTAGTTCTCGTAGTACTTCTGCTCTTTCCATTTTTTGAACTCGGCATAGTCGGCTTTGAACTTTTGGTATTCTGTGTAATCGGCGCGGTACGTTTTGTATTCTGTGTAGTCCCGACCGAATTTGATGAACTCGACAAACTTTTCGAAGTAGTCCGGCTTCTCATACACCTTCAGAAAATCAACAAGTACTCTGATCCTCTTCATTTCGGTCAGATTGTTTTGGTAGTCGTCTGTATTTGTGCCCGTGATCCCCGTACGCAGAGCCATGATTTTTTTGATAAAGACACCCAGAGACACGCCGATGTTTTTGATCTCGGCATCTGTCAGCTTCTTGTCAAATATTAGGCTCAGAAACTCGGTATCGTTGTCCATTTTGTAGATGCGGCTGTGGTTATTATTGTAACAAACACAACCATCACAATCTTATAAAAAATCAAATTTTTCACTTTTTGCCCTTTGGCTTAGCTGACCCGACCTTCTTGGCCGGTGCGGTTTTACCGGTCTTTGCTGCAGCCTTAACTGGTGTAGCCTTAGCTGGCGCGGCTTTAGCTGTTTTGGTCTTTGGCTTCGGTTCATCTGACTCAGATTCTGATTCTGATGCTGATACTGATGCTGATTCAGATGCTGATTCAGATGCTTTAGATCCATCAGAAGACTCATCCTTTTCGACTTTAGCTGTCTTAGCTTTCGCTGTCTTTTTTGCCGGTTCGGCTTTGGTTGCAGCTTTAGTCGGTGCGGTCTTTGTGGTCTTAGCAGTCTTAGCAGTCTTGGCCGGAATGTCTTCGATTTCCTCGTCTTCATCGGCGATCTCAACTTTGACATCGGCGTCGACAGATTCGGCCGAATCATCTTCATCATCGTTGTCGTCGTCATTGTCATCATCATCATCATCATCGTCGTCAGAATCAACAACAGCATCGTCGTCCCGATTGATGTCTCGATGGTTTTCATAGATGGTCTCCATCCGTTTCACACAATCACGGAAGCGGTTCTCGACAATCATCCGGAAGCCTACTAGAGTCTGTACGTCTTCCTGTAGACACTGATACTCTTCTTGCGGGGTCAGAGTCTTGTCCTCCGGATCGTACTTGATGTACGACGTGATGAGGCTGTTGACTGCCTTTGTAAAGTTGCTCTTTGACTTGTCGTCGGTCTGCACGATCTGCACAACCTTCGTGGATTTCGCATCCTGATCGGCCTGCTCGATCCGTTCGGCTTTTTCAGACTTATCAGACTTGACAGCCTTGACTGTCTTGACAGGCTTGGCAGCCGTGGCAGACTTTGCGCTAGCGGTGTTCGTTTTCTTCGGCGGCATGACTAACTGATTGATATACTGCATAAGATACAGCGTACTTTGCATTCTATAAAAATTTCAACTTTTTCCTGACCCGTCTTCAGCGGATACCCCAGCAGGCTTATTAGGTTCAGCATGCTCATCATGCTCGACATGCTCGACATGCTCATCATGCTCATCATGCTCGACATGCTCATCATGCTCGACATGCTCATCATGCTCGACATCTTTTTTTCTGTTTTTTCTATTCGATCTGTTTTTATTTTTGCGTATCATGCACAGCGTATCGATCGGGTAGTTTGTGAAGTAATTCATATCTATAGAGTTGCGCATGACGGCTGAGTTTGTGATGAGTGTTTTGTGTTTGGAATAGAGCCGCGATACTTTTGATTGTAAGTCATCCGTATCCAGTATCGGTTCCGATATCAGCATAATATAGCTGTCTCGGCTGTACCGGATGTTCGAATGGTCTGTATGTGTCTTGTGTCTGAATGCCATCATCCATCTTTGAGTGTCTAGACCCTCTAATATCTTGACAGCCCGAACGTATTCTAAATTCATCTCGTTGTTACGCATCTCATCTATATGAAACATGCCCGTCACAATGTGCAGGTTACGATTACGCGCGACTCTAGAATTTGATCCGGCAGATTCATCATGCTCGAAATACTCGCGTATCTTGGAATCTTCGGCCATCGCCATATTTTGATTTATGAGATCCTTGAGATTGAACAGCTGACGCTTCCGCTCTTTGCTCGATCGGATACCTTTGACATCAGACTGCAGTTCGACGTTATAGATAGACACGTACGTACTATTCACATTTATGTTCGAAATCTGCACCCTGTTCCGATCGTATATGCGGTCTGACTCGCTAGACGAATTATGTCTATAGCTGTCTACGTTCCGAATATTCAAGAGTGTTTGGTTATTTGACGGTTCGGGATTGAAATTAGCTAAGCCAGACGATCTATCAGACGACGACAACGACGACGACGACATAGCCGGGCAGGCTTTACTGAGTATCGCGTGTCTAGATACGATGAGCTTATCGTAAAAATCGATCTCTTCAGTTTCGCTCGTAGACCAGTTATCGTCTTGCTCTGTTGCATCGACATCCGGGTAGTAAAATAGATCCGCGACCGGCAAAGTTGATTTGAATTTGTGTATCAGCTCTTTCAGAATGCGGTGGCTCTTGATACCTTGCAAACACAGCACATCGATGCTGTAAGAGTAGTAGTTATGCGAAAAATACTCGACGATCGCCCTGATCTTTTTATGCTTGTCTATAGACTCTGCCAGATCGACGTACATGCTCGAAATCCGTAAAGGGGAAAACACGCCGTCGTAACCCGTCTGTATCTTGGCTGTACAGCACGTACTATCGATACATATACTCATATATGATCTGCCGATATAAAATGCCGATCTTTATAATCCGTTCAGTACAACGTAACACGCCTCGCATCCTGCACATCCGCATACAGATCCTGATCCGTGTTCTTTAGCACATTGCACGGCGTTACATCACGATCCCATGGCATGTTCGACCCTGTCTCTATTTGGGCGGTGGATTGGATCGGCATACTAGCTGAACCGGCTGAACCGGCTGAACCAAATACATTAGATGCATTAGATGTACCAGATGCACCAGCTGATCCGGCTGAACCAGCTGATCCAGCTGATCCAGATGCATTAGATGTACCGGCTGAACTAACTACACCAGCTGAACCGGCTGAACCGGATCCAGATACGTTGGCCGTAGACGTAGAGTCTGACAGCAGAGTGTAGTTTGGGACGGGTTTATTTGGATCTGTGACGTATGTGTTTGTGGAAATCATTTGCGCGATATTGTCTAGCGTTTCGGTCGATACGAACATGCTGATGTATTTTATATCTGTCTCATCGATGAGGCGTATGGCGTACCGATCTTTTAGGGATGGGCCGCCCACCATGCTCATAGTGTATGTTCTGATATCGAAAAAGTACGCCGTAACAAAGCACCCGATCAGAATGGCGATCGTTATGAATATAATGATGTACTTCACGATTTGCATGGAGTCTGTGGCTGTAGCTGTAGCTGTACCAGCCGTGTCTGTAGCTGTAGAGCTTGGAATATCCATAACTATACACATAATATAGAAAATCGTGTTCAGCCGGGCCTAATTAAAATGCCATCAGAGTGTAGTATAATGAGCTTTCCGATCGGGAACCATAGTTTTACGCGGTACTCTGTTTACGACCAGGGGCATCTGATCTTCACATCTCTAGACCCGGTCGAATCGATGGCGGAGTTTAATCTGCATATCAAGCTGCGCATTAGCTACGTCGCCGATTATCTGAACTGCACAATCGTACAAGCTGATACGCATATCTTTATCAAGCAAGAGGTCTGCGATCTGAAAGGCTATGTCATGTCGACGCAAAATATCACACCGAACAATGTGGCGCCGCATAATAACCATTCTAATATTACTAGTGGGCTTAGCGGGCTGAATGTGATGAGCTGTATGCCTAATACGAACAGTTCGAGCATGATGAGCTGTATGCCTAACATGCCTAACATGCCTAACATGCCTAACACGTCTATCAAACAGTATCCGATACAGCCGAATATATCCGTGTCGACACAGAAAGTTCGGACGGCCGGGTTAATTGAAAAGACTGCACATAAGCCTACATCGATCGAGGACGAGTTAGCCAAACTAGCGCACAGTTTGAATCAGATTGTGAATAACGATCCGGTCAAAAACATAGAGGCTGTATACCCCGACATCCGCGACGAGGTGAGGATAGACAAGGAGATCGCAGAGATGGAGAATGAGTTCATCATTGAGGATTCTGAGGATTCTGATATCGATACGAGTTCGGATGATTATGATGATTCGGATAACTTGGATGATTCTAATTCGTCTGACACGATTAAAATTTCGACACGGAGTACGAAGATGAATAAGGCAGATAAGGTGGACAAGTCAGACAAGTCAGATAATACGGACGTGTTAAACAACACAGACATCCCACCAGCTTTACGGGACCAGTTTATGCGGCTTTTAGCGGCGCGCGATGCGGTAGCGGAGTCTGTAGCGGAGCAGGCGGATATAGTCAAAAAGGCGAACGAGAATCTGAACGATGAGTATTTTCGCGAGAGATGTAGGATCCAGGATCAGAAAATACTACAGCGCAAGAGAGAGAGCCAGATATCCGCTCTACAATCGAACAAGATGTCTTATTTGAAGATCCGGGGCAAGATAGTCAAGGGCATTCTGAAAGAATCGAATATCCCGTTCATGTTCGGCGACAAGTACTGTGTATTGCGATACATGGAGCTGAATGAGCTGATCGATTTCTCATCGAACGACGATATTAGTGAGGAGCTGAATATGTACAACGCTCTGTATAAGACGATCGAGGCGCGGGAGTACGATGAGCATAATGAGCATGATGAT
>Ga0315288_10002727_pt1 | contig 22680 bp, 23 predicted proteins | sample YL17G11_20_MG_FD_203454 | JGI IMG/M metagenome (GOLD analysis project Ga0315288, IMG submission 203454) | Sediment microbial communities from Yellowstone Lake, YNP, Wyoming, USA - YL17G11_20 | ecosystem: Environmental > Aquatic > Freshwater > Lake > Sediment | place: USA: Wyoming | collected...
GCTTACTGAATAACTGAAAACCTTTGTATCGCCGGAATTCATGTTCATCTTCCATTCAAGCCCGGTTGTGGTTGAAAGATAATCACTGGTTACATCTGTTATAAGGTTCTTTTCAATTCCAGAAATTGCAGTTATAACCTTGCATTCAGTTGCTACAGTACCTTCATTTGTTACTGTTGCAGTATATGTTTTACCAAATATGCTCGAAGAAACATCTTCTTTTGTCACACAGTTTGAGAAGCCCTGGACTTCAATTTTCACAGGTGCAACTACGGTGTAATCTGGGAATGGAAGACTGATCTGGAGCGTTTGATTCCCGGGATTATTTGTTGTTAGCTGCAAGTTTGAAAATGTAATTGTACTTGTGCCTTTTTCAACAGCAATTGTTTCAGGTAAACCACTTGCCCCTGTTACTGAAGGATTAATTGTCCTTTTTTCGATTGGATTATTAATTGTAAATGAAATTGTAAATGGCTGTCGCGGGTCAATAGTAAGGTTCTGGCCGCTCTGATCAACAGCTACATTTGAAACAATAACTTTGCTGTAAAGTGGTGTTGTTTCATTGTAAATTATTCTAACCGGAAGTAGAACTGATATGTTAAGTTGATTTTTGTTATCGTCAAATAACAAAAGAGGTTGGTATGTAGTCTTTCCGGTTGGAGAACCTGCTGATTTTGCTTCGTTTACCCCAACATAAATTTTTATGCCTAATGTAGCTGTACTTTTTGCGGGAACTATAAATGCCCCAGAAACTGGGACAAATTCTGGTTTCCCAAAAAGAAAACTTGTACTAAGGTAAAATCCATCATCAGCATTATTGTAAAAGGTTACGTTATATTCAAGAAAGTCATTAGAATGACTTTCGTCTATACGGGCTTCGCCCTTTATGGTTTCGACTTTAGTTGCAGTTAAAGTCGCGTTTGCAGTACTGAAAATTAAGCCTGTTAACAGCAAAATACCCAAAATTAATATTATTTGTTTTGCACCTACCATGTTTTAAAATAATTGATACGAGTTTATAAGTATTGCTGATTAACTGGCTTCCAATCACAAAAAACTTATAAGATATTGCCAGTTAAAAAACAAGGGTGATATTTAATGGAAATAAATTCAGATGTATACAAACAGCTGGAGTACCTAACTAAAGATGGGCAGCTAAAACCCGGAATGCCACTATTTTTGATAACAATGGACGAGGAACATAACTGGAAAGGTAGTTATGCTGAAGCGGGAACATTTGAAGAACTTGTTATGAATGCTCCTAAAACAAAAGAAGATGCACCACGCAAAGGATTAAGATTAATGAACGCTGGCTCATATGGAGCAACCCACGATAATTTCCTGCCAAATCATGGCCAGACATTATTTTTCTTTTACAGGCACAATGAGTATGTTATAACAACTAAAATTGGCAAGTTCAAGAAAATTGCAGACAAGATGTTTAACAAAAAGAGTGCACAATACCAACAATTCATGTCTTTCTGTCAAGAAGTTGCTGCAACATGTGCCGCTGGCGGAATTGAAGAAGCAGCTGAGAAAAGATAGAATTATAAGAAATAAGGACATCTAGTGGCTTAATGGTTTTAGAACTGATTGGGTTGTTTTTTGGATTTATATTCTCATTAGTCCTGTCTTTTTTCATTGTTCTTTCGATAATAAATTTTATAACAGCATGGTTCTCAGTTAAGCCAGAACTTGAATACAAGGATTATTTTCCAGTTGTTTCAGTAATTGTCAGGACCTGGAACGACGCAAGTGTGGTGGAAAGATGCATCTTAACTTACATTAATCAGAACTATCCGAAAAAAAACTATGAGATAATCATAGTTGACGATGGTTCAACTGATGATACAAAGGCAATTTGCGAACGTTACATGAAAGAGGGAAAAATAAGGTATGTAAGATTTGAGGAGCATGGAGTCAAAGCAGAGCGGATTGATTACGCAATAAAGAACTTCTCGTGTGGTGAAATAGTAGTAGAAACTGATGTTGATGCGGTGTTGCCACCAAATTTCCTTGCAACAATGGTAAAACCCTACACTGACCCAAAAGTCGGGGGTGTGACAGGTATTGTGATGTGCGGGAACTGGTACAGGAACCTGCTTGCAAGGATTCGTGCAATTGAGGATTTCTGGCATTTCTGCGTAACAATGTACGGGCGCTTCAGGTTAACTGGACAAGGATTCCTTTATGGAGGAAGCAAAAGCTACAGAAGAAGTGCCTGGGAAGAAGTTGGAGGACATCAGGCAAAAACACTTGTTGAAGATGCAGAACTTGCAGTAAGCATAATGGACAAAGGTTACACCATCGCAATTGTAAAAGAAGCACCAATTGTCCAAGAAGAAGTAGAAACAATGGAACAATATTACAGTGAACAAAGAAGATGGGTAAAAGGAGACCTTGATGTCTGGAAAATGCACAAAAAGCATCTTTCAAAAGATTATTTTAATTATTTCGCAATGATAGCAAATTTTTCAACTGATATTGTGTTCTTGCTAAGCCTTATCCTAATGGTTTTCCAGCCGCTTTTCATAATCCCAATTTTCATAAATTTTATCTCGTTCATAATTGGTTTGTGGGCGTTTAAGGCAAAAGATTCTTTTTACATATACGCGCTTGGATTCTTTTTTATAAACCCGTTCCTGCGTCTGGCTATTGCCGGAAGCCTGATAAAAGACAAGATTTTTGGCAGAAAAGTAGAATGGACAAAGGTCTGGCACTACCCTACTGAGCTTGTCTGGCCAACTAAATGATTTCTTTTTAGAAACTAAACCTTTTAAAAATGTTAATGGTTTATCATTAACTAAAAAAGGAGGGGTGCAGAAATGAAAGTAAAGGTTTATTCGACAAACACATGTCCATGGTGCGTAAAAGCAAAAGATTTTCTTAAGAGTCATAAAGTTATTTTTGAGGAAATAAATGTCGGGGAAAACCAAGAAGCAGCACAGGAAATGATAGAAAAGACAGGACAGATGGGTGTACCTGTGATTGAAATTGATGGAAAAATAGTAATAGGATTTAATGAGGCAAAATTGAAACAGCTGCTTAAGCTGAAATAGGTGAAGTCATGAAAGTTGGAATTGTCAGTTATGAAAAGGAACTAATTCTTCCTATTCTTAAAGAAAAAGGATTTGTTATTGATAACAGGAATCCTGACATAGTTATTGCGTTGGGCGGGGACGGAACTTTCCTTTATGCTGAAGAAAAATATCCGTTAAAGCCAAAAGTTTTCATTTACCATTCGCACACATGCGAGAGCTGCAGCATAAACAAATTTTCCCCGATAATAGAAAAACTTGACAAGCTCAAGATGACAGACCTCACAAGGCTCGAGGCATTTATCGGGAAAAAGAGGATTTTGGCAATTAATGACATAAACATCCATTACGACCCGCCAAGAGCACTGCGCTTTAATGTTAAGGTAAATGGGCATCTTGTTGCAGAAAATGTAATTGGCGATGGAGTTGTAATTTCTACTCCTTTTGGTTCAGATGCGTACTTCAGATCAATAACGCGAAGAAATTTCAAAAAAGGGATTGGGATTGCATTTAACAATCCAACCAGAAAGATGAACCCAATAATTGTTCCAGAAAATAAAGAAATCCGAATTGAGATACTGCGGGAAAACGGGGTTGTTGCACATGATACAAGCGGAGATGTCATAAAAATCAAAAAAGGCGATGCGATAACAGTCCGAAGATGTGATGGATGCGCAAAAGCTGTAATCTTCAAGAAAGGTGGTTTTCTGAAATGAAAAAGATGTTAGTGATAGGTGCTGCTGGACAGATAGGCTCAGAACTTGTAATGGCATTAAAAGAAAAATATGGAAATGAGAATGTAGTGGCAGGAATTCGCAAAACACTGCCGAGTGAAGAAGTAAAAAATTCTGGACCTGTAGAGGTCGTAGATGCATTAAATAAGGATATGGTAGAAGCAGTAATTAAGAAACACAAAATTGATTCTATTTTCCATATGGCATCATTGCTTTCTGCTGTTGGTGAAAAAAATCCAGATCTTGCATGGAATGTAAACATGAATACATTAAAGAATATACTTGATTTGGCTAAAGAACATAACCTAAAGATATTCTGGCCTAGTTCTATTGCTGCCTTTGGATTAAATACTCCTAAAAAAGATACGCCACAGTTTACTATAATGGATCCTAACACTATGTACGGTATTACAAAGGTTTCTGGGGAACTATTGTGTAATTATTATTTTGAAAAATTTGGAGTTGATGTAAGAAGTGTAAGGTATCCCGGCATAATAAGCTACAAAACTCTTCCGGGTGGAGGAACGACAGATTATGCAATAGAAATATTTTATGATGCGATAAAAAAAGGTAGCTATACCTGTTTTCTTAAAAAGGATACTACGTTGCCAATGATGTATATGCCAGACGCAATAAAAGCAACAATAGACCTAATGGAAGCAGATAGGGACAAAATAAAGATCAGAACCAGTTATAATCTGACTGCTATCAGCTTTTCTCCAGAAGAGATTTATCAGGAAATAAAGAAACATATACCTAACTTTAAAATAGAGTATAGCCCGGATTTCAGACAGAAAATCGCGGATTCTTGGCCAAAAACAATAGATGATTCCAGAGCAAGAAAAGACTGGGACTGGAATCATGGATATGACCTAAGGAAAATGACAATTGACATGTTAGAAAAATTAAAAATAAAACTTATAACGAACTAATGCAAAAGCATTAAAAATACGTGTATCCTTTTTTATGACATGGCAGTTAAAACATACGATGTTGTAATAATAGGAGGCGGAGTTGGCGGTTATTCAGCTGCACTTTATGCTTCACGATTTAATCTTAGTACTTTGGTCCTTACAGAAGACAAAGGCGGAAGACTACAATATACCCATATAATCGAGAATTATCCTGGAGCTGGTTCAAAATCAGGCTCAGAACTTATGTCGGTAATGGAAAATCAGGCAACTTCTTTTGGAAGCGAAATTAAAGTTGAGAAAGTAAAAGGAGCTAAAAAAGAAGGTAGTGCATTCAAAGTTATCACTGACAAAAAAGAGTATCCATGTAAAACAGTTATAATTGCAACAGGCGTTGAGCGAAGAAGTCTTGGAGTCCCAGGTGAAAAAGAATTCCAGAACAAGGGGGTCAGTTTCTGTGCAACCTGTGATGGGGCACTTTTCAAGAACAAGATAGTTGCAGTAGCAGGTGGCAGTGATTCTGCAGCAAAAGAAGCGCTGCTTTTGACAGAACATGCAAAAAAAGTTTACATAATTTATCGCGGGGACGAGATACATCCTGAACCAATTAACATGAAAAGAATAAATGAAAAAATAAAAGAGGACAGGGTAGAGATAATCAACAAGACAAATGTTGCTGAGATCAAAGGGAATAAAGTAATGACGCATGTGGTTCTTGATAAAGAACACAAGGGCAGCAAAGAACTGAAGCTTGACGGAATATTTATTGAAATTGGCGGAACACCTGGCAGTGCGCTTGCACAAGGACTTGGTGTAAAAACTGATGAGAAAGGCTACATAGTAATTGACAGACAATCAAAAACAAATGTTCCGGGAGTTTTTGCAGCTGGAGATGTTACAAGCAATGTCTGGAAGCAGGGAATAATTGCTGCTGCAGAAGGTTCATATGCTGCATTCAGCGCTTTTGAATATCTAAAATCTAAAGAAAAATAATCAGCATTCGCAATAATATTTGTCATCAATATAATTCTTTGGCGTATTGAATTCTATGTCTTTTACATCCTTAATCAATGCGCGTCCCTTTCCTATTTCAGTTCTTCTGGCAAATTCAAAACAGTCCATTACAGCTTCGCGTTTTTCCTTAATCGAGGCTTTAGAAACTACTCCAGGCCCGCCAATACATCCGCCACAACAGTAAAGTATGTCAAGGAACCTGACTTTCTTCGGCAGCTTTGAACCCAATAATTTTCCGAGCTCTTCAGCGCCTTCCATGACAATAACTTCATCTTCTTTTAATATTGACTTTGCATGCATTGTTTCAGTAAGCCCTCCAGACAGCGGATAAATCTTGGTTTTTTCTGCATAAAACTTGTCAAAAAGCTTGCTGACCTTTTTCTGTTTCATCAGCTTGTGTTCACTTGCATAATCAATTAGTTCTTTCAATTCTCTGTAAGTGAGAACATTATTAATAAGGCTGCCATATTGCTTTGCTTCTTCGCGCTTAGCCATGCATGGCGCAATAAACAGTATGTCATGTTTTGGATAATATTTCCTGATTATTCTTGCTGTAGCAATCATTGGAGAAACCACAGGGATGAGATTCCCAATCATTTGGGGATATCGCGATTTTATCAAAGTCACCACAACAGGGCAACTGGAACTAATAAACATCGTATCTGGATTTTTTTTAATTATACTGTGATAATACCTGTTGGTCATTTTTGCGCCAAATGTTAATTCGCAGACCTTATCAAAACCCATCTGTCTTAATGCGATTACAACATCAGGATATTTGAAATCAACAACATAAGAAGGCGCGAGCATCACGAATATTTTCTTGTTTTTCTTGAGGTCTTTAATCGCTTTTCTCACAAAAGGGGATAATTGCTCTTTTTCCATGCATATCCTAATTTCCGGAAAGATTAAAATATTACGTTATTTTAAGACTACATATGGGAGAATACAAACTATCTGGGTTCTGGGCTTATTTGCGCAAGCTTGAGAACGCAGAATTTGTTGCCTATTCAGTAATATCGTTCTTTGTTCCAATGCTGATCAAGCATCCGCAGGTTTTGGTTGGAAGCTTGGTCAATATGGTGCTTATACTTTCGGCATTAAATCTTAGCGGAAAGAAACTTATCCCGGTAATAGTTTTACCAAGCCTTGGTGCGCTTGCTGGAGGATTTTTGTTCGGGGATTTGACAATTTACCTGATTTACTTGGTCCCGTTCATCTGGCTAGGAAATGCAGCACTTGTCGCTATTTTCAAATATTTAAAATTAAACTCCTCGCTTAGGCTTGGAATTGGTGCTGCAGCAAAAACAGCTTTGTTATTTGGAGTTACATTCCTGCTCGTATCTCTCTCAGTTGTGCCACAGATGTTCCTTGCAGCAATGGGTGCAATGCAATTAGTCACTGCAATGACAGGCGGCTTATTAGCTTTTACAGTTCAAGAACTAAAATCAAGATGAACTGGGGACGGAGAGATTTGAACTCTCGACCACACGCAGTTTGGAGCCTTTCTTTTCCAAGGTTTTCGGTTTTACTCCAGACGCCGAAGGCGTCAGAACTCCGACGTTGCGAAAAGCTTCCCCAAGCGCGCATTCTACCAAGCTGAACTACGTCCCCGTTACAGATAACAAATAGAAATAAATTTATAAACACTGCTTAGTTTGAAATTCAAGGTGGGGTTCTAAAAGGTGTTAATATGTTGGATACAGAAGATTTTCAAAAAAAGGAACTCACAAAAAAGATTAAGGGCGCAAATAAAGCGAATGTTAAATGGTTAAAATCAAACAACTTTCACGAAGAATTTGTTGAGTTAAACGAAGCCAGATTAGCGTATTGCATAATAATGTCTAATGGCCATTTATACATAAGTCTGTACGAGACTGGTGAAACAAAAGGCGAATTTGAAACTGAAAGGATGTTTTCTGCTCAAAGCGAAGCTGAACAGGTAGACGAAGATTCTGCTGAAAAATTAGAGTATCTGGTTGATAATTTCAAGAAAAAATTAGAAAAACTTGAAGGGAAATCAAACCGTGAATTGCGCGGTATAGAACAACGCATTCAAAAGGTTCTTCCCAGCGGCGTAACAATGGAAAAAGAACATGCCTGTGTCTCAATTGGAGACTTAGACGGACAGGATATCAACCAAGTTGAATATGATGTTACATTGGACCCGAATTGTATACTTTATGTCGAAAAGAGCAAAAAGGCAGCTAAGGAAGTTTATCGATTAATGAATGAAGCGATTGAAAGGCTTGGGAAGGCGTTCTGATGAAAGCCGGAGTTGTTGATAATTGTAATTGGACGTGGAGAAAAACGCTTGACCGAGGATTAGAAAAATTACTTTCCCAAAACGACAGTTTCGGGCATCCAATAGACCATGCAAGAAGGGTGTGGAAGCTTGCGTATTACATATACAGGTGTGAAAAAAAAACTGCCAGACTAGAAGCTCTTTATGCGGGTGCTATGATGCACGACATCGGGCACACCATCCATAATTCAGATGACCCTATGCATGAAAAACATGCTGAACGTGGCGCAGAAAAAGTTAAACCCATCCTAAAAAAGATAGGTTTCCCTGAAGAACAAATTATATTGGTAGAAGAAATAGTGCGCCTTCATGACAAGAACAAACCTTGGGCTAACCATGAGAAATCAGAACATATAGAAGTGTGGTATGTACAGGACGCAGATGATATCGAAGCACTTGGTGCCATGGGCGTATCTAGAATGACAGATTATGGCGCACGAGTTGGAAGACCAACATACAATCCAAATGTTGTGTGGAAAGACAAGGACCCAAAAACGCAAAGCACAATACAAAACATAATTCTGCATGCAGAGATTTACAAGAGCCTAAACACAGCAACTGCAAAGAGGATTGCGCTGCCAAGAGTGCAGTACATGCTAAATTTTGTAGAAACATTTAAGCAGGAATATGAGCTTTCTCGGCTGTGATTACGCTGGCTTGTTTACTTTGTGATGGAAAAAAATCTTAAAGTTAAGTTTGTTCTTTTTGCAGAAATCTCTTATTAGAGTTTCTTCCTGGTCCCAGTAAATGCTGCCTTTTGCATAAATCTCCTTGTATTTTTCAACAAATTCTGGATAATTTTCCTTTAAGAATTTGAAAACTTCAGGCTGTACAGACGGGTAAAGATTAAGATTTTCAAACCAGTATTCATCGACAAAATCCTTTGTTTTGTTGATTATTGCTTTCCAGTCTGTAACTAAGGGGAAAAGAGGCGAAATAAAAAGAGCTGTCGGTATTCCAGATTCGTGAAGCTTTTTCAGGGCCTGTATCTTCCGCTCAGGACTTAAAGCAAAAGGCTCCAGTTCTTTCTGGACTTTTTCATCCAGCGAAGAAAAGGAAATTGAAACAATCATATCTTTGAATTGTTTAAGCAAATCAATATCCCTAACTACTAAATCGGATTTTGTTATTATATCAATATGCGGTTGAAGAGGTATGAGCTTCTGGAGAATTTTCCGCGTCAGCTCATATTTTCTTTCGATTGGCTGATAAGCATCTGTGACAGAACCAATTGTTATGTACTTGTTCCGGTATTTGTTTGTATCTGTAGGAATCAAATCTGGTGCATTGATTTTTACATCACAAAAGTCGCCCCAAGGCTCCTTATGTCCGGTAAATCGCTTCATAAATCGGGCATAGCAGTATTTACAAGCATGCATGCAACCGATGTAAGGATTTATGACAAAATCCCCTTCTGGCAGGTTTGTCTTTGTTATTATACTCTTAGCTTGGATTTCCTTAATCTTCATCTTCAGCACCTAATTTTTCCTGCTCTTCTACTTCAGAGATTACCTGGCCTTTTAGCTTTTTTGCGGTCTTTGCTCCAATTAGCTTTTCTATTGTTTCAACAGCTGTTTTTCGTATATCTGCTGCATTTTTTATTCCATGCGCAAAAAGTTTTCGCGCCCTTATCCTTCCGATTCCCTCGAACTTAAGCAGTCGCAATAATTCTTCCTTAACTCCAGATTGTACGCGCAACCTAAGTTTTTGCAGCGGAAGAAGCACTTCCTTAACAGCAGAAATCCTTGCAAGTTCGCTTGCTGAATAAAGAAGCCAGTCAGCAAGAAAGAGCCTGTTCCTAAGAACTCCTGGTGTTTCCTTATATGTTTCAAGCAGCCATGCTTCGTTCTTCTCATCTATCCAGTCATTAAGCAGCAGACTTGTCTTGAAAGCATTAATCCAGTTCTCATAATCAAGTTCCCAAGGATTTGGCTCCTCGATTTCCTCGGAATATCCAGTATAAAGCTGCTGCAGTTCTCCAAATTCCTTTTGCGATACACGAAGCAATGGATGCATTTCTCCGCAGGAACAGATTGCATGGAGCCAGAACATCTCGCTTTTCTTCTTGCTTGATATCTTCTCGATTAGCAGATGTGCTGATTCTGGATCAATATATAGTTCAGCAACACGCTTGCCGAGCATTGTAGCAGAAATACGCTTCCCAGAGATTGTAAGGAATCCATAGCCAATCAGAGTTTCAATTACTTTGTCAAGCTTGTCCTCTATCTTTTCCAGATTGCCGTATTGGTGTGCAAAAAATGTCTTTGAAAAGAACTTAAGCAAGGATTCTTTGCCTGAAATCTCTCCGCTTGCAATTAGTCCAAGAACCTGCATCCTAAGTATTGGTTCTGCAGAAAGTTTTGAGTAAATATCTTCTGGCTCGCCGTCTATGTAATGCTCAAAAATCGCATCTGCTTCTGCAACTGATTTAGCAATTGCAATGCCTTCGCCATGGTCCTCAAGGCCTGGTCTACCGGCGCGGCCAACCATCTGCTTAAATTCAAGAACAGGTATGTTCCCCATCCCTTCCTCAGCATCAAAGCGCTTTAAGTCTCTAACCACTGCGCGGAATGCTGGAAGATTAAGTCCCATTGCCAAGGTCGGGGTTGCACAAATGACTTTTAGCAATCTGCTACGAAACGCCTCTTCAATCAAGCTGCGCTGCTTTGCAACCAAACCTGCATGATGAAAAGCTGCGCCTTTCTTGACGCATGCAGCCAAATCCTCGCACTGTTTTGTCGGAACTTCAAGCACGTCAAGGATATCCTTACTAAGCTTCTCGAGCTGCATCTTTTCCTCTGGCGCAAGAGAATTTTCAACAATCTCTGCGCATTTCCGCGCAGCAGCTTCAGCATTTCTTCGGCTTGATACAAAGAGCAGCATTGACTTTTTCATTGCGAGGGTATCTTCAAGAATTCGCAGCTCAGGCAATTTTGAATGGCCTTTAAGCTTTTCTGCCTTGCCTTTAAAATCCAGTTCCCCATCAATATAAACTCCCTCACGCAGTTCAATTGGGCGGTAATCGCTCTTTACAAGAGTGGCGCCAAGCCAGTCTGCAATTTCCTTTGAATTGGAAATAGTTGCAGAAAGCGCAATTAGCTGGGCTTTTGGACAAAAGCTCTTTAGTCTTGTAATCAAAACTTCGAGTGTAGGCCCGCGCGTTACATCATCCAAAAGATGTACTTCATCTACAATTATAACTTTGATTTCATTCAGCCACGGAATGCTGTGACGAATTAAACTATCAAGTTTCTCTACAGTTAATATCAAAACGTTGTTATTAGCCAACCATCTATCAGAAGAATCAAAATCACCTGTGCTGATTGCAACTTTAAGCGGATATTCTTTAAACAAGTTTTTATAATATTCATACTTTTCACTTGCTAATGCCTTCAGTGGGGAAATGTAGATTGCTTTTCCCCCGTCTACCAATAAATTCTTTATTATGGCTAAAGTCATAATCATTGATTTTCCGGAAGAAGTTGGAGACGCTACAACTATATTTTTTTGATTTAACAGGCCTGCCTGTATTGCTTTTTGCTGAGGTGGATTTAATCGTAAGATTTTTTCTTCTTTAAATAGTTCTATGAACCTTGTAGGTATTCCAAATTTTTCGAGCTCTTCAATATTCATTTTAATGCCCAATAATATGTTTTCCCTATGACTTTATAAAAAATTTTATCAGCGATTCTCAGCTGATGCAAGTATCTTAATGTTTCATCTTTGCTTAATACTAGATAATCGGATATTTGCTTTGTTTTTAAATCTCTATCAGCTGATAAAAGGTTTAAGACATTATTTTTATAATTATCTGTTAAAGGAATAAAATCCTTTAGTTTTATCCATTTCGGAACTTTGTATTTGGAAGTAGAGTGTATTTTTACATAGCCTTTACTATTTAATTCCCTTAAGTGCCTGTTTATATTCTGTCTTTGGATTTTTAATACTCTGGACAATTCTTTGGACGTTTTTGGCAGATTCAGCTGTTGAGTTATTTTTGCTTTAATTTGTCCCTCACTTTTCGCGGTATTGTTCATTGTCTTTCTTTTTATCTCAAACAATAAGTCTTCTCGTTTCATTGGATGTACAAAACCTATAGCTTCACTAAATTTTTTTAATCCTTTACCTTTAATGGACAATATAAATAGATTCTTTTTTGCTTTTACTTTTGTAATTGTATCTTCGCTGAATCCTAATTTACTTAGTAACAGTTTCTTTATGTTCAAAAGCAGTAACCTATTGATAGAAGTTAAAACTATCGCAGATGTCGTTACACAAGATTCATCATCAGCAAATGCCTTAATAAATGCTGATGCGAATCGTGATGGCAATTTGTATAATACTTGTGGCATTTTCCTTTCTATTGTTTCAGGAAATATATTAGTCAGTATAATTTCTATGGGTTTTATGACTCTTAACGTAACTGCATCAGATCTTTTGTCATAATATCCGCCTAATTGTATCTTGCCAAAACTTTTGTTTATTAAAAATTTGAATCTATTGATAAGTGCTTTTGAAGTGTTTGTATAATTACTAGTATAATTTGATTTTCTAGCAATGTAACCATCCCCCAGCATATGCCCAATTAGCTCATACAATTCTACTGATTCCTGCACTGGAAGTCTTGGAGACGCTATTTTAATTTTACCATTATAACAACTGAAAGATAACAAATTCTTTTCGAGGATATTCCGATTTATTTTTAAAAAATCTAAAAGCCTCAGAATTATATAAAGAGGAAATTTGTCCCTATCAAAAGCTTGGTGGATAAGCACATAATTTACATTTATTCTTTTACCTAATTTATAAAATGAACTTTGTATTTTAACTTTATTTTTAAGATAATCTCTGAATTTATTATTTAACTCCACAGTAAATGATTTCTCTGGGAAATCCCATAAATGCCAAGCTCTCATTTAATAGTAAAACATTAAGACATTATTATTCTTTAGGGTATTGTCCAGTATTTCCAGTAATCAGCAACAGACTACAGTTCAAAACCTCTTTGCTTAAAATACTCTTTTGCTATTCTGTCTTTTTCTGCTTTTGTAAGAATTGGGGATTTTCGTTTAACTTTCACTTTTTTGCGCAATTCTTCAACGGTTCTATGAAACTCTCGTATTCTGTGTTGTGTTATAGCCTGTCTTATTGTTTCCCTAACAAATTCCTGCCTAGAGGTATAGCCTTCGGATGCTATTAAGGTATCTATACTTTTCAGAAGGTTTTCTGGCAGTTTTAAATAAAGTGCTCCAGTTTTCATGATATTTTAAAATATTTAAAGATATTTAAACATTTACATTTCTGACGGCTTCTTCCCATTTGGAAAATGCCTGACATTCCATGTAACAATACAATCGTAATCTTTAGAAATTAAGTAATGAATGCAGTCATTAAAACCAACATGTTTATCCTGGTTAAGTGCTATTGCTTCCGCAAGTAAATTCTGGTCTGGTTTTATGATTGTCAGCTTATTTGCAAAAGGCCTTAAAAGATTGGCTACCCCTTGGTTGGATAAGGATGTAATGTCTTTAATCTCATCAATTACAGCATCAGATACAACAATTTCGTAATGACACGCAAGCACCTTATCAAAGAACTCTTGCGACCGGTATTCCATGAACTCAAACGATTTCCCAAAATCCCCCAATATAACGGCAATGAACACATTTGAGTCAACATAAACTTTTGACATGAAGTTTAATAGCCATACTGCCTTTATTGTTTTTAGGGTATTGTCCAGTATTTCCACTAATACTCCAAATCACCAGCGGGTTTGGAGCAATCCTGCATCCCTTTCTTTCCCAAGGCTTTCTTTCGATAAAGAAAGGCTTTGAAAAAGCTTTTTAATACGAATTTTCTTTGATTAGGTTATGAAAAGCCCTGTATTTGGTAAAAGGGGGCAAAGCGGTTTTGCTATGCCCGTAATACTGATTGGATTCGCATTTTTGTTTATAATTTATTTGCTGATGGTTTATCCCTCTGAAAGGGAAAAATTACTAGGTTTTGAAAGCGAGGGGGAAGAAATAACAGTATCACCGTTAGGAGGGACTACTGAGCTCATATTCAGCAGCGGAGAAACATTTGAAGTTGGCAGAACAATGGGACAAACTGTCTTTAATTTTGGTCTGAAAAATTTCAGCGTTTCCTATGCTCCAATTGCAAAGAAACTTGATTCTGTAGAAGGGGTAATGATGAGCGCTTCACTTTTGAGCGCAGGAATACAGGCTTTTAATGCAAATAACCTGAATCTTGACACCACAAAGGAAATTGTCTTAAAACTTGATGTTAAAAAGGTAACAGGTTCTCCAAAAATTGTCATAATATTGAATGAAAGCAGGATATATGAAAAGGATGCAGCAGCTGGAGAATTAACAATCCATATCAGCAAGAACTTACTTACGGAAAATAACCAGATTTTCGTGAAGGTTGAACATTCTGGCGGAGCATTCTGGGAAACACAGTCAGTTGAATTTAACAGCATAATTCTTGACCAGATGTATTATGATCCATACGGAACACGACAGGATTCACAAACTGTTGTAATTGGGGAAAATAATTACCAGGGAAACCAGATGAACCTCAAATTTTTTGTTGATTCAGCTGATAATAACGGGGATTTGCTCATAAAGGTAAATGACAAGATAATCTGGAGCGGAGACCCAACCTCAAACCACACAATAACAGCTTCAGTGGAATTGGACAAGAGCGGGATTGCAATTGGAAGCAACAACCTTGCATTTGAAGCTGACAAAGATGGTTCTTATACAATCAAAAACGTGACATTACAGTTCATTGCAGAATCAACACCTCCTGCGCGAAAGACATATTCTTTTGACATAACTTCTGCACAATTACATTCTGGAAGGCAAATATTGTTTGGAGTAAAAGTCAACAGGATAATTGAACCTGGCTCATTGTATTTCCAGATAGCACCAAGCGCAACATCGTATTATTTCCCAGCAGAGGATGTTGCGTCAGGAGCATGGAGCTACACAAAACTTGATGCTTCAAAGCTTAAGGAGTTCGGGAACAAGATAACAGTTGATTCTGTTAATGGAAGATTCAGCATTAGCGGATTTGTAATAATATTGGATTAGGTTAGGTGACAAATTAATGCCTTTGATAAAAGATAAGCGCGGGCAAGCAGAAGGAATACCTCAACGAAAACCAGCAGCAGCTGGCGGAGAAAAGAAAGGAGGTTCATGGGCAGCGCAGAATAAAGGCAAATGCTATAGTTGTGCAGGCACAGGAAAATGTAGCGGTTGCAATGGCACGAGTCTGATGGTTAATGGCCAACCTTGTACTAGGTGCCAAGGTACTGGAAAATGTTATGATTGTGGTGGCTCGGGAAAAGCTGGCGGAGGCGCTGGTAAAAAATTTGCAGGGATGTTTGGAAAGAAAAAAGGTGGAGATAACGAAGGTGGTGGCAGAGGCGGCGGAGGTCTTCGTGGTTTGTTTGGCGGCGGTGGCGGAGGCGGCGGAGGGGGCGGCGGCATGGGTGAAGGCTGGAGTGCCCAAAAATCTATTTTCCTTATAATCTCAATTGGTGTTGTCGGGATAATGTTCTTCATTAATCAGTTCTTAGCGTCAATTGCACTGGTAATAGCTGTAATCGCATTTTTTATTTACTCTGGACTTGGCAATGCCATACTTGCTTCAAAATATTTCCCGTTCATTGCAATAATAGGCACAATAGTTGTTGTTATAGCAGTTGGAGCCTGGTTAATGGGCGTTGGCGGAGGAATGGCAATGGGCGGAGGTGCTTTCCAGCTTGAAAACACAATCAAGGGAATAAAAGAAGCGCTGCCAGTGCGAATGTTCATGCAGTTTGTAGAAAATCCGTTCGGGGTAAAAGCAACAACTGGAACAACTGAAGAACTGCAGACAACAAAAAATGTGATGGCAAACCAGGCATTTAGCGTGGAAATACAAAGCCTGGCAAGCAAACTGGAATTTGACCAGAGCATGCTTACATTTACAATAAATGTCAAAAACGAAGGTACAACTGAAATCAAAAAAGCTGTTATAACAATTGATTCTAGTTATCCAAAATTCAGGGATTCAAAATACGGATGTGTAAGATTCCCGGCAATTGAGGACCAGACAGTACTTGCAAATTCAGGACTTAACTGCAAAAAAAACACAACAACACCACCTTATGAATGTTACATTGAAAACATCGGGCCTTATGCTTCAAAATCGATAACCTTAACTGGCGGATTTGTAGGCGGGGGATGCGTCAAAAATGCGCTTGGAGATGTTGTATTCACACCAGGAGTTGCAACAGATGTTTTCGTTGATATAAAAGTTTTCACTTATTATCCGACTTCCTCGCGATTGGCTGTAGAAAAGATAAGAAATGATTATGGTTTGCTTTTGTTCAGGAACAATGTCTTGGTGCAACAACCTACTGGCGCAATTTACCAGGCAGGAACTGCATTACAACTTGACTTGGATATAGGAAACCAGCCAACACTTGACAGCCAGGAAAATGCCGGATTATTGATGAGCTGGGTAAACACAGGCTCAGGAAAAATGCCAAAAGCATACAACCCATTCTTATTCGTATTAACGCCAGGAACACCAGAAACAGGTACTGTACAATCCAGTGACTTTGGAACTTGCGTGCCAGCTGGCTTAGGCGGCAGCACAATAGTGCTGGACCCAACAAAATGCTCGACGCTTGGAACCTGCTGCAACAATGCAGCAACAGAATGCGCAAGGTCATGCACAAGGAACTATGACAGCTATGCAAGGAGCTGCATGAGAGCTTATTGCGGCGCTACAGATACATCAGTTATAGATCTATGTCTATCTACTGTACTCGGCAAGACGGTAATCACAGGCTGGTCAATAGACAGTTACAAAAATGGCTATGCAACGTGTGAAAAGCTAATGAATTGTGGAGAAGCTATAGGAGATTATAACACATGCATGCAAGACAAGATGATTCCGGTTACCAGTTGTTATTCTGGATGCACTGATACATATGGAAAATGTACCTCTTATGTCGGCGGCCAGAATTTAGGAGATGTTTCAAAAACAGCAACATGCAATTCAATTTATACTGTTGATACAAAATCAACCTGTATAATCTGCGACCAATATCTTTATGATTCGTGGTGCCAGAACTCAAGCGCAGTTTTCCAGAGCATTGGAAATTACACGCCAACTGTGCTTGATATATTCAAATGGGTATGCGACAAGGCTATAGAAAATCCAAGACGATATCATGTTTGCGGAACAAATGTCCTTACAGAAGAATTCAATGTGTTCTCATGCCAGCTTAAGATGTGCCAGAACCCAATAAAAGATGCAGTAGTTAAATGCCCGTTATACGGGAACTTGAACAGGAAAACAAATTATGTAACTGCTGTTGCATTATATCCCTATGAAGTTTCAGCACAGACAAAGGTCCAGGCATTTTGCATAGAAGGTAGGTGTCCATAAATGTATAAGAAATTCATTGTGATGTTTTTGAGCGGGATTTTGTTAGCATTTGTTTTGGGCTGTACAGGACCTGCTGGCGGAGAAGTAAATGAAACAAAGCTTGAAGTAAATGAGGGGCTTGGTATTGTCGGCACACTTAAAATTGATGAACTAAATCCGGGGCTGGATGGCTACATCTCATTAACTGTAAGGAACAATCTTGGCGGAGAAAATGCGCACGATGTTATAGTAGCATTAGATAATGTTTATCCATTCACAATTTTTGAATGCGGAAAAGCAAATGACCCGCAATGCCTAAGGAGCAATAATCCTACTGCAAGTGCATGCATCAACCCAGCAAATTGCTTTGGCGAATATGACTTGGATACATCTCTTGCATTCAGGCAACATGGAACAAGCATAATGTTCCCTGGACAAGAGCTTGACATGAGCTGGAGAGTACGGGCGCCAAGTGCAGATGATATTTCAGACATTGCCTTGAAGCACCCAATATATTATGATATTGAATACTTCTACAGGACACAGTTCACCCAAAATGTTGTTTTCATGTCAAGGGACGAGGTAAAGCGAAGACAGCAAGTAGGTGAAGATTACCAGGTCAGCGGTGAAGCACATACTGGAGCTGGGGAACTGATTGTAAGCGGTTCAACGCAACAGCCGCTTGTTTATTTCTATTCATCTGGTTTTGGACAGGCAGAATACCCGTTCAGCTTTAATTTACAATACAGCGTTGAAAACAAAGGAAAAGGAATCCCACTTTCAGATGTAGTCATATTGTTTGAATTACCTGAAGAAAAAGACATGGTTGTTGCAGATGATGTCAACCTTAAATCATATGGATGGTATCACTGGAGTTATTCAGACAAAACATTAAGTTTTGTTGATTCAGCACAGGCATGTTATACAGGCAAGACGCAAACAGATGGGACTCCTGAAGCCAAAGATTGCAGTGCATGGGTAAGAGCTGATGTCTTTGGGGCAGATGACTTTGACAGGATGTTCAAGGACCAGACACGGGTGCTTGTAAAAGTTGTCAAGAGAACTGATTTCATAAGTTCATTTGACCTGAACATACCACTGCAAATAATGGGCGGGGACAGCTCAAATAATGTCGGCTTGTACAAACTTAAACAGCAGAATTTGCCTGTAAAAATCTTCGCATTCAATGTTCATGCGATGTACAGATACTTTGTTGAAGGTAAGGAATATATTACTGTATATCCTATTAAGATATGATTTTAAAGGAGGTTAAAATATGAAAAAAGCGTTAATGATTGCTTTGACAGCGATTTTTGCAGTAGTACTAGTGTTAGGCTGTACTGGCGGCGGAGAAACAAAAACCACACCAGGTACAGGCACAGGCGATGGTTACACATTCAAAGTTGAACCCACAACAATACAGGGCGGCGGAGTAGCAACAGTCCAATTTACAATGACAAATATGTTTGATGAAAACATGGATAACGTAGATGTAAAGATGAAAAGCGGAACTGTTCCAAGCAGCTATACTGTAAGTGGTGGGATAACTGACCAGATGCTTGTTCCAGGACAGGAATTTCCAGTTGTGTTCACAATAACAGCACCAAACCAGAATGGACAGATAAATCCTGTCATAGAAGCTTGCTTTGATTATACAACAGAGTTCTATTGGGATTCAGCATTTATGCCAGTAACACTTGCAACAGAAGAAGTTTCACTTGACGAAGGAGCATCAACAGGGCCAATAACAGTTACAGTAAGCGGACTTGACAAAGTATATGTGAAGAACGATACTGAAGGGAAAGGAGTCGGTGCTATTGGATTAGCAAATGACTGGCAGGGCGAAATCAAGGACTTCAAGAATGTAACAATTACAGTAAACGATCAAAACTATTTCAAAAGCTTTGCGATAGGTTATGCTGGTTGCACAGGTAAAGCAAGCGAAAAAGACAAAATAAACACAATCAAATTGAGCAGCAGTGATGCAGGTTGCAATATTTTAAAAGGCATAACAGCAAAGAACGGAATACAGCCAACATTGACAATAAATCTTGACAAATATAACTTAACCGAAATAAAGGTTGACAGATTCAGCGGTATTGCAGAATACAACTATTGCTATGAAGTACCATTAGGAACACTGATATCCCAAAAGGTAGGATAATATGAACAAAGCTTTTTTTGCTTTTTTAATTTTATTTTTAATAGTTTTTGTTCTCGGATGCATTAATGTAGGCGGCGGCGGAGGACAAATTGGTCCAGCAACAAGCGGCGCAAAGGTAACAAAGGGAATACTTAATGCAACTGTTCTAATAAACGGCGTTGAAACAATTTCAGTACCATTAACATCCCAGCAAATAGCTGAAATTGGTTTAAAATTAAGGAACATTGGTTCTGATAAAATAACAAATGTAACAGGCAAGATGTATGGATGCTTGAACGATACAACTGACGGCGCAAATGCAAAATCATCTGAATTACGTCCAAATGAAGAAACATATCTGTCATGGAGGCTTCAGGCTCCTACAATGGGACAAAGCGAAAGACTTACTTGCCCGGTTATAATGAGGATATGTTTTGATTATATTACAGACGGTTATACAGACATAGTAACATTACCAGAGGATTATTCAGGAATTCCTCCAGTTGCAAACATTTATGTCACAAAAGATTTACTGGACATGACTTTTGATATCGGAACATTAAGGATAATCAACAGAGCAGATGCAAATATTGTTACAGGCAATATAATAATAAGCAATATCGGGCCTGGCTGGGTTGATTATGTTAATTATCCGGCAAATTCAGGACTGGAAATGAACAAGATAAGGTCAGTAAATCTTACATTAGCCAGCAAAAATGATGGCTTGTTCATAAATGAAATAAATGAAGTAAAGAAAATCACCTTGGAAAATGCTGGATGGCTGACTTCGAATGGAAAAACAATCATGATAAGTTCTGCTACTACAAGAGTAGGCAACACAAGTTATGATTATCTTTTGGAAATGATTGGCGGAAAAGAGCTCAGATGGAGGATGACATTTGATGTCAAGGACCCGAGCGTTTACCAGAATGAAACTTCGTTAGAAACATTAAATGTTGTCGTTGACCATGGTTACTGTATAGATATCGCCTCAATCGATGCTGTCCTTTCAGGAAGATAAAATATGATAACAAGTTTTAAGGAACTAAAAAATCTGACTGATTCTCCCTTTGTCATGGAGATAGTAGAACATCTCAGGAACAAGAGCGTTGAGGAAATACAAAGGGAAAAGTTCGAGAGCATCGAAAAGCTGAAAGTATTGCTTGACAAAAGCGAATGGAGCAAGGAAGAAAAAAACTTCGCAATCGAGGCAGCAATAAAGATTGCAGGCACACGATTCATACTTGACAACGGAAAAAACAGCAAAATAGGGCATCTTGAGAAAAATATAACTGAAGTTGTAAAACCAATCATAAATGACTATCATAATATTCTGCATCCAACTTTTGTTTATACAGAATTCATGACAAATGAACAAAAAGTTATTGAGACAGCCAGGAAGAACCATGCAGAAATTTCTGCAAAAAGGAACAGTCTGATTGAAAAGATAAGAAATGATCATCCTGCAGAATACCTGCGATTGGTTCCGATGCTTTCTGAGTTAAACAGGCTGCTTAAAATCAGTGCAATGGATGAAGCGCGGGAAAAAGAAGACCTTAATCTGATAAATACAGTTGCAACAAAACTTAATGTCAGGTTAAAATAATTTTTTAATTATTTCAAACCAGCCCATGGCTGCATTTTTTTAACAACATCAAGCGGATATCTTATTCCTTTTTTGTAATCCCAAAGTATTTCTGTTACACCGCGAAGCTTTTCTTTCAGTGCTAATCCCCCATCTGGAGTAAACCAGTTAACAGCCAATATTTCTCCTTCCTGCGGTTTTGGCTCGCCAGAAATTATGTGACCAATAAAGACTATTCTTATTATTGTGATATCTTCTCTGACAATATGATAAACCCCTAAAAAATTATCAAGTTTTATTTTAACTCCGGCTTCTTCACTAGCTTCTCTTCTTGCAGCATCAAAAATGTCTTCATGTGGATCCAAATGGCCACCTGGGATATTCCATAATCCTTTAGCAGATTGTTTTCCTTCCTGAACGAATAATATTTTTCCGTCCTTTTCAATTACAACACCGCAAATTATGTCCCATTGAAATTTATCCATAAATTGGTTCTACCTCTCTCAATGCCTTTTCTATTTCAGAAGATTGTATTCCTGCAAGTTCTTTTGCATATTTCAGGATTTCTTTCTTGAATTCCGCGTAATCTTTGACGCCATCATGCTTGCTTGGATAATACCCATCAAACCATTTTGCAAAATCCTCTGCAATCTTATGATTCTTTATCTGGATTGCACTTAAGATTCTATTGTGCTGTTCGCCGTAAAATTCAAAAAATGTTGAATCTTTTAAGATCACAATCAGGATGTTCCTGAATTCTGGGGCAATTGTTATGTAATGATGCTTCTTTCGTTTCTCGTCGTAATAAAGCATCAATGCGAGCGATTGGATTATTTTCTTTTTTGTTTTCAAATCACTTATTGTTGTTTCGACAAGCGCTTTTGGATTAACCATGTGATGGATAATCATCCCCTTTTCCATCTTTTTCTCGTCCTGAATCGCCATTTCCTTTAAGCCGGGATTTCCTTCCAGCTCTTCTGGAAGAAAGCTGTGGGCCCAGCGCATGTTATTTATAATGCGATAGGTATCATCCAAACCCAGGTTAGATACCTCTGCATTATATACCTCCCAATATTCTTTATCCGAAACAAAGTGCCTTACCGATACTTCTGGCATCTTTTCCGCGATTTGTATCTGGGCATTAAGAAGATTTAGAGCACTTTTCACTTCTTCTTCTTTCTCCTTAAGCTCATGTTCCTTCTTCTTACTCACCTGCTGAAGGAATGTCTTTTTATCGACAATCGCGTACTTCGTTGTTTTTCCGGGTATGCTTTTAACCAAACTCTGTTTTTCTAACTCGATTAAAATCGAGTAAACCCTACTAAGAGGCACGTCTGAGCCCACAGCGATTTCTTTGGCATTGACGTAAGTCTTCTGCCGGAGTAGGAATAGCAGTACGTTAGAATAATAAACCGGGTATCCGAGTTGTTCCAATGTTTTCCTTAAATCCATCAATTATTAAACTATTTAATAGTTTAAATCATTTACTAATTTTAAAAAGTTTTAAAAATCGCCACAATG
>Ga0315288_10002728_pt1 | contig 22676 bp, 33 predicted proteins | sample YL17G11_20_MG_FD_203454 | JGI IMG/M metagenome (GOLD analysis project Ga0315288, IMG submission 203454) | Sediment microbial communities from Yellowstone Lake, YNP, Wyoming, USA - YL17G11_20 | ecosystem: Environmental > Aquatic > Freshwater > Lake > Sediment | place: USA: Wyoming | collected...
TGCAACTGTTGTCTCTGTTGCTGATACTCTTGTGGCTCAGAATGCCTATGCCCGTGCTTTGGTAGAACGTGGCGAAGATGGTGGTTTGACTTCATCTGAAGCATACCAGTTGTACAAGGCTATGTTGGCTGATTACATTGCATTGGAAGGCACTCGCTATCCTGAAAATCAAGAGTTTGTGGCAACATGAGTCAAGTACTACAGACTTATTCTTTAACAGCCCCCGGCTTTCAAGGGTTGAATACCCAAGAATCGCCTCTTGATTTGTCTCTTGGATTTGCCTTAGTTGCTCAAAATGCAATCATTGACCAGTATGGTCGAATCGGTTCTCGCAAAGGATACTCTAAGGTAAATTCTTCTAGTGGTGCTTTAGGTGCAAATGATGTAACTGTCATCCATGAATTAGTGCAAGCAGATGGTACTTTGACTATTCTGTTTGCTGGAAACTTAAAGTTATTTAAACTTGATGGCTCTAATGCTGTTTCTGAACTAACCTATGGTGGGGGGGGTACTGCTCCTACCATTACTGCAAATAATTGGCAGTGTGCATCCCTGAATAGCATCACATACTTTTTTCAATCAGGGCATGACCCATTGATATTTGACCCTGCTGTAAGCACTACAACATTTCGTAGAGTGTCAGAGAAAACTGGATATGTAGCAACAGTCCCATCAGCAAATATTGTTATATCTGCTTTTGGTAGATTGTGGGCGGCAAACACAACAGCTAATAATGCTACTGTTTTCTTCAGTGACTTAATTTCAGGTCATGTATGGTCTACAGGTACTGCTGGTAGCTTAAACGTAAACAATGTGTGGGTGAATGGTGCTGATGAGATTACTGGTTTAGCGGCTCACAATGGGTTCTTGTTTATCTTTGGTAAGCGTCAGATTCTTATTTATGCTGGCGCTACTTCACCATCAACAATGACTCTTAGCGACACTGTTGAGGGTATAGGTTGCATTGCTAGGGACAGTATTCAAGCAACTAGTACAGATATTATATTTTTGTCAAACAGTGGTGTGCGATCATTGATGAGGACAATTCAAGAGAAGTCTTCTCCTGAACGTGACTTGTCTAAGAATGTTCGCAATGATTTAATGTCTGCTGTTGCTGGTGAAACTGCATCAAATATTAAGGCTATATATTCAGAAAAAAATGCGTTGTATTTGTTAAATTTTCCAACATCAAAATATGTCTATGCGTTTGATACAAGAGGAATCATGCAAGATGGTTCATCAAGATCAACGATTTGGGATAGTATTGAACCAACGTCTTTTTGTGCAAGGCGTAATGGTGATTTGTTGATTGGTAAGAATGGATATATTGGCAAATACGATACATATTTAGATGATGCAACATCATATAGATTGGCATACTATACAAATAATTCTGACCTTGGTGATGTGAACGTCACTTCTATTTTAAAAAAAATAAAGGTTATTGTTTTTGGTGGTTCTAATCAATTGGTAACACTGAAGTGGGGATATGATTTCACAGGAAATTATTACTCATCACAAGTAAACATACCAACTCAAACAACTGCTGAATATGGCATTGCTGAATATGGTGCGAATGCCACAACAATAGCATATTACACATCTGGAATTGCATTAACAACAATAGAAACAAATGCAACTAGCAAGGGTAAAATTGTTCAAATAGGGGTTGAGATGGATATAAACAACAGTCAGTTATCCATTCAAAAGATTGAACTTCAAGCCAAAAATGGCAAGATTGCATAGGGGAAAAAATGTCAAACTATACACAAACAACAAATTTTGCAACCAAAGATGCACTTGCGTCTGGTAATCCTTTAAAAGTTGTTAAAGGTACTGAGATCAATGTTGAGTTTGCAAATATTGCAACAGCAGTTGCCACAAAAGCAGATTCTAGTGCTGGAACAATTTCAGGCGCAACAATAACAACTTCAACTATCAATAGTTCTACTATTGGTGCAACCACTCCAAGTACAGGTGCTTTCACAACACTATCTGCCACAGGAGTATCAACTTTAAGTAATGTTGTATTACCTGTTATTGACAATATTAAGTTGGGTTACACAACTACTGCAACAGCCGCTGGAACAACAACATTAACCTCTGCTAGTAACAACCAACAGTTTTTTACTGGCTCAACAACTCAAACAGTTGTTTTGCCTGTTACCAGCACTCTTGCACTTGGACTGAGTTATTTGATTGTCAATAACTCAACTGGAGTTGTAACTGTTCAGTCAAGTGGTGCAAACATAATTACGTTAATTCCTGCTGGCGCATCTGTTAGATGTACTTGTATTCTTATTACAGGAACAACTGCCGCAAGTTGGTCGTTTGCTTTTGAGGGTAGTTCAAACATACCTTATAAGGAAATTTTAACGATAACTGCAACTGTTGCGACAAATATACTGACATTAGGATTGAATCCCTGTTCATTAGATTTCAGGTCATCTACTGCATCTTCAGGGGCAACAACAACAAGAAATGTTACAGCCGCCATTTCAATGACTGTTTCCAATGGTTCTACGCTTGGCGCAGTAAGCGGGATACTAGCTAAATTGGCTGTTTTGGCTATAGACAATGCTGGCACAGTTGAATTAGCTGTTGTAAATGCAAATGCTTATGGTCTGTTAGACGAGCGTAGTTTGATTAGTACAACTGCTGAAGGTGGAACTGGTACAGCAGACAGTGGAACTGTAATTTACTCAACAACTGCTAGAACCTCTGTACCATTTAGGATTGTGGGTTATGTTGAGTCAACACAAGCAACTGCTGGCGCATACGCTACAGCACCATCTAATATTGCGGGAATGGGTGGTGCAATTGTGCCTCAACCAACTCCAGTAATTACCTCTGGCACTGCTGTTGCGTCTACCAGCGGTACAAGCATTGACTTCACAGGCATCCCAAGCTGGGTGAAGCGAATTACTGTGATGCTAAGTGGTGTGAGTACAAACGGGACGTCAGATTTAATTATTCAATTAGGCACAGGCGCAACACCCACATATACAACAACTGGTTATAGAGGGTCTGCTGTAAAAACTGCCGCGCTACTTTTAGACACTTCGGGGTTTTATATTTCTTCTGGAATATCTGCAACTACTATATTAAATGGTTCAGCTACCCTTTGTTTAATGGATTCAGCAAATAATATTTGGGTAGAAAATGGGGCAATTGGATATTCTGACGGCGCATCAGTTGCCCTTTCTGCTGGCGCTGTAACTTTACCAGCTATTTTAACAAGTGTTCGCATTACTTCTTTTGGCGGTGTAAATACATTCGATGCTGGTTCTATCAACATTTTGTCCGAGGGATAAATCATGAGCACAATACAAGTAAACAAATGACCCAACCTGAGATCACTCACCACTTTTCTGATGGACTGTATGCCAAGGAAGCTAGGTTTCCTGCGGGTACTGCTATCTTGAAGCACACCCATAACTTCAGTCACTTGTCTATATTGGCTGAAGGTAAGGTTGCTGTATTGCGTGGGAATGAGATTGATATTGTGAATGCTCCTGCTTGTATTGAAATTAAGGCTGGCTTGACGCATGGCGTTAAGGCAATAACAGATTGTGTTTGGTTTTGTATTCACGCCACTGACGAGAAAGACCCGTCTAAAGTGGATGAGATTTTGATTAAAGGAGATTGATATGCCAATCGGTGCAGTATTAGGATTTTTAGGGGCGCAAGAACAAGCAGATGCTACTAGAAGTGCGGCTAACATTTCTGCGGCGGCTCAACGTGAAGCGGCACGACAAGCGGCTGAAGCGGCTAAGTTTCGCCCTGTAGGAATTACCTCACGTTATGGTACATCCAACTTTCAGATGTCTCCAGAGGGTTATCTTACTGGTGCTGGTTATAACCTGAGTCCTGACTTAAAAGCCTATCAAGATCGTTTGATGGGTCTTACTGGTGGCGCTTTAACTCAGGCAGAACAAGCACAACAACAGTATGCACCTTTGTCTCAGGCGGCTACAGGACTGTTTGGATTGGGTCAGCAGTATCTTGCACAGAGTCCTGAACAGGTTGCGGCTAAATACATTCAACAGCAACAGGATTTGCTTGCACCTAGCCGTGAGCGTCAGATGGCTCAGTTGCAGAACCAATTGTTTCAACAAGGTCGTGGTGGATTGTCTGTAGGTGCTACAGGGACAAGACCTAGTGGTGCGGCTGGATTGGGTGCTACTACACCTGAGATGGAAGCGTACTACAACGCTATTGCTCAACAGGATGCTCAGTTGGCGGCACAAGCACAGCAAGCTGGTCAACAGAATGTTGCGTTTGGTGCTGGATTGTTTGGAACTGGTGCAGGGATGTTAGGTCAGTATCAAGCTGGTCAGGTAGGCGCATTGAACCCATTTACAACCTATTTAGGTGCTGGTCAAACAATTGAAGAACTTGGACAAGCGCCTTTGAAGTTGGGTGCGGCTTTAGGTGGTCAAGCGGCGGCTTATGGTGCTAATGTTGGTCAGGCATTATTAACTGGTGGTATTAGTGCCGCTAGAGCGCAACAGGCTGGCGCTGGAGGAAGTCCTTTAGGTGGTCTATTACAAGGGGCGGCTGGAGATAAACAGTTTATTCAGGGTCTGCAAAACTACTTTAATCCTCCTTATGTTCAAAATCAAACAGCTTTTAATTATGGACAAACATCTGGCTATTCTGATGGCACACCAGTTACATTGTTTTAAGGAATAATCATGGCAACCTCAGAAATTCTCGGTTTATTTACTACTCCTGAACAGTACCAACTTGCTCAACAGCAAGCACAACAGGCTCAGGCTATGCAATACGCACAGCTTGACCCAAGGTCTCAAGCTAACTATGGTTTCTATCGTGCTGGTCAACAGTTAGGTGGTGCTATTGGCGGTGCTTTGGGTGGTCAAGACCCTATGCTTCAAAAGATTTCACAGCGTCAGCAGTTGATTGGGATGATTGACCCTAGCAACCCTGACACCTATGCTCAAGCCATTCAAGCTGCATTGCAAGGTGGAGATCAAGAAGCTGCTTTCCTGTTACGCAATGAGATGATGAAGGCGAGGCAGCAGGCGCAACAACAGCAGTTGCAAGGTTATAAATTAACTGATTACCTTACCGAGCGTGATGTGGGTATGCAGAATCAAGGTCTTACCAACATGGCTAATCAGTTGGTTGGTCAACTCAAAAACCCTGATGGCACTATCAATGAGGATGTTAAGGCTAAATTGCTTTCATTCCCTCAAGGTCGTACAGCTATATCTGAACAAGCCAAAGTTTTGCCAGCATTGCGTCAACTTGGTGCGGCTGGTGCTGTTGAAGATGACCCATTCAAGATATTTACTCAAGACCCAACAATTCCTGCTAATGTGAAGACTCTTGCAACTCAATATTCAAGCAGTCTTTCTAAAGGAATAATTGACCCTGAGAAGGTTGATTCCAAGGTCAAAGAATTGACTGACATGACTCAACGCATTCAGCAGTTTGACCAAAATCAGGCTCAGATTAAATCTAATCAGGCACTGATGGATAGTTATAAACAGCAAGGTCTTCAAACTTCTCAAGCATATCTTGCAATCGCACAATCTAATAATGCCCTTGCACAAAGACAAGCTGGATTCCAACAACAAATGAAGTTGGATGAAGCGGCTAGGAAACGTGAACAAGATCAACTTAAACAAGAAGAAAAAGCCAACAAACCTCTTAGACCTGACTTGGCTAAAGATGAAGAAGCTGATTACCTTAATGCTGGTGCGGCAAGAAATCTTGCTATTGAGGCAAATGACTATGTAAACAGCATCAAACGTGGTGATATTAAGTTTGGCTTGAAAGATCGTGCATCTATTGCGGCTAGAAGTGCATTGGGTTCAAATGACCCTGATGTAGTGGCTAGAAATGACTTTGAGAGGTTCAAGACTCGTCTTGTCAATGAGTCTTTACGCCTAAATAAAGGTACTCAAACAGAAGGTGATGCCGCAAGATCAATCAAAGAATTGCAAGGCGCTGAATCTGAGGTTGATGCTGCTAAAGCAATTAACACACTGGCTGAACTTAATGCTAGAAAAGTCTCTGATGCACAAAAATCAATTGAAAGACGCAGGGTTAACGCTGGTTCTAGATTGCCTGAAGTTCCAATCGAAACATTGAGATTTGAGCCGCAAACATTTACGCAACAAGATGTTGATTCATTTTTGAAGAATCCAAAGTATCCATCAGGAAGTATTTTTGTTGACCCCAAGGGGACTAGAAGGGTGAAGCCATAATGACTGACTACACAAAATTACCTTTGGCTGAAGGTGAAGCTAGAACTTCAGTATTTCAAGAAAACACTAAATACTCACCACTTGCTGAGTCAGCAAGGGCATTTGGTCAAGGTATGACTTTTGGCACTTTAGATGAACTTGAAGCAGCAGTAAGGACAGGTTCTATTAGCGGTGCTGACTATGAGCGTCAACGAAATCTATTGCGTGAACAGCAAAAGCAGTTTGGTGAAGATATGCCACTAGTTAAGACTCCCTTGGAGTTAGCTGGTGGTTTTGCCCTCCCTTTGGGAGCAGCCCGTCAAGTTGCAAAGTTAGCACCTGAAACGCAAGCATTGGTAACTGGTACAACATTAATGGGTCAGGCGGGTCGTGGCACTGCTGTTGGTGCTACTACTGGTGCTTTATCAGGGTATGGATATTCTGAGAAAGATGCTGTTTCTGACACTGTTATGGGTGGTATTTTTGGCGGTGTTTTGGGCGGTACTGTCCCTATCATTATTGATAAAGCTGGCTCAATCATTAGGAATGTGCTTAACGCATCAGGCATTGGTGACCAAGCAACTGCATCATCCAAGATGCTTGCTAACTATATGCAGAAGGATAATCTGACTCCTCAAGAGGCGTTTGATGCACTCAATGAGTTGCGCCGTATTGGTGTTCCTAATCCCGTTATTGCTGACTTAGGTAAGAACCTGAATGACTTAGCCTATAACGCATACATTGTTCAATCTAAAGCCAAGGGTTCTACAGCTAAGTTCCTTGAGAGTAGATTGATTGACCAACCAAATGACATTGTTCAGGGATTGGTTGAAAAGGCAGGATTGGCTAAGAATGTTAATGGCTATGAGTATTTGACTGCACTTGCTGAGAACCAAGCAAGTAAGGCTAATGCTGCTTATCCAAAAGCCTACAGCCTTGACATTGATGCAAGACCATTCAGAACTTACGTTGAAAGACCAGTATTTGTTAAGGCTTATGAAGAAGCACAAAAACGTGCATCTGTTTATGGTGAGACATTGCCTGAATTGGATGCCATTCGTAATGCCCAATCAGTACCTACAGACATACTTCACCAGATCAAGATGGGTTTAGATCGTGTCGTAGAGAAGGAAACTGATGCTGTAACAGGCAAAGTATCTGGTTATGGTCGTGATGTACTCAAGGTAAAAAATGAGTTCAATGACAAGATCAAATCATTGAATGGTGACTATGCAAAGGCTAATGCTGAATTTGCTGATGCCTCACGCATTAAGAGTTCATTTGAGATGGGTCAGAAGTATCAACAGATTGACCCAAAGGAAGCTGCCGCTAACATTAAGAAGATGAATTCTGATGAAAAGGAAGCATTCAGACTTGGCATGATGGCAGACATTAACAAACGAGTTGGTGACTTTAAAGGTGGTGATTTCTCTCGCCAAGTCTTCAAGTCTGACAATCAGAAGTTGATGGTTCGCTATGCCTTTGATGACCAAAAGGCATATAACGAATTCTCTCAGTACGTTAAGGGTTTGACTGAGCAAAGCAAAACAGCAAAAGCGTTACTTGGTGGGTCTAAAACTGGTGAGCGTTTATCTACACAAGAGGAAGCTAGTGCTTTAGGAAGCATCACGCAAAGTCTTACAAGTGGTGACTTAACTGGTACAGCCTTGGGATTGTTGAAAACTGGTTTAGCCAGATCAAGAGGCATTAGCGGTGAAACATCAGAAGCATTGCAAAAGAAACTGTTTAGTGTTGACCCTATTGAGCAAAGAGCAGTGCTAGAGGAGTTAAATCGCAGAGCAAGGAAGAAACCTACAGGCTTGCTATCTGGTGCTGCTGGTCTTGGAACTGCCACAGGCATCTTAGGAGACTGAAATTGACCCAATCTCTATCTGTCTTCTTGCGGGATCGCTGGTTAGGAGCATTCAATCTTCTGTCGAGCTGTACCAATCTGCTCGTGAGCAGTTTGTCTCAATCAAAAAAACTGTTGACGATGTTGCTGCCATTGGTAAAGAGGTCAAAGGATTTTGGGGTTCATTGCGTAAACTATTTGGCGGTAGTCCCAAGCCTGAAGCTACAAAGTCTGTGGTTCAAGCTAAAAAGTCTGAGTATGTCAATGTTGATGAAACTGAAGTCAAAGCAAAAATCGTAAAGGATTTAAGTGCATTTTTCAAATTACAGGCACAGCTACAGCAGCATATAGAACAGGAAGAACTTAAAGCCAGAACAGTTGTATTTGCTGATGACGTAAATCTAATGGAAGAATCGCTCAACAGGGTTCTTGCCGCACAAGAAATGGAACGGATGGTCGTTCAAATTCGTGAGGTGATGGTATACGGCTCTAAAGATATGGGTGCTTTGTATTCAGAAGTTTTTGCCATGAGAGATGTGATTGCAGCAGAGCAAGACAAAGCAAGGAAGAATCGGGATGCAGAAATATGGCAACGAAAGCAAAAGGAGCGTCTTCTAGCAGAAAAGCAAGTGTATCTAATGGTGACTATCCTCTGCCTCCTATATTTGTGGCTTCTGATAGCGTTCATAAGCAAGATTGGGAAAACGTAGTGGGGTGGATTGCCTGTTGTGTTCTCGTAATATTGTTGTTACCCATAATGGGTATCATTCTGCTAGAAACGCTAGAGGCAAAGCATGAGGTTAAGCAACAGGTCGAGAAGGTTGAGAAACTCAGAAGGCAGATTGAGCAGAAAGAAAGGGAGAAAGAGAAATGAATATTTACTGTATTTGGGGCTTATCTATCCTGTTGGTACTGCTGATGGGTTGTGATGACCGCTACCGTTACAAGTGCCAAGACCCATTGAATTGGAATGAGCCTGATTGCAAACCCCCAATCTGTACCGCTTCTGGTACTTGCCCTGAAATGTTAGTCAAACCCGAACAGGAGAAGAAATGATGCCTACCATTGGATATAAACCTAATAATCGTCTGACAGCAGATGAGATTGAAGTCAGAGTATGGGCATTCGTTATCGTGGTCTTGGTGAGCATTCTGTTGGCTTCTATGGGTATGTTTCTCTACTCTGTTTCGTTTGTTCAACAGCCAATGAACGGCAGTATGGCGGCAATTGACAAGGTATATACACAGCAGATCAGCACCATAATGGTCTTCATTACTGGTGTGCTTGGTGGTGTAGCTGGTAGGTCTGGCGTTAAGGCGATAGCCAATGCCAGCGCCAAGGCTGAAGCAATTGACAGCGATGAGCCACCAAAGCCATGAGTTTATTTAACCCTTGGGTGATCCTCGGCATCGTCATGGCGGTGCTGTCATCATTTGGCGGTGGATACTTCAAGGGTGAGCATGATGAGCATACGCGCCAGCAAATCGAGATCGCCGCGCTGAACGCCAAGGCGAGGGAGACTGAGCAGGCGATGGCGCAAGTGGTGCAGACTTATGGGCAGACATTACGAAAGGCGAATGATGTTGCAAAGGTTAAAGAAGCTAAGTTGCGTAGTGATATTGCTAGTGGCGAGCGCAGGCTGTTCATTCCTGTCAAAGCCGCCGAGTGCGCCATATCAGCCACCAGTGATACCGCCACTGCCAGCGGAGATCACAGCGGAACAGCATCAGCCGAACTTGACCGAAAGACTGCTGACGATCTTGTCGCCATCGCAGCCGAGGGAGACACCGCCATCCGCAAGCTCAACGCCTGCATCCAAACCTACGAAACCATGAGGACCACAAAATGAACTTATCAAAAAACTTCAAACTTTCGGAACTAACCAAGTCGGAAACTGCTATACGCATGGACATTGACAATACGCCAAACGAAGAGCAGATCGAATCATTGCGTTTGCTTTGCGAGAACATCCTACAGCCTGTGCGTGACCACTTTGGCAAGCCTGTGAAAATCTCCTCTGGCTTTCGTTGTGCCGAATTAAATTCAAGCCCCGCCGTTGGTGGGTCTAAGACCTCTGACCATTGCAAGGGTCAAGCAGTTGACTTTGAAATTGATGGTCTTCCAAACCCTGAAGTAGCACAATGGATTATGGATAATTTAACGTATAGTCAATTAATCCTTGAATTCTATGTTCAAGGTCAAGTAAATTCAGGGTGGATACACTGCAGCTACAACCCAGAGAAGCTGATTAAGCAAGAACTCACCGCCGTCAAGGTTGCGGGTAAGACTCAGTATCTTCAAGGATTACAGGCTTAATAAGCCGCCTACAGAAGTGTTTAGGGGTGAGGTGTTTGTACAAGATCACCTCACCACACTTCTCACATAACCAAGCTACCCCGTGGTCTACAGTGGTTACCTTGTTTCCACGTTGACCATTCCTTTTGCCGTAAAAGGTTCTTATCTTCCTAATCATTTACTCAATTTAGCCCGTGAATAGACAGTAACTTGTTGCTTTGACTCAAGTCCAATTTTAGCTTGTGCAGCCTGTCCCCATGCCCTACCCTGCGCTATCTGGCGCATCTCCTTATCCCTTGTCCAGATTGAGGGAGTGCCATCTTTCCAATCAAATACAGTCTTAGGCTTATTCATGTACACCCCTCAACTGCCAGCCGAGAATGAAGTAATTCCAACGGGTCTGAATTGTTGGACTTGTATACCTACCTTTGACTTGCGTTAAGTCTGTATAGCCTTTGGCAACCATCATTGCCTCAAAAACTTCTTGTGCTTTTTTCATGTGTTCTTCTCCTCGGCGTAGCCGTTCTTTTGCTTGAGTTTGGCTTCAATGGCTCTAGCAAAGTCTTCTACCCAACCGCCAAACAAAATTCGATATTCGTTAGCAATCGGTTGAAGTTCGTTGTTTGTCAGTCCAACCCATGTGCGCTGTGTGGGGGCGGTGTCATGCGATGTTTGGTCTAGCATCACAGTACGGGCTAATGCTTCACAAGTTGGGCATGGCTTTGGTTCTTTGTATAGCGCAGTCCATCGGTCAGGGTGACGCTCTAAGTCTGCTGGTCGCTTCCCAATTGAAATGCCGCCCTCAATAAAATTGTGTATCCACGCCACAGGCTCTTGCGTCTGTGCTTTGCACTTGTCACAATCGTGGTTTACACAACCGATCAAAGGCTCTTGCTCTTGTGCCATCTCAATGATTTCATCTTGTGTCATTTCTTTGCCTCCTTAATTTCTTTCTGAATGCCTGCACTCATTTGCAGGAACATCCGCATCCACTTCACACCGCCCAAGCGAACATATTCTGCATATTCTGATTGGGTGAGTCTCAACGTGATGGCTTTACCCTGCTCTGTCTTTTCTTTCATGCCTTTAAATTCCTGATGTAGATCGTTAGTGAATCAATCGTATCTTTCCCAAATCCAGTTAGCTTCTCAACCTCTATAGCTACTTCTTCAATGACTTGGTTGCGGTAAGGGTTGGTTGATATGGCTGCTTGTACGGCACGTTTACGCCACAGACTCTGCCTCTCCTTATCGTTGAATTCATCATCTGTCATAGCTTCTCTTTCAAATAAAACTCCATTGCAATGTGGTATGGGTCAAGCGCAGGTAAAGGCTGGTTGTTGAAGAAATAGTATGTTTGCTTGCTTTCATCAACTGAAGTAACGACTACGCCATCAACAACGTGGTGATACCTTGTCTTCTCCTCTCGGATTGCATAGCCCTCTGCCTTTGCCACTGCCAGCTTCAACTCAATGCTTCCAATGGGAACATTGTTCTTGAGGGTGTCGTCTATCCCAATCAATTCAGTCATACCCATACTCCTTGAGTTCATTGATGCGTTTGTAGAGCCTGAAGATTCTCTGCTCGTTGTAGTTCACCAATGCTTGCGAATACTCCACCGAAGTTTCTGCTTGCATCTTGCAATGCTGCGCCTCAATCAGTTCCTTTTCAGCTACCTCTAAAGGTGTTCTTGCTCTGAGTAAATCCTTAACGTACTTGATGGTGAGTTCTCGCCAGTTCATGCTTTCCCCTTCTCTTGATTTGAGTTGCAAGAATGACTCGTTCAATCTTCTTGCACATATAGCGGTTGTCTAGCGTTCTAGTCCACTCGCAATCTGGACACTTCACTACTCGTCTGCTTCCTTGTTTAGTAGGTACAAAACAAACCCGATGCAGACGCAAACCCCCAATGCGAACCCTGAAATCCCCATTACGGCTACCCAGATGATTGTTTCCCACATTGGCTCTCTCCTTTGGTTTGTTGTCTAGCGAATCAAAGTACATCAAAGACACTGCACAGGCAACGGCAATGACAAACTTGATGAGGGTATTCATTTGCTCTCAGCCGCCAACAGGTCGAGTTCAAGGGACTTCATCTGGTCTTTGATGATGGTCATTTCTTGTTCCATCAGTTCAAGTTTCTTCCCAAAACGCTTTCTGGTCATGCTCTCTGCATGGCTCCACCCAATTACAACTGCTTGATTAGCAACCTTGGTGATCAACTCTTTCATGTCAGACCTTGAAAGAATGCCGCCTGCGTAGCAAGCTGGCACAAACTTCTCTGCGAGTTCTGCAATCTCTTTCTCCATGCTCATGCTGTTTCTCCTTGTGGTTGTGGGGTATGCCATGCGGATTGCAGGGCGGTGAAGTTCATAGGCGTGATAGTGACAGTGGATAGGAATAAGCCCTTGCCATGCGTTCTACGCCCCCAATCGTCTGTAGCCTTGGTGTTGGTCAACTCTTTACGCTTAACAGCGTTGTAGACGCTATTAGGTTTGAATCCTGCCTCTACCAACTCATCCATTGTGCGAGGCTCTTGGCAGAAGTCTTGGAGGTCGGTCATGCTTGCCTCACTCTCAGCATATGGTCTGCTACTTTGTAAGCGCTTTCCGCAACATCATCAAAGAAAGCCTCTTTGTCGATTAATGCTTGCATAGCCTTTGCCGCAAAGTAGTCCCGCAAGGTCATGCCTAAATGGTTTTCCTCATAATGTTCGGGGTGAAGGGGAAATGCGTGTGGGTTTCTAATCATGTTGACCACCATGAAGCCAAGAGTACGGCTAGACCGATGCCGATAGCAACGGCGGTGAGAATGTCGGGGATTGTTTCTTTCATGGGGTTGCTCCTTTAAGGTTGAAAGATGGGGCTTGCGCCCCGTTGGGTTGATTAGGCGGCTGCTAACTCTTTAACAGCTTTGGGGCGCTGGATGACAGTCTGCTTGACTCCATTGCGAACACCATGATCTTTAACAGTGGCGGTGATGGTGAGAGTGTCACCCTTGCTACGCACAGTACCCTCTGGAGTCCAAGCAACAGCATCAGAGTTACCTTTGTAGATGACAACATTTTTGTCGGCATCTTCCATAATGTAGATGTAGCTAGTGCCATACGCACCATCTAAAACAACGATATGACCAATGGTGAGGGTAAGGGTCAACTTAGCACCAACTTCACCCAAGTGGGTGCGTGAGGCATTCAAGGCAGCTTCTTTGTCAGCCCACTCAGCTTTACGAGCAGCCTTGGCATCAATGCCTTTAAGGATAGCGGCGCACTGCTTTTCGCTGAGTTTGCCCCATGTATAAAAAGAGTTAGCCATAGAGCCAATAAAGCTATCTTCATAGCCCATAAAGCTACCATGACTGTTATGTATGATGCCAGCGGTCAAAGCACTTTCAATTTCGCCAGCACGATCAGTCTTGGTGCGCCAAGTTTTCTGAGCGTTAGCAATGATGTAGCTTTTAACGGCATTGTGATATGCCACTGGGTTTTCGATAACTGGTGAGAAGTTGTTAGCCATTTTGAATCTCCTGCTTGGTTGTTGATGTTGCCAATCATACAGCGTTTGACTATCTAGTCAACCCCTACCCATTTAATCCCACACACTCCACTAGGGTATTTAATCAGATAGGACTTGACTAATCAATCCAATGTTCCCTAGAATCCTTACCCATGAACACTCCAACCATGCAAACCATTGAAAACATTAAGGAAAAAGCTGAGAAGGCTGGCTACACCATCACCGATGTTGCCCGTCATGCTGGCTTTGACCCCTCTCAGGTATCTCGTTACGCCACTGGTAGAACCATACCATTGGTGACTTCTGTCAGGCGGCTAGAAGAATCGGTAGATTCCCTAATCCAGCAGCGTATTACAGCCTTAAATGGGGGTACAGAATGACCACTACAGTCTTTACACCAAGGCGCATCATTGGTATTGACGTTGGCTTAAATGGCGCTATCGCCATGATGCAAGGCGAGACTCTCACTGGTGTAGTTGATATGCCAACAGTCACCTTAGATCGCAACGGCAAAGCCAAGCGTCAGATCAGCATCCCCGAGTTGATCGCCATACTGGATGAGTTCAAGCCTGACGAGGCATACATAGAAAAAGTGTTTGCAATGGCAGGCCAGGGCGTCACCAGCGTATTCAGCTTTGGGCGCAGCCTTGGTGCGATTGAGGGTGTCATTGCCGCAAGATCAATCAAAGCCACTCTCATCACTCCACAGACATGGCAGAAGGCTATGGGCGTGACAGGTGGTAAGGATGGCGCTAGAGCAAGGGCTATGGAGTTGTTCCCGTATAACGTGGACTACTTCAAGCGTAAGAAAGATGATGGTCGTGCTGATGCAGCATTAATAGCAGCTTGGGGGTTAAGACATGGATGACAAAGAACGGCAAACCTTGCGTGAGCATATCGTTTGGCTAGGCTCACAGCTTGAGCAAGAGCGTAGGCAGAACCAGCAGACTGTTGTCTTCATCAAGCGTCTGCTAGACCCCGAAGACTTAGGTCATGCAGTCTCAAATGAAACAAGGCAACTCGCCTATCAACTACTCATTGAAAACCATCACATTGAAAGAGCATCATGGCAATCAAACAATTAAGCCTACGAGCATCAGCGGCATCTAGATGGATTGCCTGTCCTGCCAGTGCAAGACTCTCAGCACTCATGCCCTATGTGGAAGGTGGCGAGGCGGCGAAGATCGGCACAGCCATTCATGCCTTGGCGGAGACTTGCTTTCAGTTGGACTCTGACCCCATGAAGTCAATCGGTACAGTCGTGGAAGGTATCAAGATGACTGAGGAAAACTGTGAGTTTGCTCTTGAGCATTTGAAAGCTATCTGGGCTATGGAGGATGAGTTTACAAAGGCGGCAATGCTTGTCCCACAACATCAACTTTTTGTAGAGAAGTTTTTACCATACGTTGATACGCCAACCCATAAGGTTGGTGGTACTGCTGATGTAATTGGTTTTAGCTATGAAAGCCGCAAACTCATCATTGCAGACTTAAAAACTGGTCGAGGCTATGTAGACGCTGACAATGACCAGTTGCGGCTTTACGGGTTGGCTGCTCTTGAAGCTGAACAACTCTACAAATATATAGATACTGTCGAACTTTGGATTATCCAGCCTCATCATGGTGAGACTCGCAAGCACTCAATGACAACGCAAGAACTTGTCGATTGGGAACATTACGTTCTCATCCCTGCCATTGAGAATGCACTGAACCCATTGTTTCAACCCCTACCCTCGGACTCTGCTTGCCAATACTGCAACGCTAGAACTATCTGCCCTGCACAAGCAAACATTGCTGAAGTAGTTGCCACTGCACCACCTGTAGAGATGCTTAACGAGCAACAGATTAGCGTCTTGCTGACTAAGTTTGACATGGTTGAGGGCTACATCAAGGCAGTGAGAGATCATGCCCTTAAACGCATGGAAAAAGGCTCAGTCATTGATGGTTGGCAACTGCAGCCTAAACGAGCGTTGAGGTCTTGGACTGATGAATCTGCCGCTATAAAAGGACTCTTAGCCTTGGGGCTTACCGAAGATCAAGTGATGAAGAATGAAATCATCACCCCCGCACAGGCTGAGAAACTGCTAACAAAAGACCAAAAGCCTAGCCTTGAAGCGTTAACTTCCCGCATATCTAGCGGATTAACGCTTGCAAGGGACAAAGGTTTGACCCAATAATCACTACCCCGAATCCCCCAACCCTGTGGCATCAGCCACTTCAACTTAAACTTTAAACAGGAAACTTTATGAACTTAAACCTCTCAAACTCTGGCGGCTCTGGCAACTACATCCGCTTCTCCCCCCAAGCTAATGCTTGGTCAAACCAAGATGGTGAATTTGTCTTAGAGAAATTTGTCTTTGACCACGAGAACTTGCAAACTGGATGGATGCTCATTGCAACTGGAGTCTTTGAATTCCAGCCTGATGAGTCTTTAGGTCGTAAAGCAGCGCAACCATCACCCGAACATAAGAGGGGCTTCAAAGCCGTGTTTTATAACAAACAGATGAACGTGGCGGAATTTAGTGCCAACGGTGCAGGCGCTAACATGGGCTTGGAAGGTCTGTGGAAGCAAGTGCAAGCGCAAGCTGGCGCCAATGCGGGTAAGTTGCCCGTGGTCGAGTACACAGGCTCTAGACCCGAAAAGGTTGGTAAAGGTAGCACCCGTGTACCTGAGTTCAATGTCACTGGTTGGGTAGCTAGACCCGCGGCGATGCAAGAAGGTGCATCGCAAGCAGAACCTGAGATACCAGCGCCAGCACCAGTTGCTAAACCCGCACCTAGCAAACCAGCACCATCAAAGCCAGCAGCATCATTGGATGATGACGAGATGTTTAGCTAACCCCTAGCACTCAACAGCACCAGAGTTTCGGGGGAGACTCTGGTTTTTTTGTCCCTTTAAAATAAAGATGCCAAATGTCAGCACAAGAAATAGCCACTACCCTCGGGAACGCAAAGAAGGTAGGCAATGGTTACCTAGCATCATGCCCTGTACCCTCTCATGGTCAAGGTAACGGCGACAAGCATCCAAGCCTATCCATAACTATGTCGGATGATGGCAACTTCCTGTTCAAGTGTCATAGTGGCTGTGACCAGCATACAGTCTTCTCAACCATCAAAGAGATGGGACTTCTGCCAGCATTACCAGACAGACCTGACTACCTTGACAGTATCAAACCCATGAAACCAATCCCACTCATCTCTACCCCTGTGCTAGAGCATGAATGGCATTACACCGATGAAGATGGCACAAGCCTATTCATTAAGCAAAGATTTAAGACCTTTGACTCCAAAGGTAAGACATACAAAACCCTTAGAGTCATGCCTGATGGCAGTCGAATTGGCAAGCTAGGAGATTGCCGCCTCGTACCCTACAAGCTGCCCGATCTGCAACAGGCAACAGCCGCTGGTAGGGTTGTCTATATAACTGAAGGTGAGAAGGCGGCAGATGCCTTGGGCAGTCTGGGCGTGGTAGCTACGACAAGTCATGCAGGAGCAGGTGGTTGGAGCGATGAGTTAAACCAATACTTTAAAGATGCCAACGTGGTAATCGTGCCTGACAATGACCTAGTAGGTTGGCATTACGCTCAGAAGGTTACAGAGGCACTCATACCATTTGCCAAAAGCGTCAGGGTCTTGGACTTGAACCTGTCGAACCCCAAAGAAGATGCTTACGAGTGGGTCAATAGATACGATGGCAGCAGAACCTTGCTGGCGCAAATAGCGAAAGCCTGTCCTATCGTGAAGTCAGCAGAAGAAGTCTGGACTCCACAAAGGCTAAGTCTGTATGTCCCTGAAGCATCACAAGACTCTGAACAACCCCCCAAGTCCAAGTTCCTTGTCGAGTCTTGGGACTCCATAAAGGATGAACCAGTTGAGTGGTTGATTCAGGACATACTGCCTAAAAAAGCATTCTGTGCATTGTTTGCTCCCCCTGCCTCATGGAAGTCATTTTTAGCACTGGACATGGCTGAAGCAATAGCAACTGGCAGAGATTGGATGGGTTGCAGAATCCCGCAAAAAGGGGCTGTTCTCATTATTGCTGGCGAGGGACATGGTGGACTAGGTGCTAGGGTTAAGGCTTGCAAGATACAGAACAACTCACCAGATGGGGCAAACCTGTATGTCATCAGGTCGCAAATCAACCTTAGATCAAGTCCCGAAGAGTTTGAGGCACTAATTAACTCCATCAATGACTTGATAGCGCAAATTGATGAGCCACTGCAATTAGTCATACTAGATACCTTGATGCGTATGAGTGGCGGCAACTTTAACGAGAATAGTTCTGAGGATATGGGTGCGGTAATTACGCAAATAGGCAGAATCCAATCCATCTTTGGTTGCGCGATCATGGTCATCCATCACAGTGGTAAAGATGTAACCCGTGGGCTACGAGGTCACTCCAGCTTGCTTGGTGCAGTAGATACTGAACTTGAAATTAACAGGTTAGATAGCGTCATCAACTCAGCAGACCCATCAGTTAAAGGGTCTGGAACTATCACCACCACAAAGCAGAAAGACGGGTCTGACTCCATAGTCATAGGATTTGAGGTCGTACTGATTGAGGTTGGAACATCAGATTTAGGGTTTGAAACCATCACCTCATTAGCCGTTAGACAGAACCAAGAAGTTGCAAAATCCAACCCCAAAGGCTCTAAGAACAATAATGGCAGCGGCAATAATCAACGCATTGAGTTAGATTCTCTATACAAAGCGATTAAGGCTAAAGGTTCATATCGTGTAGTGGATGGTTCTAGTAGGTTTGGCGTGAGTTTGGTTGATTGGAAGGATGAATTTTGGAGCATGATGGGATGTACAGAGGATGATAAAGTTGCTTTCAAGCAGGCTTGGTTACGAGCAAGAAAGAGATTGGTAGCGATAAATAAGGTCACGATTGGGTCAAATTGGGTTTGGCTGAAGTCCACAATAGATTACCCAACAGGGGACAAAGGGGACAAAGATGTATAGATATACAGTGACAAGTAAGGGTTTACCATGGGGACAAATGACAAATTAGGTTTGTCCCCACCCCTGAAATTGCCTGTTTTTTAGGCAGTTGCTTAAAAATTAGGCAGAATTTTATTAACTTTTGGAGGATTAGATTGAAACAACTGTATGCTTATCCAGTGACAAACGAGACAAATAGGGACAAACGATACAAATGTCCCTTCGAGGAGACGGGGACAAACCACCCCTTGTCTATAAACAAGGGGTTTGTCTCCTGCCGGTTTGTCTCTTTGTCTTTTGTTAAAGGAAATTAAAATGGTTAGATCAAGGTCAAGAAAAGATGTTCCAGATGTTCAAGTACCGAAACGTCAGGCAACGCAGTGGGAGATTCAGTCTAACGCTGTGCTGGTGGAGTTGGAGCGTAAAAAGGGTCAACATTACGAGAAATGGGGAGTTGACCGATTGATTACTTTAGTTGACATTGAGTTTAGGACTAAGTTTTGGGTGCAGATGGGTAGAGTTTGGGATGCTGTGGACTTGGGTGACATTGATAGGCTGCATAAAGCAGTTAATGGAATGTGCAAAGGTTTCGATGCTATAGAGAAGTGGGCTGAAGAAAATGAGATTGAGCCTAATCCAGCAATCCAGTTCCTTGAATGGAAGTCAGTCAAGGGTGTTCCGATGGTTATCGTCAGGACTGAAGCTGATGCGGTTGAACTTCAGACCCACCGCAAAGACATAAACAATGGGAACATCTGGACACTTGAGGAGATTGAAGTGTTCCTGCAAGAGCCACAGGTTCAAGAGATCATTAAGCTGAAGGCACTTGTGCCAACGGCAAGGATTACTAAGTTCACGCCTAAAGAGGGATTTGGTCAAGGTTCAGGGTTTGATGACATGGAAAGCGATCTGGATGCAATCTTCTCTGGTGAGCCTTATGAGGCTAAATATAAGCCGATTGGGACTAAGTAATGAACCGAGGTGGTAGACCGCCAAGCATTAACTCTCGCTGGTTCTATCGTGAATTAACCATGCCAGACAAGATCATCCTAGCTTGTGCTGGCGATGGGAACATCTCTGATGGGTTCAGGAACGTACTTGATGCCTATCAAGTCTTATGGAATTGCGGATACCGCCCCACAGTCGATTTATACGATTTCCTTGGGGTAGATAAGGATGGCATAGAAAAGCCTGTTGTAGGCGATTCTGAGGCTTCCTAGCGGTATTGAAGTGGTAAGGTTTAGCACTGGTTTGCGAGGAATCTAAAAGTGCATAACGAATGCGTTTGATATAACTAAAAGTCCTTATGACTAAAAGTAGTCAAGTACCCCGATAATGCACCACCCGCCTCTCTCCCTCTCCAGCACCGCCCAGAAAATCCTTTTCAGAATGCGAAATATAAAAGTTATCCACAGGTTATCCACAGATCGGAGGGTAAGTTGTCCACAATTTGCCAGTTTGGTTTCATTTCCTGTCACAGTTTGCAGATACGTGTAACACTTTCAGATATTTAAAGTTAACATAATGGACATTGTATAAAACCGTTTTTGTAAGCAATCTGTAAGTGTTTGTAAAAAGTCCAGTAGAATCAACAACTTACAGAAGTTATCCACAGTATCCACAGATGCCTGTGGATAACTCGGCAATTTTTCGGATGGGGGGGGAGGGGGTGGTCGTCGCCCGTGATAATTGTGGGAGCCTCCTCTCCTCTCAAGAAGGTAAATTGACTTTATCCTGTTTTTGCGATACCCTTTGGGGGTGCTAATAAAACAGGAAAAGCCATGTTGACTCAAGCCAGACTAAAAGAGTTAATGACCTATGACGCTGACACTGGCGTGTTCACCCGAATCAAATCTGTACAGCGATCTGGTCGCCGAGTAAGTGATATACCAAATACCCACGGGTATCTTTCTGTCTGCATTGACTACAAAATGTATTTACAGCACCGAGCTGCTTGGCTGTACGTTTATGGTAAGTTCCCTGAAGGTCATTTAGACCACATAAACCGAGTAAAGACGGACAATCGCTTATGTAACTTAAGGGTGGTTACCGACTTTGAAAACAGCCAAAATACTCCACCAGCAAAAAACAATCTCTATCCCCATGTTCACTGGGTAGCCAAAAAAAATAGCTTTAGAGTGAGAATTAAATCGGCTGGAAAGGCATACGCTAGATACTTTAAGTCTTTGGAAGACGCAAAAAATTGTTCTGACGAATTTAGGAAAAAATACAAACCCTTATTCACTATTGGTTAAATCGGCAAAACGAAAATAGAAAAAAAAGACTATTGACCTCTAATTTGCTATAGTCCCCCCCTATCACGCCCACAACTCCCAAGGACAATCGTGAAGATCGAACAGATTGACGACATTCAAGACGAGGTGCAGCCCAACAAGAAGAAGGCTGGCAGACCCAAGGGTGTATTTGGCTTAAAGCGCCAGATACAAGAGTACGCAAGGAATCCTGACTTAGCGTTACCCAAGACCGACAATCAAAGAATAAAAGACTTGAAGGATATGCTTATCAGGTCGAGTGGTAAGGATGTTGTCGAAAAGATGATCTCAATAGCGTTGAATGACAACCACCCCGCACAGATGGCGGCTATCAAGATGTGTGTAGACCGCACCCTGCCCGTGAGTATGTTTGAGAAGGATAAGAGCCAGAGGAGTGCAATCCACATTAATATCACGGGCATAGGCGCACCCACAGTAGCCACAACGACAGTTGAAGAAGAACCCAAGGACATAGAAGACATAGAGGCTAAAGATGGCTGACTTGAACTTTGCGCTACTGCCTTGGCAGCAGGAGGTCTACGCCGACAAGACGAGGTTCAAGGTTGTGGTAGCTGGCAGGCGGTGCGGAAAGTCAAGGTTAGCTGTCACGACACTATTAATAGAGGGGTTGAACTGTCCCGCTGGCAGTGCGGTGCTGTATGTTGCCCCTACCCAAGGTCAGGCTAGACAGATTGTGTGGGATGTTTTGCTTGACGTTGGCAGGGAGATTATCCAAAGCAGCCATGTCAACAACATGGAAGTTACCCTCATTAACGGCGCCAAGATATACGTTAGGGGTAGTGACAGACCCGACACATTGCGGGGTGTCAGCTTGACTTACGCTGTACTAGACGAGGTTGCTGACATTAAGCCTGAGACTTGGGAACAGGTAATTAGGGCATCCCTATCTGACAAGAAGGGTAAAGCCATGTTTATCGGCACACCCAAGGGTAGGAACTGGTTCTTTGATTTGTACAACTTAGGGCAGGAAGGTAGTGACCCTGATTGGAAATCGTGGCACTTTACTACCCAAGATAACCCGTTAATTGACCCTAGCGAAATCGAGAGTGCGAAGAAGACCCTATCAAGTTTCGCCTTTAAGCAAGAGTATATGGCATCTTTTTCCAATGCTGGCTCTGATGTATTCAAGGAAGAATGGATTAAGTACGGGGTAGAACCTGAGTATGGTTCTTACTTTGTAGCTGTTGACTTAGCTGGCTTTGAGGAAGTAGCTAGACAGGCGGCAAATTCTAAAAAGCGTCTTGACCAGACTGCCATTGCTGTTGTTAAGGTAACTGATGAGGGCAAATGGTTTGTCAAAGAGATTGCTTATGGGCGTTGGGACATTCGGGAAACTGCTGCAACGATACTGTTGAAGATACGGGAATACCGCCCTTTAAGTGTTGGAATTGAGAGGGGAGCGTTAAAAAACGCTGTTTTGCCGTATTTGAGTGATCTAATGCGGAAAAATAATGTATATTCCCACATAGTTGACTTAACGCATGGCAACAGGAAAAAGACTGACAGGATTATCTGGAGTCTCCAAGGAAGGTTTGAGCATGGGCGTATTGTGCTGAACTCTGA
>Ga0315288_10002729_pt1 | contig 22667 bp, 25 predicted proteins | sample YL17G11_20_MG_FD_203454 | JGI IMG/M metagenome (GOLD analysis project Ga0315288, IMG submission 203454) | Sediment microbial communities from Yellowstone Lake, YNP, Wyoming, USA - YL17G11_20 | ecosystem: Environmental > Aquatic > Freshwater > Lake > Sediment | place: USA: Wyoming | collected...
GCATAATCACCGACGTCATCCTCAAGCTCACGATGAAACCTCAGAAGAACGCGATGGTCCTCGCGGCCTTCGAGAACATCCATGACGCCGGACAGTGCGTCGCGAACATCATTTCCAAGCCGCTCATCCCCGCATCCATCGAGATCATGGACGATGTCTGCATCAAGGCAGTCAACAAGTGCAAGAAGACCGGCTTCCCGGACGTGGAGGCGATCGTAACCGTCGAGGTCGACGGATACCCATGCGTCGTCGAGCAGGAGATGAAGATGGTCGACGAGATCTGCAGGAAGAGCAACGCAACCTCGGTCGAAGCCTCCGACGACAAGGCGACGATGAACAGATGGACCGATGGTAGGAAGAGCATCCTTCCGTCGCTGAGCAGGTACGGGGAGCAGTTCGTCTCAGTCGCGCTGGCCGATGACATGGCCGTCCCGATCTCCAAAGTCCCGGATGTGGTCTTAAGGTTCCATGAGATATCAAAGGAGACAGGCACGATATTCGGCACCTACGGCCACGCGGCGGACGGCAACCTGCACACGAAGCTGCTCGTCAATCCGACATCCGCTGAGAGCTGGAAGGCCGCGGAGGAGACGGTCGGGAAGATATTCAAGGCCGTGCTGGAGCTCGGAGGAACGGTCACCGGCGAGCATGGCGTCGCGATCACGAAGGCGCCCTACATGCAGGTGGAGAGGAAGGAATCCCTCGAGGCGATGAAGAAGATCAAGCGCGCGCTCGACCCGAACAACATCATGAACCCCGGCAAGATTTTCGACTGGGACCAGGGGTCTGTGATCAAGTACCTGCGCTACCCCATCAGAGACAAGTGAGCCGCTAGATGACATGCCATACGTTCAGATGAAAGACGACGAGCATCGCGACCGCGACGGCCATCAAACCGATGTAGATCGCGAAATTCCAGAAGAACACCTTCGACCCATCGAGCGGCGGGACCGGCAGCAGGTTGAAGAACGCCAGCCAGAGATTAATGAACGCGACGATCCCGACGACGAACCACAGGTCGGTATCCACCTCCAGGGAAAGCGTCAAAGCTAGCAGTGATCCACCTATCAGCATGTTCATCATCGGCCCAGCTGCACTGATGACCCCGTTCTCGCGCTTGGTGATCCTGCCGGCAATCATGACTGCACCGGGGAGGACGATCAGAAAACCGAATACGGCGGTGAAGAGTCCGATCAGCAGGCCCATCGGGTTCATCCTGAACTCCGCCTGGCAGCCGTAACCCTGTGCGACTCTCTTATGCATGAGTTCGTGCAGCAGGAATCCAGAGGCGACGGCGAGGAACGAAGCTCCGAACACGTAGATCAAGCCAAGAAGGGTGAGGCTTGAAAGATTGCCCACGCCGATTATCATTATCGCGAACGCGACCGTGAGCACTGCCACAGATATGAGGATGTGAATGACCTCGGTCTTGCTGAAGTGCATCCCGGAGCCGCCCGGCTGGGCGGCCGTCCGGAAATAGTCGGGCGTTACGCTGAACTTGTAGCTCTTGTTTCCGTCGCCATCGAGTGCTGACATGACGATTCCCTGCGAATGCGTCGGAGTATGTATAGGTTGTCGATTCACGAGAAGGAGAGTTCCGAATCCGGCTAAGTTAGAAATATCCATCCCCCGATAGTCTGGCGATGGTCGAGCTGACCGACATCCTGCTGGCTTGCACCTCCTTCGGCCCAGCGCTGCTCCTGATGTTCCTGACGCTCAGGGATTACACGTTCCCGAAGGTCGAGAAGCCGTTCTTCGACGACCCCAAGCTGTTCATGATGTTCACGCTGGGCATCGTCTTGGGAATGGTGTTCTTCTTCATCGACACGGCGATCACCTTCAGCGTGGTGACTATCATTTTTGTCGCCATAGGCGTACCGATCCTCCAGAGCCTCATCAAGCTCTCGATCCTGAATTTTCCGAAGTTCCAGCGGAAGGTCGACACGGCGTTCTATGGCCTCGCACTCGGCCTCGGAATCTCGACGACATACGCATTCTCCAGGATGTACGAGGCAGTGCACGACCCATCGATGATGGGACTGGGAAGCACGGATGCACTGTTGTCAATGGCCCTCATCATAATGATGGGCGTGCAGATTGTGCTAATCCAGGGGAGCACGACAGGCCTCATCGCGATCGGGTGCGCCCGCGGGCAGCCCTGGAGCTACTTCGCGTACTCGTTGATGTACGCGCTCGGATACAGCGCCCTGCTTTACGGATCGGCCGTCGCCGCGGACATGGCCGGAGACTTTGCAGCGATAGGCGTTATCCTCGCCGCTTGGCTGGTCGCCGCGTATTCCTACTGGCACATCTATGTCATCGATTACCCGAATCTCATAGATGATGCGAAGCGCGGGCTGAAGGGAGCGAAGAAGGTCAGGAAAGGGTGAATCGATGATCTGCCGGGTCAGAAAGAACAAACACCATAAGCTGCGGTGCCGGCGATATTAGTCAGTGTGATGCTTGATCCCGGCGAGTACAGATGCTTATCTAGCAAAAAATCATCGCCGACATTGAGATACCCAGGAGTCAAACCCTGAAACATTACGCCGTCGTAAATGACTCCGCTCACCATCGTGCTCAAAGGCGAACGCACCAGAGTTATGGTGCCTGATGAGTTCTTGACTATCAAGCGCATATCGGATAGCGAGAACATAGACGAACCTGACAAAGCGACAACAGTCGCGACCAAATAATCGGCAGTGCTCGACTTCGTCATCGAAATCGTGGGGGGCGGGCTCCCGCCACCGATCCCGAGAACCATCACATACATCACCGCCGCAAGGATCACCGTCAGGGCGATTACAATGGCAATCACGGCAATCACAATGATCGCGAGATTACTACCGGATTTCTTTGGAGCCGATAGATGAATCGCGGTTCCGCATGATGGGCAGAATATGGTATCATCTGGGTTTATCCTTCCGCAATTGGGGCAATTCATTCCCGTCCACCCAGGAAGTAATCAATCTCTCAGATTAAGATTTTTCCGCATTTCCTTATAAGAAATTGCCTACACTGCCCGATACTTGCCTTTACCGCACTCGAAGACCAGCCCGCTTTCGCGCATCGCGACGAGCATGTCCTCGGCTGATTCCTTTCCGACGAGTTCGTGGACCCGCTCGAGGTCCTCAAGGGAGAATTCCTTCTTCAGCCTCGTCAGGTCTGTGGCGATCTGTGCCAACCGCTCCTGCGTGTCCTTGATCTCTCTGGCCTTGACAGCGATTTTCCCGAACCTGCTCTTTGCCGGAGGTCCTTTCGGGAGATCCATCTTTCCTTCGGTCGCCTGGGATTTCGCTAGGGCGACAGCCTGAGCGACCTTCAACGGGGAATTCGAGACGAACTTCGGTTTCACTCTCAGCAACTCGATAGTTTGGCCGCAGATGCAGGTCATCGTCTGCTTCTGGAGGTCCGCGCCGATAGGGGTGGCGCAATGCGGACACACTATGACTGCATAACGACCGCCCATTGAACTGCACCCGTCTGGAGAAAACTCCGCCTTTTTCCAGCAATGTATTTTTCATTATTTAACCGTTGATGGCTCCGCTGTGCAAAGAGAAAACATATATCGGGTGCAAAGCCCCTCGGCGGGTCTAATGAAGCAGGGGATAGCAGGCGAGCCTTCAGAATCTGGGGCGAAAACGAAGAGGAGTGGGATCAACAATCTCATCCCAGAAATCATTCTGCGGACTGACGAAGGCCACATCACCCTGAGGCAGCTGGACATCCTGAGGGCGGTGTCCATGGAAAGGAGCCAGAACAGGGCTGCGGCGAAGCTCAAAATCTCGACCGCTGTACTGAACCGCCAGCTCAAAGAACTCGAGCGGAGGGCAAAGACGAACTTGGTGAAGACGACACGGCGAGGATCCGAGCTGACTCCCGAGGGGAAACAGCTACTGCGGGTCCTCGATGCGATGTGCAAGCGGATGACGAGGCAGAAGGAATTGACGGTCGGGTGCACCTCCGTCTCGCAAGCGATTGCAGAAAGGATATGTTCGAAGCTCGTCCTCAAGAAGATCAATATCAGGTTGATCGTCGCGGACGACGAGACGAACGTCTCGATGTCTTCCGCAGGCCTGCTGGACATCATCTTCCTTGACGACCCGCTCTTCGCGTACGAATACCCGAAGGAGGGGCGCGTGCACGAGGTCACGAAGGATTTCCTCATACACTGCAGCAGGGGTGAGAGCTATGCGGTCCTCACCTCTGGCCCTCAGAGGATCGGGTTCGACGTCCTGAGGCAGGGGAAGAAGCGTTTCGAAATCAAAGCCACGGTATTCAGCCCTGAGGAGCTCGTCAAGTCGAAGTATTCCTTCTTCGTCAGCAAGATGCTCTTGAGCAACCGGAAGCTCGATATCCCGGCGAACGCGAAGATAGAGAGGATCCCCTACACGATCTACGCGGTGGAGACGACCGACCATGCCGATATACGCGCATTCTTCGACTGCATGGCTCCGGAACAGTATTACCCTGTAGGGTGAAACTGAGCGGAAAGTTGGGCAACGATTAAATATGCCCGTGCCGAGTCATGATTAGGTGTTTAGATGACCACGGTAGCAAAGAGGCCTGACGCGGTGTTCGCGAAGAAGGTTGTTGACGCTGGCGGGAAAACTCTGAACCTGTGCTTCCAATGCGGGACTTGCACCGGAAGCTGCCCATCGGGCAGGCAGACAGCGTTCAGGACGAGGAAGCTGGTCAGGAGAGCCCAGCTGGGACTCAAGGACGACATCATGGGATCTGACGATCTATGGCTGTGTACGACCTGCTACACGTGCTACGAGCGATGCCCGAGGGGCGTCGAGATCGTGGACGTCATCATGGCGCTGAGGAACATGGCGGTCCGCGAGGGACACATGGCGCCGCAGCACAAGAAGGTCGCAGAGCTGATCTCGAAGACGGGGCACATGGTCAACCTGAGGGACGAGGACAAGGCGCTGAGGAAGAAGCTCGGGCTGGCGGAAGTGCCGCCGACCGTGCTGCTCGATCCTGGCGCGCTCGACCAGATCAAGAAGATCTGCTCAGTGACTGGATTTGACAAGCTTATCGAGGGGGGAGCAAAGTGAGCGACAAGAAGATGGGGTTCTTCCTCGGATGCATCATGCCGATGAGATACCCAGGGATTGAGAGTTCGACTAGGGAAGTCCTGAAGTCGTTGGGCGTCGAGCTGGTTGAGCTCAAGGGAGCATCGTGCTGCCCTGCGCCCGGCGTGACCAGGTCGTTCGACCAGACCACCTGGCAGGCGATCGCCGCGAGGAACCTGACGATCGCGCAGAGCCTTGGGGTCAACATACTCACGATCTGCAACGGCTGCTTCGACTCTCTGTTCGAAACGGCGCACCAGCTGAACCACGACCCTGAGAAGCTCAAGAAGATCAACAAGATCCTGAAGGAGATCGGGGCTGAGTACAAAGGCCAGACAGAGGTGCGTCATTTCGTCGAGTATCTGCACAACGAGGTCGGCCTGGACGCGATAAAGGCGAAGGTCAAGGAGAACGGCGGGAAGCCGCTGAAGGCGGCCGTGCACTACGGATGTCACTTCCTGAAGCCTTCCAACGTGAAGAAGATCGACAACCCCGAGAGGCCGGTGATCTTCGACGAGATCGTCGAGGCGCTGGGGGTCGAGAGCGTCGAGTACAAGGACAAGGGGACCTGCTGCGGGGCAGGCGGAGGAGTCAGGGCAAGGACGCCCGATGTCGCGCTCAAGATGACCAAAGAGAACCTGACGAACATGACGGCGGCTGGAGTCGATGTCATAATCGACTGCTGCCCGTTCTGCCACCTGCAGTACGACGTCGGCCAGGCGGAGCTCAAGGAGTTCGGGATACCGGTCCTGCACCTGTCGCAGCTGATGGGGCTCAGGTTCGGACTCGACAAGGAGAAGCTCGGGCTCGAAGTGCACAAGACCCCGGTCAAGCTCTGAAGTGATCTGACTTGTACAGAGCGGATCTAATGGCGGTCACTCCGGTCGGTTCGGTGCCGGATGACCTGCGGCCTTTTATAGAGTTCAAGGCGTCCCTGCTCAAGCGAGAGCTGAAGAGAGAGCAAGTCGTCGCGCTCTTCCTGATAGCGACGACGTCGTGCTACATCCCGGTGTTCCTGGACAAGGGGATGACCTTAGACGATGTGAAGAAGGAGCTGGCGGAGCAGCAGGCCGAGATGGCGGCCCATTCCCTGAGGATCATCGAGGAAGCGTTGAAGAGGCTCGACAGCGAGAAAAAGAAGTAGTCCTTGGCGGATGTGGTGGATGCATGGCAGAGGTAAGATGGTCCTGTTTCCAGTGCGGCAGGGTCTACAAGACGAAGGAAGACGCGGTCAGGTGCCACAACGCGCACGTCCAGCCGATCGAGGATGTGCCGAACCCGCCGAAGATAAGATGGTGGGCCGGAAGATAGAATCGAGGCGTTCGCAGGCGTCGCTGGCACATCATCAACTGCTATTATTTTCGCAATGGCAATGTTTTAATATGGATTTCATTTATCGAAGACTCCTCAGGTCGGAGTGTTCATAATGTCCACGAAAGCCAAAGCAGTCGCAGCGGCAAGGAAGATGAAGGACCGCTGGCGGGCTAAGCAATGGTACAGGATCATGGCTCCCGAGATGTTCAACATGGCGCTCCTGGGGGAGACCCCGACCGACAACCCCGAGTCGCTGAAGGGGCGGACGATGGAGGCGACGGTCCAGGACCTCACGGGAGATTTCTCGAAGATGCACATCAAGCTCAAGTTCCAGGTCAACGACGTCCGCGGGCTGGACGCGCACACACTGTTCATCGGGCATGACCTCACCAACGACTATGTCCGGAGGCAGACGCGGAGGAAAAGGTCGAAGACGGACGCGGTCGTAGAAGTCACGACGAAGGACGGCTGGAGGATCAAGGTCAAGCCGATGGCAGTCTCGGAGCAGAGGATCCAGTCCTCGCAGGAGACCGCGATCAGGCATGTAATGGAGGATGTTCTCACGAAGGCGGCCTCCGGAAGCACCGTCTCCGAATTCGTCAAGCTCATGGTCGGCGGGGAACTGAGCAAGGAGATCGCCGACAAGGGCAAGGTCATCGTCCCGATGAAGAGGATCGAGATCCGCAAGAGCGAGGTCCTGAAATTCGGCGAAGTCCCTGAAATAAAGGAGGGGGCGGCGCAAGAGGCTCCAGCGGCAGAGATAGAGGCGGCTCCAGCTGCGGAAGCTCCTGCAGACGAAGTTGCTCCGGAACCGTCGGCAGAGGAATCGGAGGAGCTATCCGAAGAGGACCTTGCGAAAGAGGCCGGCGAGAAGGAACCGTAGACATCGGCGGCTTCATTTATCGATAATCCAATTAGCCGGTCCGGATTAGATGCCTTTGGGGCATGAAGCACCGTGTCGGGGTGGCTCAGCCTGGTGGAGCGTCGGACTCATAGGGAAACTGAAAACGCAGGCGCTCCCGAGATATCCGGAGGTCACGGGTTCAAATCCCGTCCCCGACACTTCCTTTCTGGCATTGGATTCTAGATTCCGTCCAGCGAAAGTTTCTCGACAACGGTTAGTTTAATATTCTCAGCCACTCCTTCAATTTTGCCGCTCGAGCGGGGCGCGTTGGTGAAAGATAGATGCCAAGCCGACTTTCGTACTATGGAGGAGGATTGATTGACGGAAACAACGTGCCGCCGAAGAAACGCCGAATTTTGATCATGCATAAAAGGGCTCTTGCGGCAATTGCAATCGTAATCCTCATGGGTATTGCTGGTATTGCTGGCATGTCGATTCCCTCCAATCCATCCGGGGCTACAGCTCCCGCTCATTCCGAGGGACAGACGACTATCGCCGTCATGCTCCTCGATCAGCACAAGGACACTGCGATGCCAGACAATTTTGCGTTATGCGGAAATCCGGGTCCTTGTCCACCGCACTTGCCGAGCGATGTCAAGAACCGGCCCATAGCCGGCGGCGACAACATGTATGGGACTTTGGATGACTGCCCGCACTGTTCTGCCTACTGCGCCCCGGCCAGCATCGCCATGATTGCGACATACCTTGGCGTCGGAGCCCCAAAGAACCAGCAGGACGACATCTACGACAACGGGAAGAACCCTGTCTCCGGGGAGATCCGGGGGAATGGCAATATTGAGACGCACGGGCTCGGCATGATGGACGGAGCGGGCGGGTCGGCCTGGGAGGTCCAGGACGCCTTTAATTACTCGATAGGGGTGGGGAACCATGTCCAGTACAATCAGAGCGGCGGCATCGGTTTCCCGGCTCTGACGGCCGCGCAGCTGAAGCAGTACATAGCAACCAGCCATCCGGTCCTTTGGCTGGATCACGGCGGTCAACCAAATAACATATCGGACTGGGTCTTCGACCCGTCTCTCCAGGCGATGCAGGGCCATGCCAAGGTCATCGCGGGATACGACGACAAAGACACGCTCGGTACGACGATGGACGACCTGTGCCTGATCTACGACCCGTGGCCGGAATACAACGACAAGGGATTCCTCCCCTATGCGAACGCGACCAAGGGTCCAGGCAACACCTTCGACCCATACTGGCTGCCGCTCAGAGATGTGAACCTGACTGACCTAACCGACAAGTACCTCGTGGACACCACCATCATCCCGGAGTTTTCGACAGTGCTAATCCCAATCGCAGGAATCTCGATTATAGCCATAATAGCCCTCAGGAAGAGCGCCGGGAGAGACTCGGAGGGATAGCGCGGTTCGATCGAACGACGGAATCGAAAACTGGAGCCAATCGGTCGAGAAAGAATTATTATCGACCGCTCCCTCATGCGTCCGAGAGAGCTGATACAATCAGGCTGATATTCTATACGGGAAAGGGGGGCGTCGGCAAGACCTCAGTCGCGGCCGCGACAGCCCTGAAGGCCGCCAAGCTCGGCTACAAGACGATCATCATGAGCACCGATTCCGCGCACAGCCTCTCGGACTCCCTGGAGATCTCGCTCTCCGGCAAGATCAAGAACGTAGGCAAGAATCTCGACGCTATCGAGATCGAAGTGCAGTACGAGATCGAGAGCAAGTGGGTGCAGATCCACAGCTACGTCTCGGAATTCCTTGAGTCGCAGGGGATCGAGCCTGTCACGGCAAAAGAGCTGGCGGTGCTCCCCGGCCTTGACTTCATGTCCGCGCTATTCTACATAGATCAGTTCGCCAGGGAAGGAGTATATGACGTGGTCATTGTCGATACTGCTCCGACCGCGGACACGATCCGGCTACTTTCCTATCCGGACATCGCGAACTGGTACATCGACAAGATGTTCGGCGTCATGAGGAACCTCGTGAAGATCGCGAGGGCGACGGTCGGCCGCGTCATGAGGACTCCGCTCCCTCCGGACGGAGTTCTTGACGATATCCAGTGGATGAAGGACAAGCTGGCCAGTGCCAGGAAGATCATGACCGACCCGTCGAAGACCTCCATACGCCTCGTTCTGAACCCTGAGAAGATGGTCATCACCGAGACGATGAGGGCGTACACTTACCTCTCTCTGTACGGATACACGGTCGAGGCCATAGTGATAAACCGCATCTTCCCTGAGAAATCCGGTTCCGGCTACTTCGAGGAGAAGCTCGTGGAGCAGAAGAAATACCTCGAGGAGATCGAACAGGCATTCTCCCCGCTCAAGATGCTCCGGGCGCAGCTGTTCAGCAGGGAGGTCGTCGGGAAGAAATCCCTGGAGGCCCTGGGGGACATGATCTTCGGCGATTCCGATCCGACGCAGATCTACAGCAAGGAAAGGCCGATGAAGATGTTCGAGGAGGACGGGGCGAAGATCCTGGCGATCAAGATACCGTTCACCGTCGACAGGCCTGTAGAGTTATATAACCGCAAAGACCTGTTAATCGTGAGCATTGGAAGCTACAAAAGAATGATCACGCTGCCGTACACCTACGCCAGCCTAGATGTGAAGAAGGCGGAGATGGACGGAGGATGGCTGAAAGTCATTTTCAAGAAGGAGGGGAAAGCTGATGGACAGAAAGGAAGTGGCAAGAAAAGGAACAGAAAAGGTAAAAGAAATGGCTGATCATCTTGAGAGGTTGACGGCCAACGTCCTCACCGGTGGGACCATCGATCACCTGTCGACCGCCGGGAACGAACTGCTCAAGGCGGTCAGCAAGACCATGGAGGACATGAGCCTCCCGGAAGAGACTAAGAAGCACCTCCTGGCCGCTGAAAGGGAAACGCTGCTAGCGGTCAAGGGGTTCCTCGACGCCGCGATCAAGGAGATCGACAGGATCGAGAAGGGCGAGAAGAAGCCTGCCAAGCGAGAGCTGAAGAAGATAAAGATAGGATAGGCGCGCTTCGCTCAACTGACGCTGTCGGCGATCTTGTCGAGCTTCCGCTGGAGATCGTCGATCTTCGAACCGGTTGGCACGATGCTCACCGCGATGGATTTCCTCCCGGCGCCAGCCAGGACCATTTCGTGCCTCTCAGATGAGATCCTGATAAGCTTCGGCTGGCCGATCTTGAGCTCCGAATGAGCGGTCGAGGCCGCGCCCATCAGAGTCGCGCACATTATCGTGAATGTCTCCGCCGTCACCCCTTCAGGCATGTCGGCCGCGATGAGGAGGCCGTCACGGCTGATGACCGCCGACGCTACAGAGCCGAACTCCTCCTTGAGTTCCTTCAGGGCTTTCTGCAGGTCGACCATATTGTCAATCGCCCCCGCCCTCTTCGATCTTGAAAACGCACTGCTGGTCTCCTTTGCCAGCGCACTCGACTTCCTCGCAGACCAACCGCTTGTGACCGTATCCCTCGTAGATCTTCTTGACGATGCCCCTCAGTCTGTGACAGGTCGGCTTTTCGGCCCCCTCGACTTCGAGCGATTCGATTGAGGCGGTGACGTAGCAGACAGAGTCCTCGAACTTCACGTCCTCGACCCAGCCTTTCGCCTTGAGCAGCTTCGAGCAGACTTCGAAATACCCTTCCTGCTCCTGCTGGGCGATCCTGGACATCTCCTCGCCGAGAATCATCCCCTCGCGGAAGAAGAGCCCGTAGCACGCCTGGGACATGACGCTCTCGTAGAGCTTGCGGATCTCTTTGCACTCCTTCTGCGACATCTTTATGAATCTCATCGTTAGGCTCCAGATTTCCTTTTTCGGGCGGGCTAGTGAATCCCCTTTCCGATTAAAAACCTTTTACCCTTGGAATCGTGTACATTGGATTCTGATTGCGGCAAGAGCCGAAAATCTGCTGGATGGTAGTCTGCTCTAGCATAAATGGTCAAACAATCTGAGAAGTTTATTATCCCAGACAATTATCGGTGAGTGAACAATGTCGAAATTCTCTGACGAAGAGGGCATAAGGGCGGTTCGGGCCGCAAGATACGTGATCGAGAGCGTCGTAAAATGCCAGGATGCCCCGAACCTCAAGTTGCCTGCATCGTTCAAGAACAAAGGAGGCGTCTTCGTCACCCTGAAGACGCATCCCGACCATGAACTTCGCGGATGCATCGGTTACCCTGAGCCTGTGGCGGCACTCGAGGAGGCGCTAGTGGACTCGGCGATAAGCGCCGCGACGAGGGACCCGAGGTTCTCTCCGGTTTCAGCGGACGAGCTTCCGAATCTGGTAGTCGAAGTAAGCCTGCTCACGCCGCCCGAGCTCATTGAAGCATCGAACGGCAAGGAATTGATCGGCAAGGTGAAGATAGGCGAAGACGGATTGATAGCGGAGCGCGACTGGGCGAGGGGGTTGCTGCTCCCCCAGGTCCCGATAGAATGGGGATGGAAGGCGGAGAAATTCCTCGAGCAGACCTGCGGGAAGGCCGGACTGCCGTTGGCGGCCTGGAAGGACCCTAAGACCCGATTCTTCAAGTTCCAGGCTGAGGTGTTCTCGGAGGAGAAGCCGCACGGCAAGATCAAAAGGGAGATCCTGAGTGGTCAAGATGGATGTAATCGTTGAGGGCAGGGTCCTGCTGGACAGCGGTCTTTCCGATTGTTGCATCGGAATCGTTGACGGCAAGATAGCGAAGTTAGCGAAGACCATCGGGAAGGCTGACAAGCGGTACGACTTCTCGGGCAAAATCGTGATGCCGGCTGGCATCGACCTCCACGTCCATTTCAGAGAACCTGGCATGACAAAAAAGGAGGACTTCGGGACCGGTTCGACGGCCGCGGTTTGCGGAGGAGTGACCTTCGTTATCGACATGCCGAACACAAAGCCACCGACCAGGACTATCGCGGAAATAAGGGAGAAGATCTCGCGAGTCTCAAAGAAGAGCTTCGTCGACTTCGGCGTGGCCGCCCTATTGAATCCAAAATCTGACGCTGAGAGACTGGCAAAGGAAGCGACAGCTTTCAAAATCTACCTCGGGGAAACGACTGGCAACCTCGGAATCGCACAAGAGGATTTGGGTACCTCCATTTCCAGAGCTGGCGACCGACATGTCTTCATCCATGCGGAACATCTGGGAAAGCTCGATGACGCCGTCGAGGCGGGACTTCGGGACCACGACCTGCGGAGGTCAGAGAGCCATGAAGTTGAGGCCGTCTGTAAGGTCATCTCAGCGAGGAGCGGGGCCTCAAAGGTGCACATACTGCACGTCACGCAGGCAGAAGTGCTGGAACTGACAAGATTGTCAGGACTTTCCGCGGAGGTCACTCCTCACCACCTCCTTCTAGACAATAATTCATCGCTCGGGACAAGGGGGAAGATAAACCCTCCACTCAGATCAAAGGCGACAAGGGTGCGTCTCTGGGATGCATTTGTATCTGGCAAGGCTGACACCCTGGGATCGGACCATTCGCCGCACACTATCGGCGAGAAGGAAGTTGAGTTCAACGAGGCGCCGAGCGGGATGCCGGGAGTTGAAACGCTCGTCCCCCTGATGCTTCAGAAGGTCGCGGAGAGGAAACTGAACATCTCGCTGCTTTCAAGACACTGCTCTCGAAAGCCTGCGCGGATCTGCGGGCTGAAGAAAGGGAGAATCGAGGTAGGGTTCGATGCGGACCTAATAGCAGTTGATCTCAGGAAAAGTACAAGGATTCAAGCGGACAAGCTTCACTCGAAATGCGGCTGGACACCTTACGAGGGGATGTTGGGAGTGTTCCCCCTTGCGACCTTCCTAAGAGGAGAGGAGATCGCTCGAGAAGGCGAGCTGTCGGGCGACAGGATTGGCAGGTTCGTCAAGCCAGAGGTAGAGAACCGATGATGGTCGACACTTCCGAGCTAGAGGGGAGGAGCTTCGTCTGCCTCGAAGGCTGCGGGATGTGCTGCCTCTGCCAGCCGGAGCTCTCGGACGAGGAGTTGAAGATATTCGAAACGGACCAGTATCTGAAGAACGGGCTCACGAGGGAGCATGTGGACGGACGGCGGACGGCCAAGCCGAACGCGATCAAGCTTCAAGGAGAATGCGGGGCGTGCAACTTCCTCAAGAACCGCCTTTGCACGATCCACGAGATCAAGCCGCACTTCTGCCGCCAGTTCCCCGTCCACATCCACCTGCTCAGGAGGGTGCAGCTCAACGTGAATCTGTCGTGCAGAGGGGTGACGGACGGAGGGAGCTCGCTCAAGACTTATGGGAAAACACTGGTCACTAGCATACCCGAGAGCGTCCTCAACGAGACCCTGGCCGCAGTCAAGAACGTCGTCCATGACTTCGACAGGATGTGCCATGATGCGGGCATATTCCAGACTTCCGAGAGGATGCGGTCAGTTGCGACGCGACTCCTCCCGGTCTTGGCCAAGGAGGACGGCATCGGCAAGCTGCTGGCTTTCGCAGACGACGAACCTGAGATAGGCAGCATGCCAGAGGATGAGGTGGCCGAACACGTCCTGACGACGGGACCGGCCAAGGACCTCGAAATCGTCGCAAGGGACTCCAACTACGAGCAGTTCAACCTCAGCGAGATCGCCAAGCTGCCTGTCTATGTCGACGAGAAATTCAACTGGAACCTGATACAGTCCAAAGACGGGAAGATCAACTGGATGGTGCTCGAGGAGGACGGGACGGTAACTCCCACGGTCAGCATCGACCCGGCGGAGATCGGGCTCCTGAGGAGGGACGACGACGCGCTCAGGATCTTCTCAGACTATGCGAAGATCCTCATATCCAGGGACGCGTTCCTCGGCAATGCCTACAACGTATGCGACATGCACGACTACAGGCACGACCTCGTGACCGTCTATCTCGGCGTCCTCGGCACGACGATGCTCGACCTCTGGTGGCGCACCTCGCTGCTCGGCAAGGTCTACAAGGCCAAGAAAATCGACGGCTGGCTGGCGAGGGAGGGTGTCAAGGCGTTCGACATGGACTGCCTTGACGCCCCCACACTTGGCGCATTCATATAGGCGCTCGATTTTCAATTAAATTGGCAATTTATTCTGATTTTGGACGCAAAGTTTAATACATTTGCAAATTTAACCGGAAAGCATGACCGAGCACATTCAGATAGCCCAGCTTGACAAGCATGACAGAGTGATCCTCCAGATACTCCAGGAGAACAGCAACACGAGCCTGAAGGAGATCGCGGAGAAGACCGGGCTTTCCTCATCCACCATCCATTACAGGATCAACCGCCTCATCAAAGAAAAGATCATCATGAACTTCACCGCGCGGATCGACCCGATTAGGGTCGGCAAGGACATCCTCGCTGTCTCCTTGATCAACGGCAAGTACGGCTCTGACGTGTCGAAGAAGCTCGGCGACAAGCTTGGGAGGATATCGGGGGTCTGGGCGGTCTACTACCTGCTCGGGAACATCGATTTCGCCGTCCTCCTCAGAGCATCGACTAGGGAGGAACTCAAGAACATCATCGACGCGATCATGAAAATCGAAGAGGTCGAGAAGAGCAACACCTACCTCGTGCTGGAGAGAATCAAGGAAGACCCGCGCGTGGAATTCTAGGATCGCCGATCTAAACAGCACTCGGTTATCCGGACGCGGGCTCGGTGAAAATCATCTAGCCAGCATCCCGAGCGGAACATCGTTGTCCAGCAAACCTTTAAGTAACACACTACTTTATGGGAACTTGGTGATTGTTTGCAGAAGCCCTTGGCAGTCTTGAATAAGGCGATAAACGCACAGGTTATCGTCGAGCTGAAGGCCAAGCGGTCGTACCGGGGAATACTCGAGGGCTACGATCCGCACATGAACATCGTCCTGAAGAACGCCGAGGAAGTTCTAGAGGGCAATGTCGTCAGGAAGCTGGAATCGACCATCGTCCGCGGCGACAACATCATCTACATTTCACCGTAAACAGGGGGATCATTTTGACAAAGGGTACGCCCTCAATGGGTAAGCGCTCAGCAAAGAAGACCCACATCAGATGCAGGAGATGCGGCCGGCACTCGTACCACGTGAGGGGCGTATGCGCCAGCTGCGGGTTCGGAGCTACAGCGAAGAGAAGGAACTACAACTGGGCAAAGGCGCATTGATGTCGCGGGGAGTGTCAGAGAAAATGTGGCATGTCCCGAAGTTGAAGGAAGCGTGCGGCGTAATAGGGATATGCACACCTGGCCCTGTGGCGGAATACATATATTTTGGGCTCAGGATACTTCAACACAGGGGACAGGAGTCCGCCGGCATCTCGGTTTTCGAGGACGGGAAGCACACCATTCTGAAGGGGATGGGGCTCGTCCATCAGGTCATGAAGAAGGATCAGCTTTCCCACCTGAAGGGGACTAAGGGGATCGGGCACGTGAGGTACTCGACCTTCGGGGTCTCGGCGCTTCAGAATGTCCAGCCGTTCGTAGTGCAGACGACCAACGGGGAGGTTTCGCTCGGCCATAACGGCGAGATCGTCAACGCCGAAGCCATGAGGACCGACCTGAAGAAGAAGGGCTGGGCGTTCATGACGTCGTCCGACTCGGAGATCATCGTCAGGCTCCTGGCGAACGAGCTCAGCATCCACGGGGACCCTGTGAAATCGATCAAGAACCTGATGGGGCTGATCGACGGCTCATATTCGCTGACTATCATGATAGGCGACCGCGTCTTCGGCGTGCGCGACCCCTACGCCATACGGCCGCTCTGCATCGGACGGATCAACAGCGGATGGGCGATCGCTTCCGAGAGCGTCGTTTTCGACAACCTGGACGGGGAGTTCGTCAGAGATGTCGAAGGCGGGGAGATCGTCGAGGTCACCTGCGAGGGGCCGAGATCCTGGAAGGTGCCTTCGCCGAAAGAGAAAGCGCACTGCATGTTCGAATGGGTGTACTTCGCAAGGCCGGATTCAACGATCGACGGGCAGCTCGTCTTCGATGTGAGGAAGAGGATCGGGAGAAGGCTGGCCAAGGAGCATCCTGTCCAGGCGGATGCGGTGATACCGATACCGGACTCCGGAAGGGCGCATGCCCTCGGCTTCGCAGAGATGTCCGGCATACCGACGGCTGAAGGGCTGATGAAGAACAGGTACGTCGAACGGACTTTCATAATGCCTGATCCCAACGAAAGGGAGATGGGGGTCATGCTCAAGCTGAACCCGATCAAGAAGGAGGTCGAGGGGAAGCGCATCGTGATCCTCGACGACAGCATCATCAGGGGGACGACGATGAGGCAGATCGTCCAGATCCTCAGGAAAGCTGGAGCCAAGGAGGTACATGTCAGGATCGGCTCGCCGCCGGTTACCGCGCCGTGCTACCTTGGAATAGACATGAAGACGAGACACCAGTTCGTCGCGAGCAACAGGACGGTCGACGAAATTGCCAAGGTCCTCACCGCGGACAGCCTTGGATACTTGAGCGTCGAGGGATTGGTTGAATGCATTGGATTGGGCGACAGGAACCTGTGCCTCGGATGCCTGACCGGCGAATATCCGATGTCGATCGAGGGCGAGCGGATGAGGTTCCAGAAAAAGATCGACAGCTTCTGAAACATTTAATATAGAGTCCCTCTTGTTTCCGCCGTTGCAGTTGGGCCGGTAGATCAGCGGAAGATCGCTCGCTTGGCATGCGAGAGGCCGCGGGTTCAAATCCCGCCCGGTCCACCATGCATTTTCAAAAAGGCTTTATCCCAATGGAATGATTGTGGGTGGAATGGTTCGCGACAGGGGAGTGCAAACCTCGAATGGGGCGAGTGGGGACATGGGAGAACAAATTGACGAAGATTCCGTCATTGATGACCTATCGGAGCCATTTTGGGAAATGACAAAACACAACAAGCGCCGGATCGTCCTGGCTGTGACGGTGACCGCGATTTTCCTGCTGGCGGCTGTCCATACGATCGTCATGAACGCCAAGGCGGAGGATCAGAGGGCCTTCTATCTCGGCATGGGAGAATCTGTGTCGTCGGCCAACCCATTCGTCGGGGTGATGGACGCCGACTACATGTTCTATTCGTTTGTCTACGATTACCTGAATTTTCCGGACAAGGACGGAATTCCGACCCCCAACCTCGCAAAGAGCTGGTGGCACATGAACGGGAGCTACGCGGCCTCCCACGGTTCGGACTTCACGACATTGACGCACAACAAGACCCCGTCGGATTGGCCGTTCGGTTCGATCTGGGAGTACAACCTGACCGAGAACGTCTTCTGGAACGACGGCGAGCCTTTCACAGCCGACGACGTCGTGTTCACGATCAAGATACAGACCGGCGCCGGATACATCAACTTCTGGGCATTCCAGCCGTGGACCAAATGGATGGACCGCTGCGAGAAGATAGATGACTACAAGGTAAGATTCTTCTTCGCCGATCGCAAGACCAGCCTACCGGTCCCGATAGTTTGGGGAGACTTCATGTCCATGCCGATAATACCGAAGCACATTTTCACCGAAGCCACCGATGCTTTCATTGCGCAGAACTGGACCGGTATCCCCGTGATTGGAACAGGGCCTTTCATGGGAACGGCGTCGTTGTCGAGCGAGCTGATTGCCAAGGAATCTATCACGCTCACGAAGAACCCCTGGTGGAACTTTACTGATAATGGTGTAAGTAAAGGGCTTGGGGGCGTCTACAATCGGACCATCCAGATCGACAAGCTGGTAATGAAGTTCTACGCAGAGGAGCAGACTCTTGTCGTCGATCTCAAGACGCAGAAACTTGACGCGTCTGAGGTGAGTCCCTCAAATTACTTCGCCATAAAGGCTGATGCCAATAGGCCCAAGGGATTGAGCTTGGTGAATTTTTACAGCTCCACCGTGTATTCCAAGATATCCCACTTCAATGTGTGGAAAGGAGCATCTGCCTCACTGAATCCGACGAGGCTCGACCCAGCCCTGCTCAGGGCGACCGCGGTCGCGACGAACAAGAGCTACATCGTCGACGCGATCTACAAAGGACTTGCAACCCCTGGCGTAGGCATCTATACCCCTGTCTGGCCGCAATATTACTGGACCCCGCCGCACGACGAGACATCTACTTTCAACATTACGGACGGCGCTGGAATCGTCAAATGGAGCTACACGAAGCCGCTCGACGAGGTGATGTCGTTCAACCTGACCCTCGCCAACGAGATTCTCGACGAGGCGGGCTATGTCTGGACGAACGGCCCCTGGACGCCGACCAACACAAACACACTCAGGAAGGTCGGTCCAGACGCGGCTGACAGGCTAGTGAAGCTGGGGATTATCGGAGACGTATCGACCGCACTAGGCAAGACGCTCGAATTTGACGATACCTATGAAATAGAGGCCTGGGAGAACAAGGAGATCTCTGAATATTTCACATCGGAATGGGCTCACATCGGAGTCAAATTGACTCAGAAGGGCGTTACCCTTGGTCTTTGGTCTCAACTCCTCTACGGATTCCAGACCCTATTCACGGAAACCTACTGGAGCGGGGATATTGATCCGAACTATCTGATGTACATCATGACATCGTATGCCATGGATGGTTGGAACGAATTCGGAACGGAGGATCCCTATTACGATGATCTCTACTACAAGCAATCGGGAGAGTTCAATGCGACCTTGAGGCAACACTACCTCGACGAGTGTCAGGAGTGGCAATACCTCCAAGGAGGCGCGATGATATACATCGCCTACCCAAAGTCTACTTTTGCGTTCAATGATGCCTTGAATGGGTCGGGCAACTGGGGTTACTGGGGCAACTGGAGCGAACATCCAGGACTGGGAGCCGACTACTCCTGGGGAGAAACGCCTCTGTTCTGCCAAATCAAGTGGATAGGCGGCGGAATAGACGGAGGCATATCACCAACGACCTTGATAATCGCAGGTGTCGGAATTGCAGCTGTAATAGCGGCTGGGGCCGCGATCATGGCGATGCGGAAACGAAATATCCGGAAGTTGCTTGAAGAGGAGGAAGAACCAAAAGAGGGGGGCAAGAAGGAGGAATAAGGGCGACTTCCTGCAATTCATCCGCCGATGGGCAAGCAATAAAGAATAATCGAGGGATTTGCACATAGACTGCCAGATGTGCCGCCCCATGGGAAGAGAGATGGATGACAGCTGCGGAACAATTCATTGTCAGGGAGCACAGGCAGGAGGACGAGGGTGCCCTTAAAGGGATTATCGAGCTCTCATTCGACAACAGAATCTATTCTTTCTTTGCGAATAGGAGCCTCAATTCTGCTGAAAAGATCATAGTAGTCGAATGGGAAGGAAGGGTCATCGGGTTTGCTGAACCGAGACATGTATGGATCAGGAAGGAGAAAGTCGGTAACATACTCTGGCTCGCGACCCATCCCGATTTCAGGAGGATTGGCGTGGCATCGCGCCTAGTCGATGAATGCGTCCAATATCTCAAAGAGAGAGCGATAAAAAGCATCTATATCTCAATCGAGAGGGGCAATCAGTCGTCACTGGGGTTGTTCGAGAAGAAGGGGTTCGCGGGGATCAGGTTCGGCGAGCTCACAAAGCAATACGGGTTCCGTGTGCTTTCGTTCTACTCGAGGTTCATGATTGCGCCGCACGAAAAGGTCATGGTCCTGAATTTCTGAAAGCCGACCTACAGCAGCTTCTTGACCCTGAAAACGATCCAGAGGGCCGAGACAGCGACGATTGTGATGCCGATGATCACCCAGAATTGATTCGGGTCCTCGAAGAATGGCAAGCCTGGTTGCCCCACGTTCATGCCGTAAAGGCTGGCGATCAGCGTCGGGAGCATGAGTATGAGGCTGATGGTGGTCAGTATCTTCATCACGGTGGAGAGGTTGTTCGATATGGCCGACTCGTACGCGCGGAGGACATTGGACATGATCTCCCTGTAAAGCGTGGTCATGTCGTACAATTGCGCGACGTCGTTCTCCAGGTCCTCGAGCACGTCGGACTGGTCCTCGTTGAGCTCGAGGTGCCTGGCCCGCGTCAGCATTGAGATGGCGTTGTAGTTCGAGAGCAGCGAAGTGTTGAGCAGGATGAGGTCGCTGCTCAGCGAATACGCCTTCTGTGCGACCGTGGCCCTCGAGTCCGTCTGTATCGATTTCTGGATCTGCGAGATCTGCCCTTCCATCGGGCGGACCTTCCTGTCGATGTCCCTGTTGATCTTCCGGATGATTGCGAGGAAGAGGTCCTCGCGGGTTCCGAGCTTCGGCTTCCTCTTGAAATCAGATATCAGGTCCTTTGCCGTGAAGGTCGGGGCGATGCGGACCGTAAGGATCTTGCCGCGGACCAGGAAGATGCCGATAGGCATCGTCTGAGCCGACTCGCCGTTCTTCGCATCGTTGAGGATGCATCTCAGCACGAGCAGGTCGTACTCCTCGTCGATCTCGACCCTGGAACGCTCGTTGGGGTCGAGACAGTCCGCCAGATCCTGAAGCTGAATGCCTAGCGTCTTTTGGAGCGTCTCGACCTCCTCGGGGCTCGGCGCGGACGCGTCGATCCAAAGAGCGTCCTTGAGCTTGGTGGAGTCATGCTCCGTGAGCTCCCCGCCCTCGGCACAGAAGTACTTCAGCATCCAGAACACCTCTCGGCTTCTGCTCCCCGGGAGGCAACGAGGGTGGTATATACCTTTTCGTGGCCAGCCAGAAGGTGTAGGCGCCGAGCCTGGGTTAATAGAGATTTAAATAGGCTGGACTCATTTTCGGGATTATCGATGGGGTAGTGATGAGCGCGGGAAAGGATTGGACCAAGAAGGAGGTAAAGGAGTTAGTCTCGGAACTCACCGCAATAACGGTGCCCGTCAACGTGACCATCGAGGGGAAGCAGAAGATACTGAGCATGTCGCAGGTCGAGAGAATCGTCCGCGCCTCGCGCAATATCGCAATCATAGACTGCCGCTGCCGGGTCAAGGTGAAAGGGTGCGATGCACCCGTCGACGTCTGCCTTTGCTTTGACGATGAGGCGAAGGAGCAGATCGAGAGCGGGGACGGCAGGAAGGCAAGCCTCAGTGAAGCGCTGGCAACGCTCAGGAGAAGCAACGAGGCGGGGCTCGTCCACATCGCTTACGCGAACAAAGGCGAGAGCAAGCCTTTCTACGTCTGCAGCTGCTGCTCCTGCTGTTGCCACTCGTTCGCCGCCATGCAGAAGTTCGGGTTCAATGACGCCGTCATGTCTTCCGAAATGATAGCGGTCCAGGACGGCGATTTATGCAACGACTGCGGCGACTGCGTCGAAAAATGCCACTTCAAAGCGAGGATGATCAAAGGCGATCACCTAATCTTCGAAAAAGAGAAATGTTCAGGATGCGGACTCTGCGTGACCTCATGTCCGAGCCGTGCGATTTCCCTCGTTAGCAGATGACAACGGTCAGGACCGGTTTCCGATGATCGGCTCTCCGTTCATTACTCTGTTATTTTTTTGGAACGAATTGGTTTATATTCAATGAGAGCCTCAGCGTTTCAGAGGCGTAGAAAAATGTCAATGTTCTGCCACCAGTGCGAACAGACAGCAAAGGGAGTGGCCTGCACAGTCAGGGGAGTCTGCGGAAAGGATGAGGACATCCAAAGCTTGCAGTACATGATTCTCTACGGGCTGAAGGGGATCGGCGCATACGCGTACCATGCCAGAGCGCTCGGGAAGAGGGACGAGGAAGTCGACGCCTTCATGCACGAGGCGCTGTTCAAGACGCTCACCAATGTGGATTTCGACATCCAGGACTACTGGAAGGTCGTGCTGAAGGCCGGCATGATGAACCTGAAGGCCATGGAGATCCTCGACCAGGGGAACACGGAGCACTTCGGCGTTCCGGTCCCGACCGAGGTCCCGACCGGCACAATCAAAGGGCCTGGCATCCTTGTCACGGGGCACGACCTGCTCGACCTCGAGGAGCTGCTGAAGCAGACCGAGGGGACCGGAGTCAACGTCTACACTCACGGCGAGATGCTCCCGGCGCACGGCTACCCGAAGCTCCATAAGTACAAGCACCTCGTCGGCAACTTCGGAACCTCCTGGCAGAGGCAGCGGACGGAGTTCGCGGAGTTCGGCGGCCCAATACTGGCGTCGACCAACTGCGTCGTAATCCCGCCACAGAGCTACAAGGACAGGCTTTACACGATCGACATCACTGCGATCGCGGGAGTCAAGCACATCGAGGACAGGAAGGACCTATCGCAGATCATCAAGCACGCTAAGGTGATCGGCGATCTTCCGGAAAGGCCTGGCAAGACGCTCGAGACTGGCTATCACCACAAGACCGTGCTCACGCTCGCCCCGAAGATCATCGAGGCCGTGAAGGCCGGGAAGATCAAGCGCTTCTTCCTCATCGGCGGATGCGACGGCGCGACGCCTGGCCGCAACTATTACACCGAGCTCGCTGAGAAGGTCCCGAAGGACTGCGTCATACTGACGCTCGCGTGCGGGAAGTACAGGTTCAACGACCAGGACTTCGGCAGCATCGACGGCATCCCGAG
>Ga0315288_10002730_pt1 | contig 22664 bp, 19 predicted proteins | sample YL17G11_20_MG_FD_203454 | JGI IMG/M metagenome (GOLD analysis project Ga0315288, IMG submission 203454) | Sediment microbial communities from Yellowstone Lake, YNP, Wyoming, USA - YL17G11_20 | ecosystem: Environmental > Aquatic > Freshwater > Lake > Sediment | place: USA: Wyoming | collected...
AATGTTTAAAAAGTATGAAATAGCGCTGGCCCATAGTAACGGTGCATAATTTTTAGAGTTTCGACTGTATTTAATAGCTCTAAACAGCAAAACATTAACAGGCATTGTCAGTAGAGAAAGAAGCGTTGCCTGTGGCATAATGCCAACGACCACCCAAGATATCACCCAGATATAGAATAAAATCGTGCTGTATAAATATATTAGACTAGCTTTATGCATGCCCAATACAATTGGTATCGTTCTTCTCCCACCCATTTTATCCGCCTCAACATCGGGTAACTCATTTAAGAGATGTAGTGCGAACATTAGAATACCCGAGGCGATGGCAGCTGCTACTACACCTTTGGTATAGCTTCCTGTTTGGACAAAGTAAAACATCAATATCGGTAATAAACCCAGACAGAGGCCATTAGCCATCTCAGCCACACGCCATCTGGTTAAGACAGGGGTGTATAAGAGAACGCAAATACCACCGACGATTATCACGGGCAGCAACAACACGCCCTTTTCAATGATTAAGTATGACCATATCGGTAAAGCTAGCGCAAAGCTGAACAGACCCAACTTAAAGACCGACTTTGCTTTAAGAATCTGTGAGGGGAGGATACCACTACCCCCGCTGAAACGAGTCCTTTGAGTATATAAGTCTATGCCACTCCTGTAATCGTAGTAATCATTGAGAACCTGAACACCAACCTGCCATAGTATAAGCCCGAATAAAGATAGCAATGCATAACGCAGGCTGAAAAAACCATCAGACCAAGCTATCGATATTCCGAAAAAAGCAAGCGCTACGGAACCAAGCAGAAAAATGGGCCTGATTTCTATTAGCCATATTTGGGCAAATTCCTTCGCCCTTTGGAAATATTCAAGGTAAAGACTGACCATAGCTCAGTTGGCCTAACAGCAACCTCGACAAACTTAAGGATTAGATATAATCGAATTCGTATTTTTCTTTTTTAATGACAGCTACATAGAAAAAGCGGGAGTTCATTGACTTTAATAGAGAATTTCATTCGAGACGAGCTATATTGCGATTGTAGAAGTAAGCGAATAACCAATCCAGAGCTGCGCTTAGCTTATTTTTCAATCCTGTAAGTGGTCCACCATAATATATCAACATGCCGATAAACAGGGCTCTTCGTATCATTCCAGCTACGTATCCGTCGAAAACTCTACCGAATAGCTGGGCCACTGCTGTATTCCGGTCTATATAAAAAATCTGCCCCAAGAACCTGGAACTATAAGGGTGGGCGGGTTTTCCCTTTAAGGCATTAATAATATTTCTAGCACATACTCGGCCCTGTCGATAAGCCACTTGGAATGTTGGCGGATAGGGGCCCAGCCCACTTGCTTGTTCAAGATACGCACAATCTCCTAAAGCGTAAACCCCTGATGCTTCCGGAACTTGCAAATAGTTGTTGATTATAATCCTGCCATCTTTAGCCTTATCAAATGGCAATGCTTTTACAATAGAGACCGGTTTGATACCCGCACACCATATTAGGGCGCGAGTTGGTATAATATCGCCATCAGCAGTTTGGATACCACCGTTCCAGGCCTTACTTAGTCGCGTTTTCAGCATTATTTCGACACCATGAGATTTCAGCCTCGACATAGCCAATTCCCTGGTTTTTTCTTTCATTCCCGGTAGCACGGCATCCTGAGCTTCTATTAGAATCACACGAACCATCTTCGACAGAGAGGGATAGTATTTTGCTAACACCTTGCCAGTATATTCCCTGACATAGGCCGACAGTTCCACGCCTGTCGGACCACCTCCCACTATCGTAAAAGTCAGTAATTCTCGCCGAGTTTGATCATCCTGTACCCATAGAGCGGCCTCATAGTTGTCCAAGATGCGATTATAGATTGCAATCCCATCCTTCAGCGACCTGAATGTCAGTGCAACCTCCTCAACGTCAGCCATTCCGAAGAAATTATTAGTGCTGCCTAAAGCCACAACCAAATAATCCCATCCCAGCTCTCCTTTTTCTGTGGTCACAACCTTCTTATCAACATCGATACCCTTTATTTGTCCTTGTCTGAAGGTAACCGCCTCAATGCCCCGTCTTTTCCTGAAGAACTTGCGTAAAGGAAAAGAAATATGGTTCGGGGCAACACTGCCGTTGACAACCTGATATATTAAAGGGAGCACAGCGTGATAATTTCTCTGATCCAAGAGAACTACTTCTATCTTCGAGGAATTCCTTACGGCCTTCTTCAATCCTATTGCTGTGCTGATTCCAGCTGAGCCCGCACCCAGGATCACTATTTTCTGCGACGATTTCATAGTTCCCTCCATTTTCGACACAATTCAATTCCACTCTTTATCTTTGTAGATACTATGATATATGACAAAATTTCGTATCAATTATACTAAACCATACATAGAAGAATCATCAAACTGGGGGTAAAAATCTTACGAATCTCTATCATTTTCACAATCAATCACCCGACAGTCGCATAATATCGTTGAATAACATACAAAACTCTGGGTCGTGTACGATAAGTTGCTGAAAATGAATAGGGGAAGCGGCCTTTCTAGTAGAACAAAACCAAGCCAAGAAAGGAGATAGACATGGACTGCACCCATATGACTGGACAGGTAGGGTTAGGAGATTCTGGCGGGGGCACTTGCCCCTTTCTTGCACACAATACGTTACACTGTCCCGCCAACTCAAAAACTTGAGAAATAACAAGAAAACCAATAGAATATATATTGTGAGCGGGTGCTACTTTTCAAAACTTAAAGGCGACCGCGAAGCTGAATATTCCATCAAGTTTATATGAGCTGCGTGGTCGGAGGTAGTGGCGATGAAAACCCCTGACAAACTATATATGGGGATAGACATCGGTTCCGTCAGCCTGAATATAGCTATAATCGACGAACAAGTCAGGCTGCTTGCCAGCGTGTATGAACGTACCAAGGGACAGCCTGTCCCGGTATTACTCGATGCTTTCAACAACCTGGCCGGTGATTTCCCCAAGATAAGCGGCGTGTTAGCTACCGGAAGCGGACGAGACCTGGTATCTGATATCTTAGGGGTAGACAAGGAAAACGAGATTGTAACACAAGCGAGGGCTGTAGCCTATTTCCAGCCTGAGGTGAGGACAGTTATCGAGATGGGAGGGCAGGATTCGAAGCTGATTTTCCTCGAGCCGGACGAAAGAAAAGGAAGGTCAATCATTGTTGACCATGCTCTAAACGAAATATGTGCTGCTGGAACTGGTTCCTTCCTCGACCAACAGGCGTATCGTCTGGGGATTGCTATAGAGAAAGAATTTGGCGACATGTCTCTGAAATCTAAGAAGCCAGCGACTATTGCTGGAAGATGCAGCGTCTTCGCCAAATCTGATATGGTTCATCTCCAGCAGGAGGGGGCGCAAAAAGAAGATATAGTGGCTGGTCTCTGCTATGCCCTGGCGAGAAACTACATAAGCAACCTGGGAAAAGGCAGGAAATTTATGAAGCCTATCGCTTTCCAGGGTGGTGTAGCTGCCAATAAGGGCGTGGTTAGAGCCTTCGAAGATTTGCTGGGGCTTGAACGGGGTGAGCTGATCATCCCCGAGCATTTCCTTATCATGGGTGCCCTGGGCTCGGCAATAATGGCAAGGGAAAGAGAAAGTTGCACCCCTCTCGAACTTAGTAAAGCCATAGATAGTCTGCAGCAATACATGGTCAGAATAGCCAGCGAGTCGAAGCAAGGCTTTTTGAAAAAACTGGTCTGGAGTGGAGATAACCCCAATCTTGACCTTGAGGATATTCCAATCCAGAAGGGGCAGAAAGAGAAGGTTTATCTGGGAATTGACGTTGGCGCAGCAAGCACCAACATAGTTATTCTAAATCAAGAGAAGAAGCTGTTGCGCAAGAGATACCTGATGACTGAAGGCGAGCCTATTGAATCAGTGAAAAAGGGCCTATTAGATATATCTAAGGGTATAGAAGACCTCGTGGAAGTTCAAGCGGTAGGGGTCACCGGTAGCGGTCGTTACTTTGTGGGTGATTTTGTCGGGGCTGACGTGGTCATCAATGAGATTACGGCACAGTCTAAGGCCACCCTCGAAATCGACAACACAGTGGATACCATATTTGAGATCGGGGGCCAAGATTCAAAATACATCCGTTTGAAAACCGGCTCAGTGGTAGATTTTGAGATGAACAAGGTTTGTGCCGCTGGGACCGGCTCCTTCCTTCAGGAGCAGGCAGCTAGATTAGGCATAAGAATTGATGAATTCAGTGGACTCGCTTTTAATTCAAAGAATCCTGCGGATTTAGGAACAAGGTGCACCGTTTTCATGGAGTCAGACCTGATACATCATCAGCAGGTAGGCTTGCCTAAGATAGACCTCATCGCAGGGCTTTCTTATTCGGTAGCCAACAATTACATAGAGAAGGTGGTAGGAAACAAAAAGATTGGCAACAGGATATATTTCCAGGGCGGGGTGGCATCAAACAAAAGCGTGGCTGCTGCCTTTGAAAACATCCTGGGTAAGCAAATCACCGTTCCTGAGCAACACAACGTGACCGGCGCTATCGGCGCCGCTTTGCTTGCGAGGGAGAGAAGAAGAGAGAGGCAGGAAAAAAGTAATTTCGTAGGCTTCGACCTCAGACATAGAACCTATCAGGTGAAAACCTTTGAATGTCAACATTGCCCCAATCATTGTGACGTGAAGAGAGTATTAATAGGGGGGAGACAGGAATCTTTCTATGGTGGCATATGCGACAGGTATGAACTCAAGGCGGGGGATACCGAGCGTAAGGATTTGCCCGATCTTTTCAAAGAATGGGAAGATATGTTTTTTAGCTATTACAAGGAGGAGGAGTTTGCTCCCGGTTCACCAGTAATCGGTATTCCACGGATACTCATGTTTTTTGAGCAGTTCCCGCTCTGGGCTGCATTCTTTAAGGAACTCGGAATCAGGGTGGTGCTCTCTGACAAAACCAACAGCAGGCTTATTCATCGAGGCCTACAAGAGGTCCTGGCCGAGACATGTTATCCGGTAAAAGTGGCCTATGGTCACATGGTCAATCTCATGGAAAAGGGAGTCGACCACATATTCCTGCCTTGCGTCATCGACCTGGAGAAGGATAGAGACGATGTAGACAGAAGCTACAATTGTCCCTATATCCAGGCCATCCCCTTCATACTTAAAGCTGCTTTCGAAACCAAAGTCAAAATCAAGAGCCCCACAATATTCATGGCAAAAGAACAAAGAAACCTAGAGAAGCAAATGGTGGAGATAGGCAGGGAATTTGGGAAGACAAAGAAGGATGTTGACTCAGCTATATCTATTGCACTCAGGTCTCAAGAGGAATTCGAAAGGATGCGCCTGAAAAGGGGCCAGGAAATACTTGAAAGCCTTCGTGAAGATGAGCAGGCAATAGTGGTTATAGGCAAACCCTATAACGTTCACGATACAGGGTTGAATCTCAATATTTCCAAGAAACTGCGAAAACTTGGAGTAACAGCTATACCCTATGATATGCTGCCTCTGGATACTGTCGAGTTGCCCCCTCACTACTCAAACTTGGTTTGGAAGAACGAGCAAAATCTTTTAAGGTCGGCGCTGTTGTCAAAGACAATCAAGAATCTAAATCCCATAATGGTCACAAATTACGGCTGCGGCCCTGACGCCTTTTTTGCCAAATATCTTGAAGATACTATGGGGGAAGACCACTATCTGGTTCTTGAGGTGGATGAACACAGCGGTGATGCTGGAATGGTAACCAGAATCGAGGCTTTCCTTGACACTTTGGGTAGACCGAAAGATAAGGAACCTGCGAAAGAGCAAGAAGACTTGAGCGTGGCTAGCTCTCGAGGATTGATAAGTATCTTCAAGCCATCCAAGAAGATTAAAGAGCTGGAGAAGACGCTCTATATTTACAATGCCTCGGGACACTCTAACATTTGGGCTGCCGCTTTTCAATCGGTGGGTGTAGATGCCAGAGTACTGCCCATGCCTGATGAACAATCGGAGGAGCTCGGTAGAAAATATGCTTCTGCCCGAGAGTGTCATCCCTATCTGGTTACTACAGGAGATTTGGTTAAGAGGGCGCAGCGTGAGGACTTTGACCCTGACAGGGCAGCTTTCGTTACACTGAACTTCGATGGCTCCTGCAGAATGAGCCAGTACGGCTTGTCCCAGAAATTGGTCCTCAAGAGGCTGGGCTTGAGCCACGTACCTGTAATTGCCCCTATTACCTCTATCCGTCACGATGACGCCAGTCGAATGTTCGGGATAAACTGGGCCAAAGCTATCTGGAAGGGCTGGCTGGCCACGGATGTTCTATTGAAGAAGTTGCTACACACTCGTCCCTACGAGATGAACGAGGGACAGAGTGACCGGGTTTACGAAAACTCAATAGAAGAAATCTCCGCTGGAATCGTTAAGGGTAGATTCTATGAGGCTTTGGTAAAGTCGATGGCTGCTATGGACGCGATTCCAGTTAAGAGGGAAAATAGACCGATTATAGGAATTGTGGGCGAGTTTTATAGCTGCATGAACCCCTGGGCTAATAATGATTTGATTAAACAACTGGAATCACTGGGAGCCGAAGCTCGGTATGGCCCGAGCACTACGGATTATTTGGTGTATTTTAATGAGGCTTATCCTAGAATTCACATGTCCAGGGGAGAATACTTTGCTGCTCTGTATTACTACATTAGAAGATATTGGTTTATGCGCTGGAAAGGGAAGATTGAGGGTATGCTGGGAGATGACCTTTATGAGGATTGCAGTGTTCCCAAGATGGCCGAGAGGATAGAGACTGCGTCCCCTTACGCCACAGATGCCATAGACCCTGTGGTAACAGTAAACCTGTCTAAAGCGAAGCAGTATGCGGCGAGAGGTTGCAGTGGTATAGCTAATCTCATCGTCCTGAATTGCCTCTACGGTACTCTGGCAACCGCCATATACAAGAAGATACAGAGGGAACACAACCAGATCCCTATGCTTACCATGATTTATGAGGGATTAAAGCCAACCAACGAGAAAACAAGGATTGAGGCTTTTATGTATCAGGCAAGGTCTTATAACGAGAGATATTTCAATCAAGGTTAGACGGTCAGTTTCTATGCCGCAATTTCAGACAAATATGTAGGAAAAGTGAGGTAGATGAGGAAATCTGCTCTTGACAAGTGTCTCTTAAGATGTAATAGTTATAAGGGGGTACTATAAGCGTTGTCTGTGCGTCAAATTAACGCGGGAGGCAGAGAAATGCAGTCAAAGAAGAGAGGGCCATTACTCGAACAGCAAAACAAGTTAGTCTCCAAGAAGGTACTCTCTCTTGAGGCAAAAGCTGTGGAAAAATATGTGCCTGATAAACTGTTGCTCCTCCTCCTGAACGCATTGGATAAACGTGCGTCTCGCAAGACCATCGATGGCATCATTGGCAGAATAGAAAGGCACATGTCTCCGAAAACGAGAACAACCCTTATTACAGCGGCAGATGAGTATGTCCCCGACACAGTAGCCAATTCGAGAAAGGTTTCCACTGTAGTCGCCGGGGTAGCAAAATATATACCGGACACGATAATCCCTCCTGAGTCAGCTGAGAGCTGGTCGAATCTTAAGATTAAGTTCCACATCCCGACGCTGTTATTACGAGAGGGCAAGGATAATCCCCCGTGAGATTGATGCTATTGTTCATCTGTAGCTTCCAGATGGCGGCGTGTTAGCTGCCTTTAGTAAGCTACAGAACAAACGATAGCCCCAAGGCTCCGTGTTTTTAATTCCAATCATTCCAGTCACGGTAGCGAATTGGCTCATTAGGATGTGATAGATGCTCTACAGGAAAGTATGTATAGAGTCTTTCGGATACGAACTGCCGGAAACGGTTGCCACCTCTCTCAGTTTGGAGCAGAGACTGGCTCCAGTCTATGAGAAAGTGAAGCGCTCTTTCGGACGACTCGAAATGATGTCCGGAATCCGTGAGCGACGTTTCTGGGACGAAAATGTCCCCCCCAGTACGTTCAGCGTCAAAGCGGCAGAGAACGCAATCGCCAAGTCGGGAATCGGTAAAGAGCATATCGAGTGTCTTCTCCATACTTCTGTCAGCCGTGATTTCCTTGAGCCGGCGACGGCTTTTGTGGTCCATGATTCTTTGGGCCTTCCCGCTACAGCCATGATATTCGATATCTCAAATGCCTGTTTGGGCTTTATCAATGGTATGGTGACCCTAGCGAATATGATTGAATTGGGACAAGTAAAAGCAGGGATTGTGGTAGGCAGTGAGAGCAGCAGCAGGCTTACTGAGGCTACAATCGACGCGCTCCTAAAGGACCCCAACGTTAACAGGGCTAAACTCAAACAGGGATTCGCATCTCTAACGCTGGGATCCGGAGCAGTCGCAGCGGTATTAACTCATGATTCCTTATCGAAATCAGGCCATAAACTCCTGGGTGGTGTGGTAAGAACCGCTTCCCAGCACAATGGCCTTTGCCGCGTCGACCATGACACTTGTTTCTATGATGATGAGTGCTATCCCAATATGCATGCCGACTTCGAAGGAATACTCAAGAATGGCCTGGGATTGGCGTCTGAAACATGGACGGCATTTCAGAAGGAAATGGGTTGGCATAATGGGGCAGTAGATAGGATTTTTAACCATCAAGTCAGTGTTGTCCATCAGGAAATGTTATTCCGCACCCTGGCTCTGGATGAATCGAAGGGCTTCTCCACTGTGGAATATCTCGGAAACATAGGTTCATGTTCCCTCCCCATTTCGTTTGCCATAGGGGTCGAAGAGGGCCAGGTTAAGGCTGGCGATAAGGTTGTTATGATGGCAGCGGGCAGCGGCTTAGCTTGTATTATGGTAGGCCTGCAGTGGTAGCGCGGGGAGATATCATAGAGTTATATAACTGGCAAGATGAAGAATAGCACTCGAGTAGTAATAACCGGCATCGGCCTGGCCTCTCCCAATGGGAACAACCTCTTAGAATTCCGCCAGAATTTGCTCGCTGGCAAATCAGGGGTAAGCAAAATCGAGACCCACTACATGGGTGAAATGATAGCCGGTATTTGCCATTTCGACCCTCTGAAGTACCAGAAGAAAAAGGAGTTGCGTCGAGGAACCCGAGCAGGGTCGATTGCAATATACTGCGCCCATGAAGCAATACTTGATTCCAAATTAGACTTCGCTTCTATCGAAAAGGCAAGAGTTGGCGTTTACCTCGGAATTACAGAGCACGGCAACGTCGAAACAGAGAATGAAATATATAACATCAAGCAATATAACTACAATGTTGATGTTTGGTCACACCACCATAACCCTAGAACTGTAGCCAACAATCCGGCGGGAGAAATCACTCTGAATATGGGTATCACCGGCCCCCATTACACTTTAGGAGCAGCTTGTGCAGCAGGTAATATAGGACTCATACAAGGCTTGCAAATGTTGCTCCTGGGGGAAGTAGATTTAGCTCTGGCTGGTGGTGTTTCTGAGACTCCTCATACTTTTGGTGTTTTCGCCTCTTTTAAAAATGAAGGGGCATTGGCTAGCCATCCGGACCCTCAAAAGGCATGCCGACCTTTCGACAGGGATCGAAATGGGATAGTAGTTTCCGAGGGTGGCTGTATTTGTGTTCTGGAAAGATTGAGTGACGCGCTCGCAAGGAATGCAAAAATATATGGTGAGATTGTAGGTTATGCCATCAATTCGGATGCATCTGATTTCATTCTGCCAAACCACCAGAGGCAAACCGAGTGTATGGGTCTTGCTTTGAAGAAAGCAGGCATATCAGCTAGCGAGATTGACATTGTAAATACACATGCAACCGCAACTCGTGAGGGTGATAAAGTAGAATGCAAAGCAATCAGGGAAGTCTTTGGGGATAATGCGAATGCGTACATAAACAACACTAAAAGCTATATTGGCCATACGATGGGAGCAGCTGGCGCCTTGGAATTAGTGGGTAATTTGCCCTCGTTCGAAGATCATATAGTTCACCCGACTATCAATATTGACAATCTAGACCCTGAGTGTGCTCTCAAGAACCTTGTGATCAACAAACCAGTGAAGGTTGACAAGGTTGACTATATTCTGAATACTTCTTTCGGAATGCTAGGCATAAACTCTGTTATAATCGTAAAAAGATTCGCCGGATAGCATTGGATACCCAATTCAATTTCATACTCAGGGGGAAGATATATGAAGGCAGATGACATTAGGGCAATGATTTTAGAGGTCATCCACGAAATTGTACCGGATGAAGACCTCAGTAATCTCAAAGGTGACGTGCGCATACGTGACCAAATCGAAATGGATTCCATGGACTTTCTGGATATACTAATGGAGCTACGAAAACGCTACGGTATTAAGGTACCTGAAGAAGAGTATATGAAATTGTCCACTTTGAATGGCTGTGTGGCTTATTTGGAGCCATTCATGAAAAATATCTAACTAAGCGGCATCCACTAAAATAGAATAGATTATTTCATCTCCCCAAAACAAAGAGTAGAAGTTCACCTGGATTTCTCCCCGTACGAGACCGGGGAGAATTTCTCTTAAGAGCATTTATATGAGCTATGATGTCCTCATTATAGGCGCAGGGATGTCTGGTCTTGCTGCTGGCATAAGATTAGCCTACTACGGTAAAAAGGTTTGTATTCTGGAAAAACACTATCGCGTTGGCGGGTTAAATTCGTTTTACACCCGAGACGGGCATAAATTCGATGTTGGTCTCCATGCCATGACCAATTATGTCCCCAAGGGTATCAAATCAACACCGCTACCGAAGTTGCTACGACAGCTCAAACTAAAATTTGAAGATTTCGCCCTATGCCAGCAACGAATGTCAGTAATTAGCTTCCCAGAGAAAACACTAAGATTCAATAATAATCCCGACTTTTTTGTTCAGGAGGTAACCGAGAAGTTTCCCGCGCAGGCCGACAATTTCCAAAAACTGCTTAAGACTGTTGCCGAATACGATGCACTGGCCCTGGATGCAAAACAAATCTCTGCTCGTGAAGTATTGAGCTCAATCATTTCCGACCCGTTATTGATTGATATGCTCTTTTGTCCGCTCATGTTCTATGGCAACGCCCAGGAACATGACATGGAATTCGGGCAGTTTGTTATTATGTTCAATAGTATCTTCCGCGAAGGATTTGCCAGACCCCAAGCCGGGGTTCGTCAAATCATTGATGTGCTCGTGAAGCAATTCAATGACCACGGTGGTGAATTAAGGTTAAAATGTGGGGTGAAGACCATCCAGGTTGCTGACGGCAGGGCTCAATCAGTACTGCTCGATAACGGTGAGGTGCTGATAGCTCAAAATATAATATCATCGGTCGGTTTTATTGAAACTATGATGCTTCTGTCAGATTATGACCCGCCAAGATTCCATTTCACAACAGGACGACTTTCGTTCGTAGAGTTTATCATGGTCTTGAATAAAGAACTTGATAAAATGGGATATGATACCACAATTACTTTTTTCAGCACCTCGGACAGATTTAATTATAGAAAACCAGACGACTTGGTAGATGTCTCCAGCGGCGTTATATGCTGTCCTAACAACTTTCAATTCGAAAATCCCTTGCCTGAAGCTATGATTAGAGTAACCAACATGGCTAATTTCGACCTGTGGAATAACTTAAATCAGGAAGAGTATCAGGCCCAGAAAACTGCCTGGCTTGAAACAACGCTAAAAGAGGTGGTAAAATTTGTGCCAGATTTTCGTGACGCAATCATTTATTCCGATATGTTCACTCCTAAAACGATTTACAGATTCACTGGGCATCAAAACGGAGCGGTCTATGGTACGCCAAATAAAATCAAGACAGGTCGAACTCATTTAGACAACCTATTCATTTGCGGCACTGACCAGGGATTTCTGGGAATCGTGGGGGCTATGCTTAGCGGTATTTCTATGGCAAACCTGCATATTCTACAAAAGGGATGAAAGAGGAAATCGATGTCCCGAGATTGGTTGGAAGGCACAAAGTCAGAATACGATGTTGCTGTCATTGGCAGTGGATTGGCTGGGTTAACCTGTGCCAATATGCTGGCTAGAAATGGCCACTCCGTTCTGCTTCTGGAACAGCATCATCAGCTTGGCGGATTGGCAGCCTGGTTCAAGAGAAAGGGCGGGCATATTTTTGACGTTTCTCTGCATGGATTCCCCGTTGGCATGATTAAGACGTGTAGAAAATACTGGACGCCTGAAATCGCCAACATGATTGTTCAACTCAAGGGAATCAGATTCGACAATCCTCAATTCTCCTTCACGACAACATTTGATAGAGAGGATTTCACGCGAATTCTGCAGGAACGATTCAAAATACCTCGAGATAACGTTGAGACCTTCTTCAATGTAGCCAGGGATATGAATTTCTACGATGACCAAACAATGACGGTCAGGGAGCTTTTTGAAAAGTACTTCCCCGGTCGCGATGATGTTGTACGTATGCTGATGGAACCTATCGCTTACGCTAATGGCTCGACTCTGGATGAGCCAGCGATAACTTACGGTATAGTGTTTTCCAACTTTATGAGTAAAGGTGTGTATACTGTACGGGGCGGCACCGACAAATTTATCGGGGCGATGCAAGCCGCGCTCATAAGAAACGGTGTCGATGTTAGGACCAGGTGCCTGGTGGAAAAGGTCATCATTGAGAATAGAAGAGTTGCTGGAGTCGTGGCAAATGGCAAAGCAATCAAGTGCAAGGCTATTGTCTCCAACGGTAATTTGATATCAACCATTTTTAAACTCGTAGGTGATAGCTATTTTTCTGAGAACTTTATCGAAAAAGCAAAAGGGATACGCCTGAATAACAGTAGTTGCCAGGTCTATATTGGTATCAGAAAAGGAGAGAGTATCGACTACATAGGGGATTTGCTTTTCACCTCCGTGGCAGATAAATTCGATTCAGTGAAACTTCGCAGCAAAAATATAACCAGCCGTACCTTCTCTGTCTATTATCCTGAAACCCGGCCGGGCTCCGATATGTACTCGATTGTTTCCTCTACCAATGCCAACTACGAAGACTGGGCAAATCTATCCGAACAAGAATACCAAAACTCAAAAAAGGAATTAATTGAATCGACGATGGCTGCTTTAGGGAAATACATTCCAGGGGTCCAGGATAAAGTCGATTATGTAGAAGCTGCTACCCCCAAAACATTTCAAAGGTATACCCTTCATGAATGTGGCGCTTCTTTCGGCACCAAATTTGAGGGCTTAAAGATAAGCATGGGGCTCTCTGAGGAGATACCCGGGCTTTTCCATACCGGCTCGGTGGGGATTATTATGTCAGGATGGCTGGGCGCAGCTAACTATGGAGTGATTGTCTCGAACAATGTTGACAAGTGTTTAAGGCCGTGATTTTGTTATCCAAGGAGACGTCACATGCATGATTTTAAAGGACAGACTGTTATCGTCACGGGCGGCACAAGGGGGATAGGGAAAAGTATTGCGGAAAGATTCCTGAGAGCAGGGGCCCGAGTCCTCGTCACGTACTCCTCCAATGAAGCGTCCATGGAACAATTTAAGCAAGACAACGCCGAGTTTTCAGGCAGTTTTGATATACAAAAATTCACCGTTTCCCGATACGGAGATGTTGAAAAGTTTTTCGACTATGTAGAAACGAAATATGGAAGCCTTGAAGTTCTTGTTAATAATGCAGGCGTTCGAAAGGATGCTGTTTTAGCCATGATGAAAGAATCCGAGTGGCATGATGTGTTGAATGTCAATCTAAGCGGAGTCTTTTACACGTGCAAGTTTGCAGTCATGATCATGATGCGCAAACGATATGGGAGGATTATCAATATCACCTCGCCTTCCGGTAAGTATGGCTTTGAAGGTCAAGCAAACTATGCTGCTTCAAAGGCAGGCTTAGTTGCATTGACTAAGTCATTGTCCAAGGAGGTCGCCCGACGAGGAATCACGGTCAACTGCGTCTCACCGGGATTCATAGAAACCGAGTTAATTCAAGACCTTTCCAAAGAGTTGCGTGATTCCTATGTAGCTCAGGTCCCTTTGAAGAGATTCGGGAAGCCTGAGGAGGTTGCTGCCTGCGTTCTCTTCCTGGCTTCTAAAGACGCATCATATGTCAATGGGTCTACTCTCGAAGTGACCGGAGGATTATAAATGGACCAGATTTTAAGAGCTATACCTCATCGCCCGCCATTCCTCTTTGTCGATAAGATAGTCGAGGTGACAGAGACAAGGATAAAAGCAACAAAAGAGATAAAACCCAGTGAGTCGTTTTTCGAAGGGCATTATCCCGGAAATCCGATTATGCCCGGTGTACTTATTTGTGAGTCTATTTTTCAAACGGGGGCAATCCTGCTCTCAAACATTATCGGTTATTCTGGGGATGGAACTCCAGTGCTGACTCGAATTAACAACGCCAAGTTCAAGAATATGGTCAAACCAGGTGACATATTGGAAATGGAAGCCGAGCTAGTGGAAAGAGTGGGCAGTGCATTCTTCTTAAAAGGGAAAGCCTCGGTTGCTGGGAAAACAGTGGTAACCGTGGAATTTGCAGTCACATTAGTAAAATCCGAGAGCTGAGAATCACAGATAAAGGAAGGAATATGGACTTCTTAGACATCTCAGACAAAACATTCCTTGTCTTCGGGGTAGCTAACAAGAAGAGCGTCGCATTTTCGGTAAGCCAGGTTCTTAGCGAGGCGAAGGCGAGGGTGGTCTATGTTGTTCAATCTAAAGAGATAAGGGAAAATGTTGCCAAAATTCTTCCTGGTGCGGACATCCATATTTGCGATGTCGAACAGGAACAAGAGATAAAGCGACTGGCTGGCGATATCTCCAGAAGCTATTCCAAGGTTAACGGCATAGTTCATTCCATTGCGTTTGCCAACTATTCGGAGGGACTTAAACCATTTCACGAAACAAGAAGGAAGGATTTTCTGCAATCTGTCGATATATCCTGTTATTCGCTAATCAGCATCGCTAATGCATTTAAAGACGTCCTGGATAAAAAAGCGTCCGTGGTTACCATCTCAATCTCAACCACAAAGATGGCGGCTGAACCCTACGGTTGGATGGCACCTGTAAAGGCTGCGCTGGATTCAACTATATGTTTTCTGGCTAAATCGTTCAGCGCGTTTTCTGAAATTAGATTCAACTCGGTGAACGCTGGCTTGTTGAAAACCTCCGCATCGGCAGGGATACCGGGCTACCTGGACTATTACCTGTACGCCGAACAATTGACACTGCGCAAGAGAGCTATAGAAACCAGAGAAGTGGCTCATGCCGTAGCATTTCTTTTAAGTGAGCGCTCCAGCGGTATCAATAGCCAGGGTATCATCGTGGATTGTGGAATGTCAGTGAACTACTTTGACAAAGATATTATCAACAAGGCAATGAGGATTTGATTGAACAGATGACTATATTCCCGATAATAATGCCAGTCGCCGAACCCAGATACGGACTCTCTGGAAAAGAGAAGGTGGCCCGGCTGAGCAGAATTTCCCGAGAGGCATTAAGATTAAGCGCCGAGAGCAGCGGAATGGTCCTGGGAGAGCTCAGAAAAGACGAAGATGATGTTCCATGTCCGGCCAATGGGTGTTATTGGTCTGTATCCCATAAGTCGAGGTGTGTAGCTGCAGTGGTCAGCAAGAGTAGCATAGGTATCGATATAGAAGAGATAGGACCGCGGTCAGAATCTATCTTTGACGTCGTGGCGAGCGACGAAGAGTGGAGTCTTAGCAAAGATAGGTCGTGGTATACGTTTTTCAGATATTGGACTGCGAAAGAGGCAGCTCTAAAAGCTGTGGGAATCGGTATCGGCGGGTTAATGGCTTGCAGAGTAATATTAATTCCTGATGACAATCACGTACTTCTCAATTACAGAAACAACCTCTTTCGGGTGGGGCAATTGCTTTATAGAAATCATATTGTTTCAGTACTCCAAAACGACGACGAAATTGAATGGGACATGATTGAGGATTCCAGCCACAGTTAATATTCGAGTGGCTTATGCTCACACCAAATGTAAGGCCGATACACAAGATTGCCTATGTCTTCCCTGGACAAGGTTCCCAGTCAGTCGGGATGGGCCATGAACTTTTTAAGAGTTCACCCAAAGCAAGGGAAGTCTTCGAGGAAGCAGATGATGCGCTCCAATTTGCCCTATCGCGCCTTTGTTTCGAAGGTCCTGAGGAGAAGCTCCTTAAGACTGTCAATGCCCAACCAGCGATAATGACAGTCAGCTTAGCATGCTTAAGAGCAGCTGTCGAGATCAACGGTGCCATGAAACCGGTCTTTGTCGCTGGGCATAGCCTTTTCTTTGAAGGTAGAGCTGTAAGGAGGAAACGGCTGTCGCCATGATGGCGATGGTCTTGAGGCTTTTACCCTCGGCCCGCGTCGTAACCCTGTAGAACCTTATGAGGTTGTCCAGGTCGGTGTCAGCGTTCCCCGTTTGAAGAGTTATCCCCTGGTCATAACCTTCGGCCATTTCTGCACCCCCAAACATTTTTTGACGAATCAGTTGGTCTTTCGACAAAAAATCCCGACCCTTGGGCCAGGGATTGGGGGGCCCAAATGGCCCTTTTCGAAGCTACGTTACTGATTTGCTGGCGTTCCTTGGGAGACTCGAACTCCTGACCCACTGCTTAACAGTGAACAGGTTTATGGGCAATGCAGAGACAAGTTGAGCCTCGTCTTTGGTAAGTAGAACCTCAAGTATTTTGAATAGAGTCTCAGAGGCAGGAGCGCCTTGCGGAGCCTGGTCCAGCCTTTTCTGCAGATTGTAGTAACTCTTCGAAGTGGTGTGAGCCATAGCAGTCCAATTCAAACTTGACGTAGCTTCGCTTTCATTATGCCACACCCGCGCATTTTGCACTTTGAAATCCCCGATTCATATGTCATTCCTGCGGAAGCAGAAATCCAGGCCCACCCGTTCGCCCTGAGCCTGTCGAAGGGCTCCCCACGAATGGGTAGGTCGGAGCATTCGCTCCGACCTTTTCGTATCGGCGGGGTTCAAAGAATGGCAGAGTTGCCTCCGGTAGCTACGGCGGGCAGGCGAAGTTGTCAGACTGCCGATTTATGGATTATGTGCTCGTAACAGTGATCGAGACGTTGCGAGTAGCGCTCCCTCCCTTGCCGTCGCTAACGATGACCGTGACGGTATAGGTCCCCGCCGTTGCTGGCGCTGTCCAGGTGATTGTGCTCCCGGTTCCTGAGATCGAACCTCCGGTATATGTCCAGGAGTAGGCAAGTGTGTCGCCATCAGCGTCGCTGGCTGTACATCGAATGGTAGAATTGCCTCTGGTAACCACGGTGGCAGGAGTAGCCGTCAGGCCGCTGATCACCGGATTGTGGTTTGTAACAGCGATAGAGACGCTCTGCGTGGCTGTTCCTCCCTTGCCGTCGCTGACGATGGCTGTAATGGTGTAGATCCCGAATGTTGCTGGCGCTGTCCAGGTGATCGTGCTTCCGGTTTCTGAGATAGAACCTCCGGCGTATATCCAGGAGTAGGTAAGTGTGTCGCCATCAGCGTCGCTGGCTGTACATATAACGATGGAACTGCCTCCGGCAACCACGATGGCGGGGGTAGCCGTCAGGCTGCTTATCTGCGGATTGCGGTTTGTAGAGGTGATAGAGATGCTGCGCGTGACTGTTCCCCCCTTGCCGTCGCTGACGATGGCCGTAACGGTGTAGACCCCTGGCGTTGCCGGCGCTGTCCAGGTGACCGTGCTCCCGGTTCCTGAGATGGAGCCCCCGGTATACGTCCAGGAGAAGGTAACTGTATCGCCGTCCGGGTCGCTGGCCGTGCATTTAACTGTAGAACTGCCTCCGGTAACCACAGAGGTGGGAGTAGCCGCCAGGATGCTTATCTCCGGATTGTGGTTTGTTACAGTTATGCCGACGCTGCGTGTGACCGTTCCGCCATTGCCGTCTCTAACGGTGACTGTGACAGTGTATATCCCGAATGTTGATGGCGCTGTCCAGGTGACCGTACCCCCGGTTCCTGAGATAGAACCTCCGGTACATGTCCAGGAGTCGAAGATAAGCGTGTCGCCATCGGGGTCGCTGGCCGTACATTTAATGGTGGAACTGCCTCCGCTATCTACGGTAGAAGGAGTAGCCGTCAGGCCGCTTATCTCCGGATTGCGGTTTGTAACGGTGATAGAGACGCTGCGTGTGGCTGTCCCTTCCTTGCCATCGCTAACGGAGACTGTGACAGTGTAGGTTCCTACTGTGGCTGGCGCTGTCCAAGTAACCGTGCTCCCGGTTCCCGAGATAGAGCCTCCGGTACTTGTCCAGGAGTAAGTAAGAGTGTCGCCGTCAGGGTCGCTGGCCTCACAGGTTAAAGAACTGGCCTCACCGCGCGCAATAGAAGCTGGCTGAGCCACCAGGTTGGTTAATTGTGGGAGAGAGTTTTGACTACAACCTGCAAGGCTCAATAATGTTATCACTACCACTATGCTCAAGATTATCTTCGCCATGATATCCACCTCCCGATTCCCGTTCACTGAATTTGGATTTAGAAAGCTATAGTTGCCCTTAACAATATAGACGATTTAGGAACTGTAATAGTTCCCTCTTGATAGATAGCGAATATCCCCGTTTCATAGCCCCCTTTACGCGTTGACCCTCTTGTTTCTAACTCGATATCCAGAAGTCTGAACGGCTAACACTGGGGCACATTGCGCCTGGTTAATTTACATTTTACATCTTTCAATTTGAGTTTTGAAATTCCTGATTTACGTGCCATTCCCCCGCAAGCAGGAATCCAGACCCACCCGTTCGCCCTGAGCTTGTCGAAGGGTTCACCCGTAGGGGCGACCCTCATATGTCTTTGCGAGGAGTCCTTCCCGTATGGGAAGGACGACGAAGCAATCTCACTGATAGCTGAAGGCTGCTCCCTTTATTAAACGGCTCTTTGGGAAATAGCCTCTGCTTGGTGAGCAGTAATCTACCTTAGAACTTATAGCGGATTTTAGGCTATCCAGAGGTGCTCTGAAACCACTTAGTTTTGAACAATCCTGCGGATTAGTCCAGTTGTTGCCTATTGCACAATCGTCAAATAGTGCAATAGGCACAGCCTGCTAATCTGGCAGGCACGATGGCTGACTTACAGAACCCGAACAAGGTATGAGCCATTTCAAGAAGTGAGCAAGGTCATTTCTTCACGACCAATTTTTTCACAGCTTGCCCCAGACCATCAAGGGTAAGTTCAAACATGGGGAAGAGCTTCCCTGTCATTTGAACAGTGGGGTGATTCCAGTAGTCCGGCGTCTCCGGGTTCAGCCAGACACAGTGAGTAAAATGTTCCGCAATTCGCTTAAGCCAGAGTATCCCCGGGGTGTCATTACGCTGGTAGTAATAGATTGCCCCATACCTATCCGTTAGCTCCTGGATAGCCATTCTAGCATCTCCTACCAATACCACTTTATAGTCAGGTTCTAAGGTGCGCAGAAGATGCTCAGTACTTATTGCCTCTCGCCTCTCAATATCCCGGTAAAGGTTTTCGTATACGCAATTATGAAAATAGAAGTATTGGAAATCCTTGAAATGACTGCTGGAGTGAGCGGCTGAGAAAAGTTGATTGCATAGCTGGGCAAAGGGTTCCATAGACCCACCGACATCCATTAACAGGAGCACTTTGACCGCATTCTTTCTGCTTCTTGTCCACACTAACTCAATATCACCAGCATTCCTGGAAGTAACATCGATGGTTTTCTTCAGGTCCAGCTCATCCTCGGGACCGATCCGGTTGAGCTCTCGCAGCCCTCTCAGAGCCATCTTAATCTGGCGGACATCGAGGGTGAGGTCACTGCGATAGTTCTGGAAACTCCTCTCCTGAGCAATTTGTATGGCATGTCTGCCTCCCGATTGGCCACCGATTCTGATGCCGGCGGGATTATATCCGGAATGTCCAAAGGGAGAGGAGCCCCCCCGACCGATCCAGTAATCGCCGCCATCATGCTGCTCAGTCTGCTCTTTAAGCCTCTTTTCCAACTCCTTAATCAACTCGTCAAGGTCCATACTATCGAATAGAGCTTGCTCTGCATCAGTAAGGGTCGTCCGGTTAACGGGGTCTTTGAGCCATTCCAGTATCTGCTCTGAAATATCTGCCGGGCCCTCTATTCCCTTAAAATATTCTTGAAACGCAACATCATAATGGTCATAATGGGCTTCGCTTTTAACCAGTATCGCTCTTGCCAGATAATAGAATTCATCCAGGTTAGTGATGCAACTCTTGTCAAGAGCTTCCATAAGGGTCATCCACTCGGTAACGGAAACTGGTACCTTTCTTTTCCTGAGGGTATAGAAGAAATCAGTGAACATGTTTATCTACCGCCGGGTATCATAAGTATTGCCAGGCCTGCTCATGTGAGTCTTTACAAAGTAATTGTAATCCGGCTCCTTCTTCAGTAGAGTGCCAATAAAGGGAATCTCCGAAGATATTCTCTCGTCGGCTAGACCACCGGCAATAAGAGCCCGAATCCAATCTATCAACTCGCTGGTTGACGGCTTCTTTCTGAACTGATCAATCTGCCTCAGCGAGTAAAAGGTTCTCAGGGCTTCTTGAAGGAGGTTATTCTTAATATCAGGGAAGTGCACCCTGACTATTTCCTCCATCAGCTTAGCGTCAGGGAATTCAATGTAGTGGAATATGCAACGCCGCAGGAAAGCATCGGGAAGCTCTTTCTCAGCATTGCTCGTGATGACCGCTATAGGCCGGTGGATGGCGGAAATGGTCTCATTAGTCTCTGGAATATAGAAGCTCATTTCATCCAATTCATTGAGAAGGTCATTGGGAAACTCAATGTCAGCCTTATCTACCTCGTCGATGAGAAGCACAACCTGTTCAGGAGAAGCGAAGGCCTGTCCCAATTTGCCCAACTTTATATACTGCTTGATGTCAGAAACATCCTTGTCGCCAAAGCGACTATCGTTAAGCCTCTGCACAGTATCATAGACATACAGTCCCTCTTGAGCCTTGGTGGTTGATTTTATGTTCCAGATGATCAGCTTTTTCTTCAGCCCCTTAGCGATACTGTGAGCAAGCAGGGTCTTCCCTGTCCCGGGCTCTCCCCGGATTAATAAAGGTCTGGCTAGGGTAATGCTTACATTAACGGCGTTTCTCAAGGGCCTGGAGGTAACATAATCAGACGAGCCTTTAAATCGATCGAAACCATCATTATTCACTACGCAATTGCCTCCTAAAAAATTACTTTATTGCGGGTGTCTCATTCGCCTTTAGCCTGGGGAAAAGGACTTTCGAGGGCATGTGATTCTGCCACGCAATAGTAAATTATACAGACACTGAGCGCTTGAATCAAGCAGACGCCAGAACTGGTACTACCCGGTTCTGGTTGGTGGGAATAGGGGAGTAGTCCTGGCCTACCTCGCTGGGTGACATGGTGGCGCCAGGAGACTAGCCAGCCAGCGTTCCACATGCTATAGTGCTGACATAACTGGACAAAGTTATGAACGTCAGACTTATAATGACCATTTTCACTAACCTGGTGTACGAAGCCATAATTGTTGCTCTTCTAATATGGGGATTACCGAGATTGGGTATTCATATACCCCTATATGGTGTCACTCTCATCTGCTTAGCCTTTCTAATATATGCAGTAGTTTTATTCATCATCGGCGACCGTACTCTGAGGAAGAAGCCCCTACCGGGTTTTACGACGATGGTGGGCCTTCAAGGTCAGGTCGTGAGCCAATTAGCCCCGGAAGGTGTTGTAAGAATTGAAGGCGAACTCTGGAACGCCAGAGCCGAAAACGGCACTATTGAAGGGGGTGCAGAGGTTATAGTGGTCCGCCAGTATAGATTGAAGTTGGTAGTCCATCGGAAACAGCCGGATAACGCCCGTAAGCCAGAAAACCAATCCTAGTCTCCTCATATTTAAGCTTCCATACTTAAATCCCCGACCGTAAGGTCGAGGGAAGTTTATCTAGCAGGCTCCGAGGAACCAACTCCCTGAGCAAGTGTTTTTTGGAGCATGTCTGAATCCAATATTTGCTCAGCTTACCGTTCAGGTATCTCCGTTGCGGAGCGCTCTTTTCGTATTCTTGGGGCGCTAATCTCCCTGCACCCCCTTTTAGGAAAGGGGGAAAGACGGCTTATGCTGAAAGCTGACGGCTGACTGCTCCAGAATTGTTTAGGATTTCGAATTTCCTGGGTAGCGACATTTTCTCCTTGACAGCATTAGAACGCTTGTGCTAATATCAGCTTGCGAAGTCTCCCCTGGTCTGTTGCAGATTTGGGTCGGGGGCAGCGTACGCTGCCCCCGTTCAGGAGCATTTCGCAAGCGCCTTGCTCGCGTTTACGCCGGGCGCTACAACTGAATAGCAATCAGCAGCATTGGCTCCAGTTCACGCGGAAGCGCAGTCCTACTTACCCCCTGTGGTGATTGCCGGCGGCTTGAGATGAATCAGCCGTCGGCAAATGTCAGAGCCTGTGGTGCAAGGGCTCTCAAGCAACTCCACCTGCACAGGGTGCTTCACTACAGCCTCCCACATGGCTTTGTTGAAGTAGTTTCCACAGGTGCACCACAGCCCTGTGGGCTCTATGTGACCCATAGTGATTATGGGGCACGCGCATTCCCCTTTAACATCGGGGTAGAAGTCATAATGGATGATGTCGCCTTTCCTTTCCAGCTTCCTCGACCCGGGAAAGGCATCCATCAGGTTCTGGATAAAGGTGTCCAGGTCGACATCCGTGTTGAG
>Ga0315288_10002731_pt1 | contig 22664 bp, 15 predicted proteins | sample YL17G11_20_MG_FD_203454 | JGI IMG/M metagenome (GOLD analysis project Ga0315288, IMG submission 203454) | Sediment microbial communities from Yellowstone Lake, YNP, Wyoming, USA - YL17G11_20 | ecosystem: Environmental > Aquatic > Freshwater > Lake > Sediment | place: USA: Wyoming | collected...
GCGGGGTCCCGATCGCCACCCCAAGCCCCGCCGCGGATTCCGAATCGGCAGGCTGGCTTTCCACGTGCAGGTCGCTCACCGTCACCTCAAGCCCAAGCCGCTCGGCCATCGTCTCGAGGCTCTCGAGCACTTCGAGCCCCGCCTCAATGACTGGGACTCTCCCGACGACAAACGTCCCGGAGCCCTGCCGCCTGCGGATCAATCCTTGCACCTCGAACGTCCGCATCGCTTCGCGCAGCGTCGCCCGCGAAACTCCCATCCGGCGCGCAAGTTCCGGCTCGGACGGGAGCCTTTCCCCGGCATTGGTTTTGTCGATCAGCGCCGCGAGATCGGTCTGCAGGCGTTGAAAGGGGAAGTTCACCATGGCTTCACGCCTTCTCCAGGACGGGGATCAACTCCCGGCGGACCACGTCGACCAGTCCCTTGTCCGATATCCTCAGCTCCGGGATGACGGTCAGCGCCAGGAAGGAAAGCTGGATATTCGGGTTATTCATCCGGCAACCGCAGGCTTGGAAGCCGTCCAGGACGCTCTGCGCCTTCTTTGCCACCACCTCGACCTTCTCACAGGACATAAGTCCGGCGATGGTCAGCTCGACCTTCCCAATCACCAGGCCGTCCTTGACGACGACCTGACCCCCGCCGTTGTGCACCAATTCGTTCGCCGCCTGGGCCATGCACGCGTCGTCCGTGCCGACAATCAGCAGTTGATGGCAGTCGTGCGCAACCGTGGATGCAACCGCACATCGTTCCTTGAAGCCGAATCCGTGCACCAGCGCCAGCACGATGCCGTCCATTCCTTTGTGGCGCTGGATCAGCGCCAGTTTGGCAATATCCCCACCGATGTCGGCGGTCACTACGCCGTTATCGGAGTGCACGTCCAGCAACAGATGTCCCGTGGGCATGTGGTTTTCCGTGACTCCAATGACGTGTGCTTTGAGTTGCGAGCTGCCGCTCGTGCCACGCAGCACAAGATCCTCGGCCAGCACGGGGTGCTTCAAGTGAACCGAGCTTCTTGCCCAGGCGGGATACTTGAATTGGGGCGGCTGCACTCGCGGTTTGCCTTCTTCAGCAACGACTCGCCCTCTTGCGATCACAAGTTCCACCCCGAAAGTCCTCAGGTCATCCACGAGAAGGAGATCCGCCCACCGTCCCGGCGCGATCATTCCGATGTCCTTTGAGAGGCCGAAATGCTCGGCGGCATTGATCGTGGCCATCTGAATGGCCGTCATGGGTGCCAAACCTTCGGAGATGGCATGTCGAAGCACGCGGTCCATATGGCCCTCGTGGGCCAGCGTCTGCGCGTGCGAATCGTCGGTGCACAGGATGAAGCGCCGCGATTCCAGGCCCTTCTGCGTGATGGCGCCGAGCTGAGCCGCCACGTCGTGTGCTGCCGAGCCATATCGAAGCATGGGCCTCATGCCCTGACGCAGCCGCGCAATCGCATCCTCCAACCGTGTACCTTCATGATCATCCTCCGCGCCGCCGGCAACATACCCGTGGAACGGTCTGCCCAGGTCCGGTGAGGCGTAGTGACCTCCAACCGTCTTGTTGGCGGCCTGCGCGATCGTCATCTCGGTCAGCATCTTCCGGTCGCCTTCGTGCACGCCCACGAAGTTCATCATCTCTCCCAGGCCGATGACGCCTCGCCAGCTCATCGCCTCCGCAACCTCCGCTGGACCGATCGTTGCAGCCGAAGTCTCCAGCCCGGGCGCGGACGGTACACAGGAGGGGACCTGGACCCACACGTGGATTGGCTGTTTCGCGGCCTCGTTCACCATGAGTCGGACTCCCCTGAGCCCAAACACATTGGCGATCTCATGCGGATCGATGAAGATACCGGTAGTTCCGTGCGGGAGCACGGCTCTCACAAACTCGGTGATCGTCACCATTCCGGACTCAACGTGCATGTGAGCGTCCAGAAGGCCCGGGAGGATGTGTCGTTTCCGGGCGTCAATAACCTGCGTCTTCGGACCGATGCAGTGCCCCGCGTCCGGTCCGACGAAAGCCACGTGCCCGCCCTTCACGGCAACGTCTGTGTCCGGGATGATCTCGCCGGATTGAACACACACCCAGCGGCCATTTCGTACCACCAGGTCCGCCGGTTCTCGGCCCATGGCAACGTCCACCAACGCTCGGGCGAGCTTGACCGATCTTGTCATGCAGCCTCCGCCGCCGTATTGCGTCCCTGTGGCTCGAGTGCTGCGCGGAGGCAGGCCTGAAAGAACATTGCCTCCACCCTAGGCCTCGAGCAGGCTCCGGGAGAGCCGGTTGTGCCGCTGGACAACTGTGTCTTCATCCACAATTGCCAGGTTGCCGTGCTGCACGATCACCTTGCCGCCCACGACCGTGAGGTCGACTCGTCTCGGATGGCAGAAGACCAGGGCGGAGACAGGGTCGTTCCCCGCGCCGGCATATTCGAGATGATTCAGATTGACGGCAAAGAAGTCCGCGCACTTGCCAGCCTCAAGGGATCCAACATCGGTGCGTCCCAGAACGGCCGCCCCGCCGCGCGTGCCGAGCCAGAGCGCCTTGCGTGCCGTCATCAGCCGGCGATTCGGGTCATTTGAAAGCGAGTAACCGGTGATGCCTTCCCTTACCCGCGCCAGGAGCATCGATTGCCGGACTTCAGCCAGCAAATGCGATCCATCATTCGAGGCCGATCCGTCCACCCCGAGACCCACATTCACGCCAGCTCCCAGGTACTCCTTGAGGGGCGCGATTCCAGATGCCAGGCGCATGTTCGAAGTTGGGCAATGCGCCACGCCGCATGAGTGGCGCGCAAGGGCCTCAATCTCCTCGGAACTGACCCAGACGGCATGGGCAAACCACACATCCGGTCCCAGCCAGCCGAGCTCCTGCATATAGGCCACCGGCCGGTGCCCGAACTTCTGCAGGCAGAACTGCTGCTCGTCTTCCGTCTCCGCCAGGTGGGTGTGCAGCCGCACCCCGTGCTCCCGCGCCAGTTCCGCCGACTGGCGCATGAGGTCCCCGGTGACGCTGAAAGGCGAACACGGGGCCAGAACGATCCGCACCGTGGCGCCAGGTCTTGGATCGTGATAACGCTCGATCAGCCTTTGCGAGTCCTTCAGGATCTCTTCTTCCGAATCAACGACGGAGTCTGGCGGCAAGCCCCCCATGGACTCACCCAGGCTCATGGAGCCGCGTGATGCATGCAGACGAACCCCCAGCTCTTGGGCTGCCTCGATCTCATCGTCCAATCGCGAGCCGTTCGGAAAGAGATAGAGATGGTCGGAGGCCGTCGTGCATCCGGAGAGCGCCAGTTCCGCCAGGGCGGTCTGGGTCGAGGCAAATATGTGCTCCGGAGTCATGCGCGCCCAGATGGGGTACAGGGTCTTTAGCCAGTTGAACAGGTTCGCGTCCTGCGCCGCGGGCACGGCACGCGTCAGCGTCTGGTAGAAGTGGTGGTGCGTATTGATCAGACCAGGCCCGACCACGTAGCCTCGTAGGTCCAGGATCTCATCGGCCTGTCCGGCCAGTTCGCGGCTCGGCCCCACGCTTTCAATCCACCCATCGCGAACGAAAAGACCACCGTCGGGCAGTTCCCGTTGGTGGTCATCCATAGTCACGACGTACGCGTTCCTAATTAGGAGAGTGGACATCTGGTTTGACTAGTTGTCTGACAACTTAGGCTTAGTGTAGCAAGAATCAGGATGGATGTCAAACATCCTACTCAATGGTTGGATCTGCCTTGTGTGGGCTACTTGCCGCCCCGCGAGATGGTACGCGCCCGATAGGCAATCGTTGACCGTTGTGCTAGGCAACGTCTGATCCAGGCAGCAAGCCAGTGCTCCGGAACGCCGAGCAGGTGGTACGCAACTGGAGTACATCTCACAGACCCGGCTACCGCGGCCCGGAACTGACATGCCCGAGCTCGGCACATTTGGAGCCAGCCAGGAGACGCTCAAACGCATCACGGGATTGATCGAGCTTGGGGTCGTAGCCATAGAGAACCCGGTCGGACTCCGTTTCGTTCTCAAGCTGATGGCGGCCCATCCTGAGAACGCATTCGCCGAGCTTGTCGATCTTCTGACGGCGCCATTCCTGGCGATACTTGTGGGACCAACTGACACGCCGTCTGTCAACGGCATAGCGATCGAGTTCTACGATCTTAACGCCATCCGGGTCCACTTCGCCTTGGGCTGGGCACTCATCGGCGCACCCTGAATCCTGTTTGCCCGGCTTGAGCCCCGGCACGGATTTTGCGGATGCCGCGCGGGTCCCTGCACTTTCGTCATCCCGAGGCATTCGGTGCTGGATGGTGTAAGATTGTGACAGGATTCGAAACGCGCCAAGATGAGTCGCTGCGCTGTCACCTTTTCACTCATGCTGCTCGCGACGACCGCCTGTGCGACGCCCGCAGCCCACGCTTTGCAGGCGATTCCCAGTCCAACGTCGTATTGGTCATTCCTCTGGCCTCTCCAGACGTCGTGGCTCGCGCCGACGCCGGCCACGGATTCGCCCCCCAGTCTTCCTCCGGTGCCGACACTTGCCGACACCGCCACCCTTGCGGCCACTATCACCGCAACGCCGACCGAGACGTCTGCACCAACCGCCACGGATACACCCCCTCCAACTCCTACCGACACGCCGCTCCCCACGCCGACGGTTGCCGTCACGAGCCTGCGCGCCACCGTGACGGCGGGCTTGTTGAGCTGCCGCTACGGCCCTGGAGCGAATTACCTCTATCTCTACGCCCTCCGACAGGGTGCCAACATCAAGCTGATCGGCCGCACCGACGCTGATAATTGGCATTGGGCCTGGGTCGAGGGACGCAATCGCTGCTGGGTGAACATAGGTTACCTTCGCGTGGAAGGCGATTGGCGACAGTTGCCCATCGTTTATCCGGGAATTGCCCGGCTGCCCGTGTCGCCATACTACGCACCTCCCAGAATCGTCAGCGTCGTGCGCGTCGGCAACTCGGTGACCGTCGAGTGGGCGCCCATCCGCCTGCGTCCTGGCGATGAAGAAGACGAGTTCATGCAACTCTATGTCCTGGAAGTGTGGCACTGCCAGGGTGCCAGGCTGATCTTCGAGCCGCTCGCCACAAACGACACCTTCCTTACAGTCGTGGACGAATTCGGCTGCCCTTCGCCCTCCCACGCTCGCCTCTTCTTCCAGGAAAAGCATGGCTTTGCAGGCCCTGCGGAAGTCCCCTGGCGGCCCTGGAAGTAGTTCGGCCCCACAATCGACCATAGGGGTACGTGCATATGCCCACCATCGCACCGTACGGCTCGTGGAAATCGCCTATCACTGCCGACCTGACGGCCGGCGGGGCGATCTCGTTCTCTGGGTTGGTCGTCGACGGGCGCGACATGTTCTGGTTGGAGAGCAGGCCGAACGAGGGCGGCCGCCACACGATCATGCGTCGTGCCTCCGACGGAGTCGTCTCGGAGCGCACGCCGCCGGGCTTCTACGTGCGCTCAACCGTCCACGAATACGGCGGAGGTGCGTTCGCGGTCAGCCGAGGCTCGATCTACTTCGTGAACTTCAAAGATCAGCGCCTCTATTCGCAGCCCCTGGGTGGACCGCCGGAGGCGCTGACCCCCGCCGGCGGCCATCGATACGCAGATATCATCCTTGATCACCAACGGAAGCAGCTCGTGTGCGTCCGCGAGGACCACACGGGTGAAGGCGAGCCCGTCAATACGATAGTGACGGTTCCTCTTCGCGGGGGGGATAGCGGGACGGTGCTGGCTTCGGGGAACGACTTCTACTCGAACCCCCGGCTGAGTCCGGATGGTAGCCAGCTGGCGTATCTCACGTGGAACCATCCGAACATGCCGTGGGATGGATGCGAGCTGCGCCTCGCCCCAGTGCGACCTGACGGAATCCTTGGCGAATCTTGCCTCGTAGCCGGCAGCCACACTGAATCCATATTTCAGCCGGGGTGGTCTCCAGATGGCGTGCTGCATTTTGTGGCCGAGCACACCGGCTGGTGGAACCTATACCGATGGAAGGGTGGGGCTGCCGAATCGCTTTGCCCCATGCAAGCCGAATTTGGCAGACCGATGTGGCTGTTCGGGTTTTCCACCTACGGCTTCGCGTCGGCGAACAAGATCCTTTGCTGTTACACACAGCAGGGCGTCGACCGTCTGGCGTGGCTGGATACGTCGAGCCGCGAGCTTTCGCCCATCGCCTCGACCTACACCGAGGTGGACTTCCTGTCCTGCGGAGATGGCATGGCGGCCTTCATCGGCGGCTCGCCGGTACTGCCATCCACCGTCGTTCACATGGACTTCGATGGGGATCGGATCCGCACCATACAGCAAGCGTTCGCCGTCACCGTCGACAACGGGTACATTTCTGCCGGCGAGGAAATCGATTTCCCGACAGCAAGCCATCGGCGCGCGCATGCCGTGTACTACGCGCCCCGCAACAGGGATTTCACCGCACCCGCAGCCGAACGCCCCCCGCTCATCCTCATGAGCCACGGCGGGCCCACCTCAGCCGCTACGACCGCCCTTCGATACGTCGTTCAGTACTGGACCAGCCGGGGCTTCGCCGTGGCAGACGTTAACTACGGCGGATCAACCGGCTACGGACGCGAGTATCGCCTCAGGTTGAATGGAGAATGGGGCGTGGTCGACGTCGAAGATTGCTGCAATGCCGCGCTGTTCCTCGTCGAAAAGGGCCTCGCCGACCGCGATCGCCTCGCCATCAAGGGAGGCAGCGCCGGCGGCTACACGACCTTTGCCTGCCTGGCGTTTCGAAATGATGTCTTCAGGGCGGGTGCCGCCCATTTCGGCGTGGCGGACCTCGAGATCTTCGCCAAGGACACCCACAAGTTCGAGTCGCACTACCTCAATACCCTCGTCGGCCCGTACCCGGAGCGAAGAGATCTGTACCTGGCGCGCTCGCCTATAAACTTCACAGATGAGCTCAGATGCGCATTGATCCTCTTCCAGGGCGACGAGGACAAGATAGTTCCACCCAGTCAATCACAGATGATGTTCGACGCTGTCCGCCAGAAGGGTCTCCCCACCGCCTACCTGCTCTTCCGTGGCGAGCAACATGGCTTCCGCAAGGCCGAATCGTTGAAGCGCGCGCACGAGGCGGAGCTGTATTTTTTTTCGAAGATCTTCGGCTTCGAGCCGGGGGAGCCCATCGAGCCCATCGCCATCGAGAACCTGCCAGCCGGCGCCTGACTCTCGACAGCGCGGAGCCAGGGCCGCGGAGCAGAAGGAACGCCGACGAGCATCGCCTCGCGCTCCGTCAGGGTAGCCGACGGATCTGCGGAACCCCGTGATGAATGAGCACCGTTAGCAGCAGGCTGACCACGGCGAAGATGCTGATAGCATAGCTAAGCCCTATCTTGGCGGAGAGCGCACCCACCGCAAGATTCCCGAAAGGCGCAAAGCCAAAGAAGGTTAGCGTGTACAGAGCCATGACGCGTCCTCGGAGATTATCCGCGACTCGCGTCTGCAGCAGCGTGTTGATCATTGTGAATTGGGACATGAAACCGAATCCCAATCCAAAGGCAAGCACCAGACTCAAAGGCACATAGTTGGTGAAGCTGAATGCAGCCAGCACCATTGGGAAACCCAGGCTGGCGCGCACCAACCACTGGCCGCGGGTCAGCTTGCCGCGGTGGTTGGCGATCATCAGGGCACCGGTCACAGCGCCCAGACCGGTGGCCGCCGTCACCCACCCAAAGACCGCCGGGCCCTGGTGAAGTACGCGCTCCACAAAAGCCGGAAGCAGTGTGGCGTAAGAAATCCCAAAAATGCTGAAACTGAGCGATAGGAGCAGGAGTCCACTGAGAATCGGCTCCCCGGTCAGGTACTGAATGCCTCCCCAGAGCTGCCGCAGCGGCGACTCCCCGGTTCCGGCCCCGGCGCGATCCTCGAGTCTCATGGCGGCCAGGCCCAGCAGCACCGCCAGGAACGACAGGCCGTTTATGGTGAAGCACCATGCTGCGCCGACAACGGCCAGGATCAAGCCCCCAACCGCCGGTCCGATCACACGTGCACTGTTGAACATCAGTGAATTCAAGGCGATGGCATTGGGCAGGTCAGCGCGACCCACCATGTCAACCACGAAAGATTGACGCGCAGGTGCATCAAAGGCGTTCACAAAGCCGAGCCCCGCGGCCAGCAGCACGATGTGCCATTCGCGCACGGCGCCGGTGAAGGCCAACGCTGCCAGGATGAATGCCAGCAGCATTGCGCCCGATTGAGTGAGCAGGAGCAATCTGCGCTTGGGCATGCGATCCACCACCACCCCGCCCCAGGGCGTGACGAGGAGTGATGGAATCGCCGCCGCAAATCCCACGATGCCCAGCGTAAGATCTGAGTGACTGATCTGATACACCAGCCAGCCCTGTGCTATGACTTGCATCCAGGTACCGGCATTGGAGACTAGTTGGCCCCCAAAATAGAGTTGGTAGTTGCGGTGCCTCAGCGCGGCAAATGGACTGGCGGCCGCCGAGCTCCGATTCTTAAGCGCCACGACCGGTTGCTTGGAGCCATGTTCCATCACTTGAAATTTGTGCCAAACGACCTACGTGCAGGCCGAATAATGAATACTTGCATGGCAAGCACCGGTGAGCGGGTTTCAGACCCGTCGCGCATCATGGGCCGGTCATTATACTATCTGGGATTTCTCCGGCTTTGCGGAAATCCCCGTATTTTCTGGCTGCGCGCCACAGGAGGCAGAGCCGCGGGCACGGGCACTCCTCCTGGACTGCGTGTCCGCCGAGTGTTGGTTGCCCATGCGGTGCCGAACCGAGCTGCATCGCTCTCGAGGCTGCACCCACCGTCCCGGGCCGCCGGCATTTCATCTGACCGTAATCTTCGGCCGGTATCATCTCCGGATATTTCAGATGCAGGTGGAGGACAATCGTATGCCAGCCAAGCGCCGCAAGAGCGGTGACAAGGGACGTTCGAAGGATCGTCGCGTTCCGATAGCTATTGGCATCGTGATCGCGAGTGTGGCCGTTCTTGGTCTTGTGATCCCCATGAGCGCCATGCGGTTCGAGAACCATGATTCATTCTGTGCTTCGTGCCACACGCAGGACGAGACCACGTTCTTCCAGCGTTCGACATCTGCCGCGCCCACGGATCTGGCCAGCTTTCACTCTGGAAAGGGCGCCGCGCGCTGCATTGACTGTCACAGCGGAGCAGGAATTGTGGGCCGCTACGTGGCGCTCACCTACGGAGCAACGGACTTGATTTCGTACTTCAGCGGCCATTATCCGCAGCCGGCCATCCAGGAAACGCCCATCGGCGACAGCAACTGCACCAAGTGCCATCGCACGGTATTCGACAATTCGGACTTCTCCAACCATTTCCACGCATTCCTGCCGCAATGGCAGTCGGTGGATTCTCGGAATGCAGCCAGCTGCGTGGATTGTCACATCAGCCACGATACACTCAACGACGCGGGTGTGGCATTCTTGGATCGCAATGCGGCCACCACGATCTGCCAGAAGTGTCATGCGGTGGCCGGGCAGGGCTAGCTCCGACAGAAGAAGCAGCAAAAGCTTCGCGCCCGCCGTTTGCGGGCGCGAAGCTTTTGCTGAGTCGCTGAGATTCCTACGGCTCCTGGATCTCCGCGGCGCGGTGTGTGTTCTTCATGAGCATGGCGATCGTCATCGGGCCTACGCCGCCGGGAACGGGCGTAATGAAGCCGGCCACGTCTTTGACCTCATCGAAGTTGACGTCTCCGACCAGCCGATAGCCACTTTTCTTGCTGGGATCCGGCTTCGAATTGATGCCTACGTCGATGACGGCCGCGCCGGGCTTCACCCAATCGCCGCGCACGTATTCCATCTTCCCGATAGCCGCGATCAGGATGTCCGCCTGGCGCACAACGCCGGCGATGTCGCGCGTCTTGGAGTGGCACACCGTAACCGTGGCGTTCTTGCCGATCAGCAGCAACGCGGCCGGCATGCCCACAATGTTCGAGCGGCCCAGCACAACGGCGTTGGCGCCCTCGATTTTGACGCCGACCTTCTCGAGCAGGTAGATGCACCCGTAGGGTGTGCACGGCACGAAAAGCGGTTCGCGCCCTTTCTGCGCCAGGCGGCCGATGTTGATCGGCGAGAATCCATCCACATCCTTCTCGATGCTGATCAGTTGCAGGACGCGTTCTTCGTTGAGGTGCGACGGCAGCGGTAGCTGCACCAGGATCCCATGCACACCCCTGTCAGCGTTCATCTTCTTGATGAGCGCCTCGAGATCCTCTTGGGTGGTTTCAGCCGGCAGATGATGGCTGATGGATCCCATCCCAAGCTCCTCGCACGCCTTGCCTTTGGAGCGCACGTAGGTTTGCGAGTCGACTCGATCGCCCACCAGCACTGCCGCCAGTGTCGGTTTCGACTTGCCGGCTGCCAGACGCTTTGCCACGGCGCTGGCCACTTCATCGCGCACCTGCTGGGCGATCACCTTCCCGTCGATTAGCTGCGCCGAGGCGGTCTTCTCCGGTTGAGCTGTCATTTCCTGCTCCTTCATGAGTATGTGAATTGCTACACAAAGATTATACAGGCACTCCCCCCGCCTCAGAAGTGACACTCATCCCGTTTTCGCGATTATTCCCGCGGCCCCGTCGCCGGCCTCTTGCCCTAGCTCAACGTCGTCCATCTCATTCCATCGGGGTGCCCCCGCCTCCGCCCGCACTCGAATATAGTTCTCCGTCAGGCCCGAGAGCCTCCACCTGCCGTCGCCCAGCCCTGTCACCGATTCCCAGAGCACCCGGCGCTTCTTCCCCGTATTCTTCAGCCTAAAGGCCCGCGCCGCCTCCTCGAATGCCTGGACGAACATGCGATTCCGAGCTCGGCGCGCATCCAGAGGCACCTGCGCCGGCATCCGTGCGGCTGCCGTTCCCGGCATGGGCGAGTACGTGAAAGCGTGCCCGCCGGCGAATTGCATCCCCCGAACGAAGTCCAGCGAGGCCCGGAACTCATTCTCGGATTCGCCGGGAAACCCGGCGATCACATCCGTGGTGATGGCAGCATCAGGCGCGACGTCCCGCGCGGCCCTGATCAGTTCCCAAAAAGCCGACGGCGTTGTTTTGCGTGCCATGCGCTTCAGCGTGGAGGAACATCCGCTTTGCAGCGGCAAATGAAAGTGATCGCACAGTCGTCGATCTTCCCAGAGCTCGAAGAACGCCGCGTCCAGATCCCACGGCTCCAGTGAGGACAGGCGGACCCGCGGTGCATCGGTGTCGCGCAAGAGGGCAAGGATAAGGTCCTTGAGATGCAGGCCCAAGTCCTGTCCCCACGAACCCAGATGCACTCCGGAAAGGACGATCTCCTTTGCCCCGCCGCCAAGCGCCGCCCGCACCTCCGCAACCACCTCCGCAACGGACCGGCTGCAGCTCTTGCCTCTGGCGATCGTGGCTATGCAGAACGTGCAGCGATTGTCGCACCCGTCCTGCACTTTGACAAAAGCGCGCGTGCGCCGGCGCAGACCGGGCAGAAGCGCGCGCGTTGCAGGCTCGCCGACCAGGTCTTGCGCCGGAATCCGGAGCACCTCAGCGACCAATCGGTCCTTCCGCTGGTTGGGCACTACGCTCGAGACCCGCGGCAATGCGGCTGCCTCCGCCGGGCGCAGCGTTGCCCAGCAACCGGTCGCCACGATCTCGGCGCTCCCCAGGCGGGCAAGGCGTCGTATCTTGCTGCGCGAGTCCGAGGCCGCCTGCGCTGTCACCGAGCACGTATTCACCACCGCGAGCTCAGCGCTTTCCGCCGCCGCCACGATCTCGTGTCCGGCTGTGCGCAGCTGGCGCGCCATGCCCTCGATTTCGGCTTGGTTAAGGCGGCAGCCGACCATATCCAGGAATACTCTCATTGTTGCCGAGAATTGCGGGAGACCGCCCGAACGCGCGGCAGCCCTGCGCGAATCACGATCTCAGGGCTGCAGCACCACGAAATTGTCGAACACGAGATCGGCACTTGGCTCATCGAACGTGCCCCCCAGAATCCCCACCTCGCCGTGGCTGAGCGTCTGATCCTGAACGTGCGCCACCAGCACGCCGTTTACGTAGCCCGAGAGGGTCCCACCGGTGCAGTCCAGACGCAGATGATTAATGGCTGTCCCGGTGATGATCGCACTGCTTGGTTGCATGCTGGACTGGCCGAGCAACGCGGCCTGGCCGCCCGCGAAGATACCCAGGCCGTAGTAGCCGTCGCTGCCGACGATGAAGAAGTAATGATTTGTGGCGTCCGCGCGACAGATCAGTCCGATCCGGTTCGCGTCGGGTCCTGCCAGCTTGCCCGCATCCACCTCGATGCGCGTATCGCGAAAGTCCCTGCCCGGCGTCGACCACAGATTCGATTCCCGTGTATTCACCAGGATGCGGTATCCGCCCCCGTCGTAGTCCATGATTCCCCCTTCGTGCTTAACGCGATCCCATCCAGAGGCGGTCGAGCCAAAGTCATCCTGATAGAGGACACTGCCCGATGGCAGGGCCGGCGAAGCGGCGTTGGAGAGTGGCAGCGCGCAACCTGTGAGGGCTATTGCAGCCACAAACATCGGCAAAGATGATCGCATCGCGGCATTCTATCACACGCGTTTATCAGGCTCATGCGCGAGTGACTGGACGGCCGCTCGCATGCTGGAACGCCTGCACCAGCGCCTCAGGCGGTGACGGTCATGCCGTCAGCGCCCTATGGTTGAGGGAAGTATGTGCCTAGGAGTTGGGCTGCCATCTGCCCTGCAGCCCCATCGCGGTCGACACGCACGGCTTCGTTCCAGTGCTCGAGCGCGCGGTCATTCTGTCCCCAGCGCAGGTACGCAGTGCCGAGGTGCAGGTGCGCCAGGCCAAAGTTCGGCTCTACCTCCAGGGCTTTCAGCAGCGGCTGCTCCGCTTTCAGCAGGTATCCCGCCCGGGCGTATGCCCAGCCGAGGGCATCCAGTGCCTGCGCGTCCTTCGGCGCCAGTTCGACAGCCTTCAGGCCGGCAGCTACGCCGACATCCAGCACCTGCACATCGTTGTCCGCGCAGAAGAGTGCCAGCAGCCTCCAGTAGGTTGACTGACGCGGTGCCAGCTCTACCGCATTCTGGTACGCCTGCAATGCAGCCACCAGATCGCCATTAGCGGCATACGCCTCGCCGGCCAGCGACTGAAGCCCGGCGTTCTGCGGCTCCAGTTGCGCAGCCCGGGAGTATTCGGCCAGCGACAGGCCCAGGTTCCCCTGGCGCCGCCAATACAGCCCCCGCAGTGTGTGGACGACACTGCTATTGTGCCCGAGCGAGAGGGCGGCATCCAGGTCCGTGCGTCCGTCTTGATCGAGATGCTGCCGGGCTTCACCCAGCCAGGCTCTGGCTTCTGCGTTCGTCGGGTCGGCTTCGACGGCACGCGCGAATGCCCGAGCAGCGAGCGCCCACTCCTCCACCAGTCCGAGGCTGCGCCCGATCACAACCACGCGCCTGGCTGTGTCTGACTCGCTTGCCGCGGCTACGAGGGCTGCCTTCAGGGTCGAGGCGGCCGGCCCGACATCGGGATCCAAAGCCGTAGCCCCAGTCAAAGCCTCCCCAGCGCCCTCGGCATCCGAATCCATGAGCAGCAGCGCCAGCCGATAGCGCGCCGCCGCATCGTCAGCGAGTTCCAAGCGATGCAATAACGCCGCTTGCTCCGCTTGATAGTCGCCTTGTTCGTGATAGGCCCCGGCCAGCCGATCCCACAATTCCGCATGCCGCGGATATTGCGAGGAACCCTCCAGCCAGGTGGAGATAGCAGATGACGAAGACCCACCCGCCCACAGGGCTGAGCCCAGGACCTCCCATCCGGTTGCAGAAAGCACCCCCTCGTCCCTGGCTGTCTGCAGCAGTCCGGACGCGTAGGCGTAGCTTCCCGCCGTGTAAGCAGCCATGCCTGCCGTTTCCCACAGATCCGAACGCCATGGCAGCCTGCGGGCTGCGGACTGAAAGGCGATCGCGGCCTCGCCATAGTTGCCGCTGCCGATCGCGTTGTTGCCAATTCGAAGACTCCAAAAACCGGAAACGAAGACCGGAGCAGCAACCGCAAGTCCAAGCATGACCAGAACGACGGCAGTGCTCCAGATCCGAGGCATCTTCATGCACGCATTATATATGGCCGCGAGCGGCTGTCCCATCGGTAATCTGGATTCCCAAAATCCAGCGGCCGCGGCATGTATAATCAACTGCATGGGCAGGGTGATTGCAGTTGACATCGGCGGGACCCACATGCGCGCCGCTGTCTACGATTCCAACAATCCGCAACCGTTGGCTCACGAGCGCCTCGACACGCGCGCGGATCTTCCGGGTGCTTACGAGAGGCTTCAAGGGCTTGTACGGTCCATCTGGCCGAAGGATGGGTCCGTGACGGCCATCGGGGTGGCTTCGCCCGGTCCACTGGATCCGCACCTCGGCGTCATCCTGAAGACCCCGAATATTCCGGAGTGGCGGGACTTCCCCCTTGTCCCGCGGCTGTCCGCTGACTTCGGTGTCCCCGCGTTTCTGGACAACGACGGAAACGCGGCGGCGCTGGGCGAGTGGATGTTCGGCGCGGCCAAGGGGCATCACGACGCCCTCTACATCACGGTCAGCACGGGCATCGGGGCGGGAGTGATCGTCAACGACGCGCTGATGCGCGGCTTCCACGGCCTGGCAGCCGAGCTTGGACACGTGATCATCGATCCCGACGGCCCTCCGTGCAACTGCGGATTCCACGGTCATGTCGAGTCCTTCTCGTCCGGGCCGGCCATCGTCCGCTACGTGCTGGAGCAGTTGGGTAAGGGCGTCGCCTCCAGCCTGAGGCCGGATCAGGACCTCAGCGCGCGCAGCATCGCCGAGGCGGCCATGCAGGGCGACGCCCTCGCCATCGCGGCCTATCGGCGTGCCGGCGAATACCTGGGCATTGCCGTGGCCAGTTTCCTGCACGCGTTCGATCCGTCCATCGTGGTCTTCGGGGGCGGCGTCTCACTCGTCGGACCGCTGCTCTTCGATCCATTTCACGCAAGTCTCAAGCAGCGCGTTTTCCACCCCCGCTACCTCGAGGGTCTGAAGATCGAAATGGGTGCGCTGGGGGATGACGCCGGCCTCCTGGGAGCGCTGGCGCTGGCTCAGATCTCGACCCAAGTCTGAAAAGGAGTCCGTATGCAACCAATGGTACTGCCCGGGCCCAAGGCCCGTGCCTTTGTAAAACGGGATTCATCCGTCATCTCGCCCTCATACCCCCGCGGCTATCCGCTGGTGGTCGACCACGCCATAGGCTCCGAGGTATGGGACGTGGACGGCAACCGCTTCCTCGACTTTATGGCCGGCATCGCGGTCACGTCCACCGGGCATGCGCATCCGAAGGTCGTCAAGGCCATCCAGGACCAGGCGGCGCAGTTCATTCATATCTCCTCGGATTTCTATCATCCCAAGATGATCGAGCTGGCCGAGAAGCTGAACGAGATCTCGCCGTTCAAGGAGACCGCGGTCTCTTTCCTGACGAATTCCGGCACGGAGGCCATCGAGACCGCCATCAAGCTCGCCCGCTATCACACCGGGCGCGCCAATTTCATCGGCTTCACCGGCGCCTTCCACGGCCGCACCATGGGCGCGGTGACCTTCACGGCCAGCAAGCCCACCTACCACGCCGGCTTCTATCCGCTGATGAACGGCGTGGTGCACGCGCCCTTCCCCAATCCCTACCGCCCCGTCCTGGACCGCAAGGCCGGCGAGGACTATGGCGAAACCGTCGTGCGCTACATCCGGGAGCAGATCCTGGAGCACATCCTGCCACCGGATGAGGTGGCGGGCATCCTGGTGGAGACCATACAGGGCGAGGGCGGCTACATCGTCCCCCCGGAGGGCTTCTACCCTGCCCTGCGCAAGGTGTGCGACGAGCACGGCATCCTGCTGATGCTCGACGAGGTGCAGTGCGGCATGGGGCGAACGGGCAAATGGTGGGCGATCGAGCACTTCGGCGTTGAACCCGATATCGTGACCGTTGCCAAGGGCATCGCCTCGGGCGTGCCGCTGGGCGCCTGCCTGGCGCCTCAATCGGTCATGGACTGGGAACGCGGCGCCCACGGCAACACCTTCGGCGGCAATCCCATCGCCTGCGCCGCGGCACTGGCGACCCTGGACCTGATCCAGAACGGCTACATGGCCAATGCCGCGGAGGTCGGCCAGTACACGCTGGATGCCCTGGAGGAGATCAAAGCGCGCCATCCCAGTATCGGCGACGTGCGCGGCAAGGGCTTGATGATCGGCGTGGAGTTCGTCCGGGACCGCAAGACCAGGGAGCCGGCAAAGGAACTCTGCGACCGTGTCATGGATCTGGCCTTCGAACGCGGCCTGCTGACGCTCAGCTGCGGCAAGAGCGTGATGCGCATCGCACCCGCCCTGAGCATCAAGACCGCCGAAGTCGACGAGGGCCTGCAGATCTTCGAGCAAGCCATCAGCTTGGCGGAGAAGGAGGGCGGGCTCTAGTTCCCTGCCGCTCATCTTTCGAGCACAAAACACAGCGCGCCTTCCGGCGCGCTGTGTTCGTTATGTCAGGTGTTCGTCCCGTCAGGCTACTTGAGCGCCCTCACCTCTAACAGCGCCGTCCTCACGACCAGCCTCGCATCGTAGGTCTGCGTGGCCGCGTTGTACTTGGAGCAGGTGATCAGCGTCAGGACCGGCTTCAATTCGTGCTTGAAGACGGATATGTCGTTGGGGGCCACGTTGCCAACCGACTTCACCTCATATATGTACTGCCGGTTGAAGGCCGTGATGAAGATCTTATCGCCCACACCGAGCGTGTTGAGGTGGGCAAACGGCCCATCCGTCCCGTAGTGGCTGACCACATGGCTGGTGATGACGCTGTTGCCGCTCAGGCCCGGGAACGCCGTGCCCTGCAGCCAGCCGCCCACACCGCTGAGCCAGTCCACCTTCCAGGTTCCGCCAACCAGCGGCACACCGACGATGGACATCTTCAGCTTCATCTTCGGGATCTCAAGCGTCACGCCCATGTTGTCGTCATAAACCGCGGACTGCGGACCCAGAGCGGTCACGACGCCCGGCGTGAAGCCAGTAACGGGGATCAGGAAGCCACCGATACCCGGTTTGCCGCAATTCCCACCTGTGCAGCCCCCCCCGCCGCCAAGGGGTGTCACTGGAGTCGATGAGCTAGCGAAGTATCTATTGGGGTTGAGTGGATCACTCGGATCGCCCGCAAAGCCACGCTCGGTCGAAGAGTCGTTGTAGGTCGACCGCAGGACACCAGCAAGCAGAGGCAAACTCGTCCACTCGGCGCTGGCAGAATTGAGGATCTCGCCAGGCGGCAGGCCAACCGCCTTGACTTTGAATCTTATGATCGCTTGCTCAGCGGGCGGTCCAAAGAGCAGCGACGCATACTCAGCATGGATGACGTTCCCGCCGGCGACGCCCGTACATGCGTCTGCCGGCTTGCCCGGACTCACACCGCAATCCAAGTCAAGCGGGCTTGCGAGCTGCAAACCGGCCGGCAGCGTGTCATCCACCTCAACATCGTACGCGTCAGTGGTGCTCGTACCTGTTGTGTGCTGGACCGCAAGTGTGTAGTGGAACTCCAAGCCCTCCTCCACGAAGGGTGTGTCTGCCGCCTTGGTGATGAAGAGGCTCGGCTCGAGGATGTGCACAGTCTCGTGGGCAGGCCCTATTGTGGAGCGATCGTTCTCAACGCCCCACACAAAATTGACCGTGTTGAAGCGATCGACGCCATTCTTGTTATCAACGATATCCAGAACTACCGCCTCGTAGTCGATCGTGATCGTTCCTGACTCGGCATACAGGAGGTTCCCAAGTGGGAAGGTAACCGTGAGCCCACCGGCCTCCACGGTTGGACTTGAACACGCGCTGGAAAGTCCCGATGGCGTGATGCCCACGCAGCTGACGAAGGCCAGGCCGGGACCCAAAGCATCCACGATGCTCGCATTCGGGAACGATCCCGCCGGAACCTGAGCGGCGACGCGGAACCTGACGATCTCGCCGATCGCCACATCGGGACTGGTGGTGAAGCCCTGATCGTCAGGCGGAATAATCGTCTTCGTGATGCTAACCTTCCCCACCGTCTCGTCATCCTGGTTCGAGTCCGTCCCGTTGGCATGCGCCTGCGCTGTATTCTTCACCGAACCACTGTCCAGATCGGTCTGCGTGATCGTGTAGCTCGCCGTGCACGTCATGAACGCACCCGGAGCAAGACCACCCGCCGGACACGTCACCGTCGCCTTGTCATCCGTCACCGTCACCGGCCCCGCCAAAGTCACGTTCCCACTGTTGGTCACCTTGTAGCTGTAGCTGATGAGGTTGCCCACCGCCGAATAGGTACCCGGCGTCGCCGTCTTCACTATGCTCAGCGCCGGGTTCGCAACTGCCGTCACCGTCTCGTCATCCTGGTTCGAGTCCGTCCCGTTGGCATGCGCCTGCGCTGTATTCTTCACCGAACCACTGTCCAGATCGGTCTGCGTGATCGTGTAGCTCGCCGTGCACGTCATGAACGCACCCGGAGCAAGACCACCCGCCGGACACGTCACCGTCGCCTTGTCATCCGTCACCGTCACCGGCCCCGCCAAAGTCACGTTGCCCGTGTTGGTCACCTTGTAGCTGTAGCTGATGAGGTTGCCCACCGCCGAATAGGTACCCGGCGTCGCCGTCTTCACAATACCCAGCAGCGGTATGTCCGGCGTCGGCCTACAATCGTCGGAGTTGGTCGTTGAAGCGTTGAATGTCAAGGAGGACCGGTTGTAGAGCCCGGTGCCGGGTTCGGTTCCCAGCGTGCAGTCTTTCGAAGTTCCGATCGCCATCAGCGGATTCACGGTCACGATCACCGCAACCAAATAGGTATCCGTGTTGGGACTAGGCGAAGCGGCCAGACTAGCACCGGTCGCCAACGTCCACGGCAGCGGAGTGAGCGCAATGGGCGTGGGCGCTCCCCCGTTCTTGGTGAAGCTCGCGCTTACCATCGTAACGCCCGCACCAAACATCGGCGTGTCCGTCAGGTTGTAGATCCCGGCGAGAGTGCCGCTATTGGCTACCACAATCTGATACGTGATTGTATATTCGTTGGGATTGACGGTCGCCGTGGGACCACTGCTCACTGTCTTGAGGTGACCGATATTCGCTGCCCCCACGAACACGTCCACAGTGGCGGGACCAAACGTCACACTGCCGCTGGTGGCCGTTGCACTGTTCGTATACGTGCCGGCGTTTGACGGAACCCTCGCCAAGAAGCAGAGATACAGGTCCTCACCCGCCGGAACCCGGTATCCGCCCGTGATTGTTCCACCGGCCGGGGGCGGCGGAGCATAGCCTAGCGGAAACGCGTTGAACGTTATGGTTCCCGTGGCGCCCAACACCGATAGAAGGTTCGCCGGGACGGTCGCCATCGTCGTGGAAGCGGTCACCTGCGTGTCTGGGGCGCTCGAACAGCTGGGTCCGGTCACCAATCCCTGGAAGCTGACGGCCGCCGGTGCCGCGGGCAGCACGTCTGTGATGCTATTTACGTAGGTGTCGACTGTGCCGCTATTGTGGATGACGACTTTGTAGGTAACGTCCGGGGGGCTGCCGGTTGGCAGGACCGAGACAGAAACCTGCTTGGATATGCTCAGAGGGTTGCTGGGCGGATTCGGCGTGTCACAAACATCAGTTTTTTTGGACCCGCAGAGCCCAAAATTCCCCGTGTACTTCTGCTGCGTTCCGCTCACCATGTCGGCCCACGGAACCAGCGTAGTGGTAAGGCCATTCGCGCACACCACCGCAAAATAGTAGTCCACAGTCAGCGTGTTCGTTCCTCCGCCGCTGTTCACCGCCGTCTTATATAGCAGGTTGTCATCAGATGTCGTGATGCCTGTTATCCCCACCACAGACGTAATATCACTGCCGATCAGCCTGTAACAACCGCTGTCATACGACACATTGCCGGCTGGCTGGATACCCAGATCGTTGGTTGACGAGCTGATATTCCCAAAATCGTAGAGGGTAGTCATCTTGATGATTTGGCCCAGGTACGTTCCAGTACCGATGGTGAAAGAACTCACATCCCCTCCAGCCTGGGCGGAGATCTCATAGCGCTCGGTAATGGCGAGGCCCGTGGTAACCGGGGAGAGGTCCCCGTTGTCCACTTTGACGGAGTAGTTCATGGGGATTGGCGTCGGATGCCCGCCCCCGCTTTCGCAAGGATAGTTGATGAACCAGAAAAGATGCGCCGTGGCTCCGCTCGTAAGCGTTCCGATAAGGCGTGTGGGCGATTCGGTTGAATCAAGCCGCCAGTCGCCCGTGAACCCCGTCCCCCCAGGGGTTGTGGGAAAAGTCAAGGTGGCGACCACATTGTTGACGGTCGCCCCTGAATTGTGCACATCCACCTGGATGTACATGGCCTGGGGCCCATCCACGCAGGAGCCGTTGGAATCCAGCGTGGCGTAAGGCGTGATCGCCGTGATAGTGATCCCGGACAGCGCCGCGGCCGGCGTCGCCGGAATCGTGGCAACCCAACTCAGCGCCATACTGATCGCCGTGAACAGCCTCAGGATTCCCCAGGCTGCGCGTTTCGTAGCAAGAGTCATTTTCATCAATTCCTCCGAGCGATCGCGTAATCGGCGTTGAGCGATAGAAGACAAGTGCAATACACGCATATCGCGCGGCCACTTGGCCGCGCCCAAATGGAACGAATCCGTTTCTTGAGATCCGTGCAAGAACCCCCTTCAATATGATTCTAAGGCACTTTGCATTTTTGTCAAGCATGAAATCACACAGATGTTATCCGATTTCCAATCTGACTTCCACAAGCCAGCATCGAAGGGTGTGCGGCTATGCGCACTCGGCGCGTGAGGTCGCTGATGATCTGGGGTCAATGCCCCTTTTTCTCAGGGCGGCAAGGGAACGGGCGCTCCAACGCCGCCCGCGCGGCCATTTGGCAGCCAATGATAGAATGAAGGCGGCCCACATGGGCTGCAGCCTCCACATAACCCACCATGCTTCCTGATTTTCGCGTCCGCCAACGCGACTATTTGCTCGAAATAGCCCGGCTCCTCACACAGGAACTCGATCTCGAGAAGCTGCTGCAGCGCATTCTGCGTGTCTCCATCGAGATGTTGGCCGGTCAGGCAGGGCTGATCGCTCTCAAAGAGCCCGACGGATGGCGCGTTGCCACGGCGCACAAGATACAACCGGCGTTCCTGAGCTATCTCGAACCGCTGCTGGCCGATGGCAAGGTGCGCGAACTCGACGTGCGCGAGCTCAACCGCATGCTCAAGGACCTGACCTACACTGCCAGCCTTGGCTTGCTGAATGGCACTGGGCTGCCCCTCTCTGCTCATGGCCAGGTCATCGGTGTCATTTTCATCTTCCGCAACTATGCGGACGTCTTCACCTCCAACGATCGCGTGCTGCTGCAGTCGTTTGCGGACCAGGCCGCGGTGGCGGTATTCAACGCCCGGCTCTACGGGCAGGTCAACTACGAGAAGCAGCGGATGGATGCGCTGCTCGATTCGGCCGCAGACGGTATCCTGATCCTCACCGCCGACCACGCCGTGGAGCGCTGCAACGCGGCCTTCGAGAAGCTGTTCGGGCTGCCGCGCGAACAGATCGTAGGCCGGGCACATTCCGAGATCGTGCGTTGGGCCCGGGGCCCGCAGGGCACCACGCTGGAGGAAGCCAAACGCGAGGGCTGGCAGCTGGCACCCCAGGCGCCGCTGTACGTCGAAGGCGATCTGGAGCGGCCGCTGCCCCCGGCCTTGCCGGTGGGCATCACCTATGCCCCGCTGCTTTCGGAGGACGGCAAGCTTCGCAACATCGTTGTGAGCGTGCGCGATATCACGCACTTCCGTACGGCAGAAGAGATCAAGTCCACCTTCATTTCGATCGTCAGCCACGAACTGCGCACGCCCGTGGCCCTCATCAAGGGCTATGCCTCCACACTGCGCCGCGACGACGCCAAGTGGGATCGCGCCGTGGTGCTGGACAGCCTCGCCGTCATCGAGGACGAGGCTGACCGGCTTACGAAGATGATCGATGACCTGCTGGACGCCTCGCGCCTGCAGGCCGGTGGCCTGAGCATCAGCCGCACGGATGTCTCGCTGCCCACCCTCGCGGCGCGGGTCGCCGAACGCCTCGGCTCGCAATCCGCCAAGCACACCATCGTAGCCGACTTCCCCGCGAAGTTCCCCGTAATCCTCGCCGACGAGACGCGCCTGGAACAGGTGCTCTCCAACCTGGTGTCCAACGCGCTGAAATATGCCCCGCAAGGCGAGATCCGCATCACAGGCACTTCCGCCTCGAACCAGGTTACGGTCTGCGTCAGCGACCGGGGTCCTGGCATCGACGCCCGCGATATGCAGCATATCTTCGAGCGCTTCTATCGCTCAACCAACGCCGTCAAACAAACCAAGGGTGCCGGCCTGGGTCTCTATCTGGCTCGCGCCATCGTCGAAGCGCACGGCGGGCGCATGTGGGCCGATCCGAAAGCAACCGTCGGCGCCAAGATCTGCTTCTCCCTCCCGCGCTGATCGGGCCTTGCGAATCCGCGGCCCCCGTGGATCACACGAAGAAGAGCATGCGGCTAGTGCTCTCCCCGCCAGCATGCTCTTTTTCCGATTCAGCCCCCCTCCCCCGATCGCGGGGGAGGGGTTGGGGGTGGGGGTGTACTGGACCCCGAAAACTGGACACGGCCCGCGAGGGTAGAATGCGGATCCAGAAACGAGGTCTGGTATGGCGAAGAATCGACGCACG
>Ga0315288_10002732_pt1 | contig 22660 bp, 21 predicted proteins | sample YL17G11_20_MG_FD_203454 | JGI IMG/M metagenome (GOLD analysis project Ga0315288, IMG submission 203454) | Sediment microbial communities from Yellowstone Lake, YNP, Wyoming, USA - YL17G11_20 | ecosystem: Environmental > Aquatic > Freshwater > Lake > Sediment | place: USA: Wyoming | collected...
CCGCGCCCTGCTGCCAGCGGCTGTTAGTGACTGGTACGTTGGTAGCCTGTGCGGCTACTCCACTCCCGTGATAGAAGCGTACATCGCGGGCGGGTAGTGTCCTAGTATCAAGTGCTGGGAAGAAGGTATTTCCTGAAACCTCAAGAACGGGCATGGTGATTTGACGATGGAACACCAGCGAACTTGGGTAAAAGTCAACACCGTTGTTGATGAAGGCATCGCCGAGATCGTGGCAGAAGCAGTCCCTAACCTAAGCAGTCCGGACGGAGCCGTTGCGATTGGGGCTCCGAACCATTTGACACACGCAGGGGGAAGGGCACATACTGCTGCCAAACAGCCCCTTACCCAGCCTTGCCGGCGAACTGCGCGAAGGGTAATATGAAGACGACCCGCTACTTCGAGGAGCAGGTTCTTCGCAAGCGACCGTACCTCCGCCGCGAGTGGTGCGAGCGGATTATCTCTGCGCCCGCGAGGCGGGAGGTCCAGCCGGACGGGCGGGTGCGATTCTGGGGAAAGGTTGCGGAGCTGGGGGGCCGCGTGCTTCGCGTGGTGACGCTTGAAGACGGCGAGACCATCCACAATGCCTTCCCGGATCGTGGCTTTGTGCTCTCCGAGGAAGGAAGGAAGGAAGACCGATGAGGCTGCACTACTATCCCGAAACCGACTCTCTCTACATAGATCTGAGTGCCAAGTCCGGCGTTGACTCGCGCGAGATTGCGGACGGCGTAGTGGTGGATCTCGATGGGGACGGCAACATCGTGGGCATAGACATCCAGCATGCATCCGAGAAGCTGGACCTGAAGACCGTGGAGATAGAGGCCCTTCCTGCCGCTGCCGTAAAGATCGCCTGAGGTCATGCCTCAGGGCTCGCCCCCGTGAGCCACATCTAGTCTCCGGCCTGTTCGCTTGGCTCGCGCAGGCGCTCCTGCTTCAGCAACCGCCAGGCGTCGTCGCAATCGGAGCGAATCTGGCAGATCAGGTCCTCTCTCGTGGCGAAGCGCCTGTCGTTCCGCAGCCGCTCGACGAACTCCGCCTTGACCCATCGCTTGAGGAGAGCGACTCGCAGCCCGTGTTCGACCAGGTGGATTTCCACGCGCCGTTCGCGGGAGTCGCCGAAGGTCGGCCTCGCGCCGATGTAGGCGACCGACGCCCAGAGACGCTTCACCCCGGCCCAGCAGGCATAGATGCCATCGGCCGGGATGAGCTTGCCGGCGGGGAGCTGCAGGTTAGCGGTGGGGAAACCCAGCTCTGTGCCCAGGCCGTCGCCGGGGATGACGAGCCCCTCGAGGCTGTAGGGCTGTCCGAGCAACTCGTTCGCCGCCTGGATGCGGCCGCGCAGGAGCAGCTCCCGGATACGCGTGCTGCTGACCTTGCGCCCGTTGACCATCACTTGGGGCGCCATCGCCACGCTGAAGCCCAGCTCGCTCCCCAGCCTGCGCAGCAGCGCCGGGGTGCCGGCGCCGTTGGCCCCGAACCGCCAAGCTCCGCCGATCACGACGCACTGGACCCGCAAGCGCTCGACCAGGGTCTCCTCCACGAACCGCCGCGGGCTCATGCCGGCCAGGGCTTGGTCGAACTCGACGACCACCGTCATCGCCACGCCCAGCCGCTTGAGCAGCTCCAGCTTCTCGTCGGTCGTGGTCAGCAGCGGCGGGGCGCCGCGCGGATCCACCAGCGCGCTCGGATGCGGGTCGAACGTCAGCACGGCGGGGATGACATTACGCCCCTGTGACATCTTCACCGTGGCGCGGATGACCTCTCGGTGCCCGAGGTGGACACCGTCGAAGACGCCCAGGGCGAGGCACAGCGGCCGCCCGCGCCACGCGTTGACGCCGCGCATGACTCTCACGTCTCGGAATCCCTTTCCGAGGCCAGGACCACTTTGGGCCTCAGCCTGTCGCTCTGATCTACCTCACCCAGGCCGAGGAATCCGCGAGACGGCCCGTAGGCCCGCACAGTCGGCGAGAGCTCGAGCGTCGCCGCCACCTGCTGCCCGTGCAGGAAAGCAGCTTCGCCCGCGGCATCGAGCTGCACCTCCGCAAGATGGACGAGCGGCCAGTCCATTGGCAGCAGGTATGGCGCGGGGTGCGCGCGCAGCGGCCACAGCTCCTCCATCGTCACGGACTGCTCCAGCGCGAAGCGGCCGGCGCGCGTTCTGACCAGGAAGCCGAGGTAGGCGCCACACCCAGCCGCTCGGCCGAGGTCATCGGCGATCGCCCGGACGAAGGTTCCGGCACTGCACACCACGTCCAGCCAGGCCCGCGCCTGTCGCCCGGGCAGCAACTCGAGGAGGTCGAGGGCGCGGATGGTAACGCGCCGGGGCGTGCCTCCGCGCAGATCGCCTGCTCGCGCTCTCTCGTATAGCTTTCGACCTCCTACCTTGGCCGCGGAGAAGGCGGGCGGAATCTGCTCGACGTCGCCGACGAAGCGGGCCATGAGCTGTCGCAGGCGCGCCTCGGTCAGTTCGCCGGCATCTGTGCGCGAGATAACCGCTCCTTCGGCGTCCATGGTGTCAGTACGGACACCGAAGATGACCTCGGCACGGTAGGCCTTCTCGCCGCCTGCGAACTTGAACAAGCGAGTCGCCCGCCCGAGCGAGATCGGCAGCACGCCCGCCGCGGCGGGATCGAGCGTCCCGAGGTGGCCCACGCGGCGCTGATCGAGCGCCGCGCGAACCCAATCCACAAGGTCGTGCGAGGTCATGCCGGGCGGCTTGAGCAGGTTGAGGAAGCCGTCATGCATCTTGCGCGCCCGCGCGGGCGAAGGCCTGCCCGATCACCTCCAGCACCCTCCGGCGCACTTGCTCCGCGGCACCGGTGACGGTACACCCGGCCGCCATCATGTGTCCGCCGCCCCCGAAGCAGAGCGCGATCTCGCTCACGTCAACGGTGCCGTCGGACCGCAGGCTGACGCGCACGCTGCTGTTCTGCGGCTCGACGAGGAGCAAGGCGACGCGCGGCCCGCCAATGGCCCGGAGATGGTCTATGATACCTTCGGTGTCGCCAGGCGCGGCCCCGGTCCGGGCGAAATCCTCGCGGGTGAGCATGACACTGACCACCTGCCCGTCCAGATCGGAGGACAGCCGAGACAGCGCCAGCCCGAGCAGGTGGGTGGCCTCCATGGAGCGTTCCTCATAGACCCTGCGCGCGATCTGATGCGGATCGGCTCCGGCCTCGACCATCTCGGCGGCGATGTGGAGCGAGTGGGCGGTGGTGTTGCCGAAGCAGAACCGGCCCGTGTCGGTGAGGAGGGCGGCGTAGAGGCAGGAGGCCACGGGCGGGGTGAGCTGGATGGCCATGCCCTTGAGGAGGCGGCTGACGATCTCCGCCGTGGCACCTGCGCGGGAGTCAACCAAGCGATCCTCGCCGAAGGCGTGGTCGGTGTGATGATGGTCAATGTCAACGAGATGGGGCAGGGCGGCGAAGGCCGGCTCCAGCGGCCCGAGTCGCGAGAGGCCGTCGCAGTCAAGGACAATGCCAAGCTGGGCGGGCCAGGCGGGGGGCTGGGAGGAGATGCGGTGGGCGCCTGGGAGGAAGCGGTAGTTGTCCGGGACGGGGTCGGCGCAGAGCGCGGCGACGCGCTTGCCCTGGTCTTCGAGCGCGAGCATCAGCCCGAGGAGTGACCCCAGCGCGTCCCCATCGGGCCGGATGTGGGTGCCGAGGTAGAGATGCTCACTGCTGCGTATCAGTCGGATCACCCGGTCCGTGGCGCGGGCGCTCATTCTCTTGCTCATGGCGGATCTGATCCAGAAGGTCCAGAGTGCGCTCTGCTCGCGCGAGCGACTCGTCTATGGCGAACTCCAGCGCCGGCATGGGCCGCAGGTGCAGCACCTTCATCAACTCAGAGCGGATAAAGCCGGCGGCGCTCCTGAGCCCGGCAAGGGTCTCGGACTTGTCCTCGCCCAGGATGCTGACGTAGACCCGCGCGTTCTTGAGATCGGGGCTGACGTCAACATCGGTGATCGTCACCATCCCGACCCGCGGGTCTTTCAGCTTGCGCTGCATGACGGAGCTTATCTCCGAGCGCAGCAGGCGCCGCACACGCTCTATCCGTTGCGAGGGCATGGCATGTCAGTCCTACAGAAACTCCAGGTCTTGCTCCAGCAGCACGACCCGGGGCTCGCCTTCGATGAGGTCCAGGATCTTACCCATGACGCGGTCCAGGAACGGCTGCTCGTTAGCCACCGCCGCCGCCGCCAGTTCGGCGTAGCGGACGGAGTCGTTGTCCCCCACCTCCGCGGCGCTGACGTTGAACTTCGCCCGGATGCGGTCCAGCAGGCTGCGTATGACCTGGCGCTTGTCCTTGAGCGTGAGGCTGTCGGTGATCTCCAGCCGCACCCGCAGCGCGGCGATCCGCATGGCGCGGCTCCTTAGAGAACGGCGCGGCGAAGCTCGCGCTTCTCCACGCACTCGATGATGTCGCCCACCTCTACCTCGCTGAACCCACTCAGCACGATTCCGCACTCAAAGCCCTGGGTTATCTCGCTGACGTCATCCTGGAGATGGCGCATGGAGGCGATTCCGCCTTGCCACACGACATTGCCGCGGCGGCGCAAGCGGGCGATCGCCCCCCGGAGCATTCTGCCGTCGAGGACATGGCAGCCGGCGATGGTGCCCAGGCGGGATGAGTGGAAGAGGGCTCTGACCTCGACGCGGCCGATGACGACCTCCTCGAACTTGGCCTCCAACATGCCGGACATGGTGTCGCGCACATCGTCGAGCAGGTCGTAGATGACCTGATACTGCCTGATCTCCACCCGCTCGTCGGCCGCCAGCCGCCGCGCTTGCGTGTCGGCGGCGACCTGGAAAGCGACGATGACGGTGGGCTTGGTGGCGGCGGCGAGGCTCACATCAGATTCGGTGACGTCGCCCACGCCGGTATGCAGTATGTTGAGTGTGACCTCTTCGCTCCTGATCTGGCACAGCGCGGTGGCTATCGCCTCCACGGTGCCGTGGGCGTCGGCCTTCAGGATGAGGTTCAGCACTTTGACCTTGCCCTCCGCGAAGAGCTGGGAAAGCTCGACCAGGGAGGTAGGTCCGGTCGGGGCAAGCCCGGCGAACCGCGCGGTCTCCTGGCGGTCCTGGGCAAGTGCGCGCGCCACCTTGTCGGTTTCCACCACGTGGAAGAGGTCGCTGGCCTCCGGGACCTCGGAGAGCCCCATGATCTGCACGGGAGTGGAGGGCCCGGCCTCGGCCAGCCGCCGGCCGCGGTCATCCGCCATGGCGCGCACCTTGCCGGCGACCAAGCCCGCAACCAGGCTGTCGCCGGTGTGGAGCATGCCCTCCTGCACGAGCAGCGTGGCGACGCTGCCGCGGCGCCTGTCGAGCTCCGCCTCCAGCACGACGCCCTCCGCCGGTTTGTCTCGCAGGGCGCGCAGGTCCCTCATCTCGGCCACCAGCGAGATTATCTCGAGAAGCTCGTTAATGCCCTGCTTCTCCAGCGCCGAGACAGGGACGTAGATGGTGTCGCCGCCCCACTCCTCGGGCACCAGACCTTTCTCGGAGAGCCGCTGCTTGATGGCGTCCGGGGAGGCCGACGGGCGGTCTATCTTGTTGATGGCGACGATGATGGGGACGCCGGCCGCCTGCGCGTGGTCAATCGCTTCGAGGGTCTGCGGCATGACGCCGTCGTCGGCGGCGACGACGAGGACGGCGATGTCGGTGACCTGGGCGCCGCGGGCGCGCATGGCGGTGAAGGCTTCGTGGCCGGGGGTGTCTATGAAAGTGACGGCCTTGCCGCTGATCTCGACCTGGTAAGCGCCGATATGCTGGGTGATGGCGCCAGGCTCGGAGGCGGTGACATTGGTCTGGCGGATGGCGTCGAGGAGGGTGGTCTTGCCGTGGTCAACGTGCCCCAGGACAGTGACGACCGGGGGCCTGGAGGGCGCGTCGGGTGGGGCGACGCGGCGCGGGACGAACTTGATCGGGGGTGGAGCAGGCCCGGGCGGCGCCTTGACGGCGACTGGTGCGGCGGGCGCGGCCTTCTCCGCTTCTTCCTCGAGCGCCTCCCCGGCGGCCGGCACAGCCACCTCGGGCTCAGGCACAGGCTCCTCAACGACCTCCGGCTGCTCGATGTTGATCGTGTAACCCCACTGCTCGCCGATCAGCAGGGCGAGATCTGTGGAGAGGATATCGCTCTCGGAGACGGACTCGCCCAGGTCGGCGGCGGCCCGCACGATGTTCTCGCCGTCCGTATCGAGGGCGGCGGCGAAATCGCTCACGGTGAACGGCACCTTCAGCCTGATGCGGTCCTCGCCCTCTGACGGAGCCCCTTCCGGTGCGACGGGCGCCTCCGCCGCGGCGGGAGATGGCGCCGGCACCCTAAGCACTCGCTTAGTGGTCGGGAGAACGGGCGGTTTCTCTTTGACAGGGGCCTCGACCACAGCCGCTTCCTCTCCGCCGAAGCGGGTGCGGATCCGCGGAAGGTACGTCTGCGGCACGGTGGAGCTGGCCGTCTTGCCGCCAACGCCAAGCTCCTCCAGCAGCAGGAGGATGTCCCTGCTGCTAACCCTTAGCTGACTTGCTAGCTCGTAGACTCTCATTACCTGCCAACCTACCTCCACTGCCCCGGAAACCCCGACCCGACTCCAACTCGTCGGGATTACTAGCACTCACTGCCAGCGACGGCCACCGCTCGCTTGATCCTCTCCAGCAACTCCGCGCCGACCGGGATGCCCAGCGCCCTCGCCAGCTTCTTCTGTTTCACGGCCTGCTCCGCGCAGCGCTCGGTCCGACACACATAGGCCCCCCTGCCGGCGGCCTTGCCGGTAACATCCACGACGACCTCGCTCTGGGGAGTCCGCACGATGCGGAGCAACTCCCCCTTCGGCCGCGCCTGCCGACAGGCCACACAGGTGCGCTGCGGAATGTGCGCCGGCCGCTTCATCACGCCTCCGGCGCCGGCGCTCATTCCTCCGCGCCCACGGGCTCGGCCGCGGCGATCTCGCTGGCGTCCACCGCCAGAGCCTCGGACTCGGGCTCCGCGGCTACGGGCTGCTCGGGCTCCGGCTCGACGGCGGTCGGCGTCTCGGCGGCCGCCTCAGCGGCCTGTGCCTCGGCAGCTCCGGCCGCGGCGGCGGCCTGCTGCTCGGCCATCTGCGCCTCGCTGCGGATGTCTATGCGCCAGCCGGTAAGCCTGGCCGCCAAGCGCACGTTCTGTCCCTCGCGGCCGATGGCGAGCGAGAGCTGATTGTCAGGCGCGACCACGGTGGCGGCGCGGGTGGCCTCGTCAATCACCACGCGGCTCACCTTCGCCGGGCTCAGCGCGCTGGCGACGTACTTGGCGGGGTCATCGCTCCAGCGCACGATGTCCACCTTCTCGCCCCGGAGCTCGTCAACCACGGCCTGCACGCGGCTGCCCCGGTGCCCGACGCAGGCACCTACAGGGTCCACGTTTTCCTGGCGGGACAAAACCGCCACTTTCGAGCGCGCGCCCGCCTCTCGCGCCTGGGCTTTGATCTCGACGATGCCCTCGGCGACCTCCGGCACTTCCAGCTCGAAGAGCTTGCGAAGCAGTCCAGGGTGGCTCCGCGAGACGAGAACGCGCGGGATCTTGGTGGTGCGCTTGACCTCAAGGATGTATATCTTGGTCCGCTCACCCGGCCGGTAAGAGTCCAGAGAGCTCTGCTCGGAGGCCGGCAGAATGGCCTCCACTTTGCCAAGGTCAATGAAGACCGTGCGGCCGTCGCGGCGCTGGACCACGCCGGTGACGACATCGCCGTCGCGGTTGCTGAACTCCTCGTAGATGATGTCGCGCTCGGCCTCGCGGATGCGCTGCGCGACCACCTGCTTGGCGGTCTGGGCGGCGATCCGCCCGAACTCGGCCGGCGACACCTCGATATCGAGGAACTCTTCCTGCGCGACCGTGGGGTCGAGCCGGCGCGCGTCGGCAAGGGACATTTCGGTGTGAGGGTTCTCGACGTGCTCCACGACTTTCTTGCGGCAGAAGACCTGGGCCGTGCCGTTATCCCAGTCAATATCAACGTGGATCTCGCAGGTCGCGCCGAAGTGCTTCTTGTAGGCCGAAACGAGCGCGGCCTCGATGATCTCGCTCAAAGTCTGGAGCGGGATATCCTTTTCCCTGCCTATATCGCGCAGCGCTTGTACGAAGTCCACCTGCATTTTCGCCGCTTCCTAATGCTGAAGAGTGGGACGGCGCCCACTCTTCAGTCCGCGAGACGGAATCTCGCAAAGTCAGTATAACATAGGGGGAGGAGGTTGACAAGGCGCTGTGGATCGCGCTCACTCGCACCGCATGGAGACAAAACCGTCCAGCTTGGCCAGGTCCTGCCCTAGCGCCCCGATGTCACACCCGCCGGGGAGGGCGACGCGCAACTGGAACTCCTGCACTTCGCCTGGGCCGATCTCGGACATCTCCACCGACTCGATCACGCCGCCGTGCGCGGCCAGCCCCTGCCGCAGGCCGTCCATCCGCCGCGCGCCGTCCACCATGCGGATGGTCAGCAGCGCCAGTCTGGTGCGAGGAAGCAGCGTTCTCTCCACCTGCCGCAGAAGCGTGAGAGTGAGCAGCACGATCACGGTCGCGAGGCTGGCGATCCAGAAGGCGTTCCCGCCGATCGCGACGCACAGCCCGATGGCCGCCACCGCCCAGAGGCTGGCGGCCGTCGTCAGCCCCCGGACGACGTTTCCGTGCCGGATGATCGTGCCGGCGCCGAGGAAGCCCATCCCTGTGGCCACCTGTGAGGCGACTCGGCCTGGGTCAACGTTTGGTCCCGTGAAGCTCAGCGAGGCGAGCGTGTAGACGGTCGCCCCCACGCACACCAGGATGTGCGTGCGCAGCCCCGCCGGCCGGTCGCGCGCCTCTCTCTGCCAGCCGACGATGCCACCGCAAACCACCGCCGCAATCAGCTTGACGGCTACCGCAATCGGATCCATCATCGCCTCCGGCGAGAAGTTAAGAGGTAAAAGGCGAAAGTGAAAAGCGGGGAATCATCCCTTTTTGCCTCTTTACCCTTTTCTTTTGCCTTCTCCAGCTAGGTTCGTTGCCACCAACGAGAAGTTAAAAGGAAAAAGGGAAAGGGCGAAAGTGAAAAGCCGGGAATAATCCCTTTTTGCTTTTTTACTTTTCTCTTTTGCCTTCTCCAGCTAGGTTCGTTGCCAGCAGCTCGCGCATTGTCGCGGCGGCCTCTTCGACGGGCACGGTCCTGCTCTCTCCGGCGCGCCGGCGCACCTCCACCTTTCCTTCGGCTGCCAGCCGACCAACCACTATCTGCCCTGGCAGGCCGATCAGATCGGCATCCTTGAACTTGACGCCAGGGCGCTCGGCGCGGTCCTCCAACAGCACCTCATAACCATCGGCCTCCAGCTCGGCGGCGAGCTTCTCGGCGATCTCGCGCTGGGTTTCGTCATCGTGGTTCACCGGTATGACCACCACCTCGAAGGGCGCCACCGACACCGGCCAGATAATGCCCGACTCGTCGTGGAACTGCTCGACGACGGCGGCGATCATCCGCGTCGTGCCGATGCCATAGCAGCCCATCACGACCGGCTTTCGCGCGCCATCCTCATCCAGAAAATAGGCGTTGAGAACCTCGCTGTAAATGGTCCCAAGCTTGAAAATGTGCATGAGCTCGATGCCGCGGCGGGCCTTCAGCACACGGCCGCATTCCGGGCAGAGGTCGCCGGCGACGCCGCTTCGAATCTCCGCCCACTTGCCGACCGGGAAGTCGCGGCCCCAGTTCACGTTCCGCAGGTGGAGATCGGCCTCATTTCCGCCGGTCACGAAGTTCCGCTCCCCCCTGATCTCTTCGTCAACGACGATCTCGGCTTCCTTGATCCCGACCGGCCCGGCGAAGCCGACGGGCGCGCCGCTCACGCGGCGGATGGTCTCCTCCTCCGCCATCTCGAGCTGCGCGCCGATGACCGCGCGCAGCTTATCCTCGCTAAGCTCGCGATCCCCTCGCACCAGCGCGGCGATCACACGATCGCCGGCCTTGTAGATGAGCGTTTTAGCGAGCTTCCTGGGCTCGACCCCCAAGAAAGCTGTCACGTGCTCGATGGTCCGCTGGCCCGGGGTATCCACCCGTTCGAGGGGAAGCTGGGGCTCATTCGACTCGGCCACTGATTGCCTGCACTGGGCCACCTCCGGCGTGGCGGAGTAGCCGCAGGACTCACATCTCAGATAATGGCTCTCGCCCGCCTCGGCGGGCAGCTCGAACTCCCTGGTGTCCCAGCCGCCGATGCCCCCGCCCGAGGCTTCGACCACATGATAGGGCAGGCCGATCCGCTGGATTATCTTGTGGTAGGCCTCCACCATCTTGGCGTAGGAGCGGTCGAGGCCGGCGACATCGCGGTCGAAGCTGTAGGCGTCCTTCATCGTGAACTCGCGCACCCGTATGAGCCCGCCGCGGGGCCGGGGGTCATCCCGGAACTTGGTTTGTATCTGATAGAGGGTGAATCCCAGCCCGCGGTACGACTTGACCTCCGAGACCAGGGTCGTGATGACCTCCTCGTGGGTGCCGCCGAGACAGAACCACCGGCCGCCGCGGTCCTTCAGGCGCATCAACTCGTCGCCCCAGTGCTGCGCCCGGCCGGTTCTCTCCCACAGCTCCAGGGGGTGCAGGGCCGGCAGGAAGACCTCCTGGGCGCCGGCCGCGTCCATCTCCTGGCGCACGATGTTCTCGATCTTCCGCACCACCCGCAGCCCCAGGGGCAGCAGCGAGTAGATGCCGGCGGCAAGCTGTCTGATGAAGCCTGCTCTGAGCAGGAGCTTGTGGCTCGCCAGCTCGACCTCGCCCGATATCTGCCTAAGCGTCGGCGCGAAAAGCTCTGTCGTCCGCACAGCTTACTCCTCTATCCTTGGCGCGCGTCCGCGCGCCCTGCTTCCTTGCCCTTGAGGAAGGCCGCGCTGATGTCGGCCCTGGTTATCTCGTGATGGTACATCTCCGCCGCGCGAAACAGCTTGATCGCAGTCTGATCGTTGATCTCCTTCAGCCTTTGCAGCAGGAGATAGCCCGGCGTCATGTCCGTCTCGCCCAGCAGGGCCTTCGCCTCCGGGCTGGCCATGAACTGCGCGTGGGCCTCGCGGTCGGCCGCCGCCAGCGCGGGTTCGAGGTCGTCCCATTCTTCCTTGGTCATACGGGCCTGCTCCGACATCACTACCTCCTCGGGCTGCGGTCTGAGAGCCTAGGCCCCTCGCCTGGCCGCCACCGCCACCACCACCTCGTCCTTGCCCATCGCGCCCAGCTCCGCCTCGGCCAGGGACATCGCCTGTGCGGCGCTGATCAGCCCGGACAGGTTCACGATCCGTCCGCGGGCTCCCAAGAAGAGCTGCGGCAGCTCGGCCCCGGCGTCGCCATAGCGCGTTTCCTGCTCGAGCAGCCGCGGAAGCGCCTCGCGCGCGCGTCCCACCTCGAACTGGCTGGCCGTTCCCCCCGGCAGCACGAGGCGAACCACGCCTTGCTCGTCCACCAGCGCGATCCCTCGACCTCGCTGCCGGGCGAGACCGAACAATCGCTTCTTCTCCCACTGCCCGCGATAGGCTCGGAGGAGGCCGGTATCGGCCACCACCTCCACCGACTCAAGGCCGACCCCTAGCGACTTCGCCGCGGCGGCTCGCCGCTCCTCGTCACCCGCCGCCGTCTGGAGCAGGTCGCGCTCTCGCAGCTCGGTCTGGCCGCTGGCCACCGCGCGCAGGACGGCGGTCCGCGAGTCGTACTCGATGTCAACGGAGACGGTGTCGGGATCCGCGCCCTGCCGGACCACCGCCTCCACCGCCTCCCGCCTGATCCGCAACACGTCCTCCTCGGAGGCCTCGGGCACGGTGCGCTCGAGCACCTCGCGCACGAGCGCGAGCGCGGTGCCGATGGCGGAGATCACGGGGGCATTCTGCGCGAGGCGCAAGGGCAACCCCAGTTTCGCCGCCGCGGCCGGAGCGAGCGCGCTCGCGCCCCCGCCACCGGCGATCAGCTCGGTTCCCAGCCGGCTCATGCCGCGCTCCGCGATCAGCTCCTCCACCACTTGGGCGGGCCGCTCGGCGGCGACGGCCATCACGGCCTTCGCGGCCTCGCCTGCACGCAAACCTAGCTTGCCTCCCAGAGCGTTAAGGGCAAGCTCTGCGGATGCGGCGTTGCCGCGGGCGAAGTCGCCCTCAGGCACCAGCCCGGCTGCGTTCGCCGCGCAGGTGACCGTCAGGGCAAGGCGGTTGCCGCGGCTGTCCTCGAGGACGGCATAGTCGGGCGGATCGCCGGGGAGCGGCGGAACGAGCGAGACCGCCAATGCATTGAGCTCCGCGGGATCGGTGAAGCAAGCGTAGGCGAGCCCGGCGAGATGCGCGCTGCGCGGCCCCACGGCCTGAACCTTGCCATCCTTCAGCCGGGGCATCGAACCGCCGGCCACGCCGATGGTGCGCACATCCACCGTGCGCATGAAGAGGCGATGTCCGCCAACCTCGGCCGTGCGCAGGAGGGCGCGGCCGTGCTGGATGGCAGAGATGTCGGTGCTGGTGCCGCCGACTTCCAGGAAGACGCCCTCGCTGACCCGCGCGTACATGAGGGCCGCGGCGACGCCGGCGGCGGGACCGGACAGAAGGGTCAGCAGGGGGCGCCGCCGCATGTCCTCGACGCTCATAACGCCGCCGTCGCTTCGCACGACCATCAGGGGGGCGGTTATCCCTATCTCGCGGGCGGCGGCCTCAGTCAGGTCGGCGGTGCTGATCGCCTTCGGGAGCAAGCTGGCGTTTATCACGGCGGTGCGGGTGCGGATGCGGAGGCCGTAGCGCCCTGTTATCTCATGGGTTGCCGTCGCCGGCATGCCCGCGGCGAGGGCGCGCGCCATGACCATTTGCTCGCCGCGCGGGTCGTCAACGGAGAAGGCCTCGGCCGCGACCACGGCCGCGGCGCCGGCCTTTTTCAGTTCGGCGATCGCGGCGTCCACCTGAGGCTCGGTCAGGTTTGGTGTTTCGAGATAGCGGTGGGTCGTGCGCAGGGCTTTTCCTGGAGCAAGCGAAAGGTCGCCGAGTCTGGTTTCCTTCGCGGCGCGCCTTCCCTCCATGCCCGAGCCCAGGCAGACGATTCCGACGGGCGCGACATCGCCCTCCAGCAGGGCGTTGGTAACCTGGGTGGTGCTATAGGCGAGGAAGCTGACCTGGTCGGGGCTAATGCCCGATCCCCCTAGCAACTGGCGCAAGGCTTGCACGACTCCCTCGGCCACACCTCTCGCGGCCCGGTGAGTGGTCGGGACTTTCGCCTGCGCGGACAGTGCGAGGGCACTCGCCTCGAGCGCCACCGCGTGCGTGAAGGTGCCGCCGACGTCTATGCCGATGCGATAGCTTGCCATCTGGCGCGGGCGCCCCTCAGAAGCTCTTTTCCTGATCCAGCACCCCGCTCAGGAACACCCGAACGACCACCTCGGGCCCCTCGCCGGAGACGGTCTCCACGACCTTCTCGCCGGGGTGGTGGAAGTTCCGATAGACTACCCGCTCCCCCTGGCGGTCCTGCACGACTATCTTCACCTCTTGCAGATTCGCGCCGGGCGGCACCTCGTACTCAACCTGAGTGGTGCGCGCGCCCTGGCGCTCGCGCTCGTCGGGCTCGGCCGTGGGGGCCGGCCCCTTGCTCACGATCAGGTCAACGGCGGTCCCGCGGGGAACTCTCTGATCGGGCATGGGCGCGTGGGCTATCACGTAACCGAGTGGCACCTTGTTGTGAAACCTGGCGGTTTCTTTTCCGATGGTGAGGTTCTCCTGACGCAGCAGGGCGCGCGCCCGGTCCACGGACATGTCGGTCGCATCGGGCACGATGGACCAGCGCGAGCCGGAGCTGACCGTGAGCCGGACGAGCCTGCCGGCCTTCACCATCCGGTTGGGAGGCGGGTCGCTGGCGAGCACCTCACTCTCCGGCGCCTCCTCGCTTCCCTGCCGAGCCGCGACCTCGGCTCGAAGGCCGGCGGCGCCGAGGACCTGCTGTGCCTCCGCCTCGTTCAGCCCCACGAGTTTGGGGACCGTCACTTCCTTGGGGGCGGTTAACTCCCAGTACCCGACAACCGCGTGATAGGCGATGAAGATGAAGGCGATGATGGCGAGCATCTCCAGGAACTGGGGCATGAGCGCGCGGCGCGGCGCGGGCCGGCGCTTGGGCCACCTGCCGACCTGCGGCGTGACCGGCGGACGAGGCGGGGGTGTTCGCGGGGTTCTGAAGGTCATCCGGCATTACCTCGGCGCACCCGCGCGACAGCCGCCTGATGCTCGCGGAAAGTGGCGCTGAACACGTGCGAGCCATCGGGCCGCGCAACGTAGTAGAGATAAGGGACCTTCGCAGGGTTCAGCGCCGCGCGGATGCTCGCCTCGCCCGGGTTACATATCGGCCGGGGTGGAAGCCCCTCGTGCAGGTAGGTATTGTACTCGCTTTCGACCGCCAGGTCCTCGAACGTCAACCGCGACTTCCTTCCATCGCCCAGCGCGTATTGCACGGTCGCGTCACACTCCAGCTTCTGGCCGCGCCTCAGCCGGTTCAGGAGCACGCCCGCGATGGTGGCTCGCTCGTTGGCCTTCTGCGCCTCCCACTCCACCAGCGAGGCCAGTATCAATATGTCCCTCATGCTGCGCCCATTGTACTGCGCCTTCCGGTCGAACAGCCCCTTCCACACCACCTCGTCAAACCGCCGGAGCATCTGGCCGATGATGTCCGGTGCGGTCTCGCCGACGTCAACCCGGTAGGTGTCTGGGAAGAGGTAACCCTCGAGGCTGTCCGCGGGCAGAGGGAAGCCGGCCTCGAAGGCCCAGGGCTCGCTCGCCGCCTGCTGGAAATCGCCCGCATCTCCCAAGCCCTCCTGCTCTATCTTGTCGGCAACCTGGCGGAGATCATATCCCTCGGGGATGGTGAGCCATCGCCAGGCCGTGCGCGAGCCGCGGCAAAGGGCGTCCATTATATCCAGCGCGGACATGCTGCTATCCAGTTCGTGCCGGCCGGCCTGGATGCATTTCCACTTGCCCGTCAGGTAGGCGGCGGCGAGGAAGGTATTCGCATTGCGGATGAGACCATTGTCCTGCAGGGACAGCGCCACCTGGTTTGCCTTCTCGCCGGGCTCGACGACCACCAGCACAGGCGCGCTCTGCCCCACCGGGGCGGCGACACTCCAGATCCCGCCGCCGACCATCAGCCCGGCGGACAGGAGGACGAGCAAGCTCAGCCAGAGGATCCTGCCTCGCTTTCTCCGCTTCCGGCTCATCTGTCGGCACTCCGCCGCTTAGCCGCCAGGTAATCCTCCAGTATCACCGCGGCGGCCACATCGTCTCGCCGACGGCGATCGGCTCTGCTCTTGTCCGCTGCAAGGAGCACGTGCTCCGCCTCCACGGTAGTCAGTCGCTCGTCCCACAGCTCCACTTCGAGCCCCAGCTCGCGCGTGAGCCTACCCGCGAAGCGCTTCACGCGCTTTGCCTGCGGTCCTTCCGTTCCGTCCATGTTCAACGGCAGCCCCAGCACGATCCTCTTGGCTCCGCGCCGGCGCGCGATCTCGCCGATCCTTGCCATGTCCTCGGCCAGCGAGGTGCGCTCGATCACCGCCAACGGCCGCGCGGTCAGGCCCAACGGGTCGGCGCCCGCGACGCCGATGCGGCGCTCGCCGAAATCGAGGGCGAGCAGTGTCATCGCGTCTCCGCCCGCGCCACCACGAAGACGAGCGCGCCGAGGGTGACTGCGAGCGCGCTCGCCAGCGAGACGAGGCCCGAATCATTGACCGCCATCGCCACCAGCGCGGTCACTAACGTGCACCAGAGACCGGCGCAGACAAAGCGCTCTCGCCCAAGCGCCCCCCTGCCGACCATGGCCCGCGCGGCGACTATCGGCAGTGGCGACAGCACCCACCACCAGCCGGCCTGCTGGACGGTATGCCAATTCATCGCCAGCTTTCTCATGACCATGTCGGCCACCAGGCCCGTCTGCCCAGAGAGCAGCGCGGCCGCGGTCATCCCGATGTGACTTCGCTCGCCGCCTGGGCGGAGCAGATCCAGGGCCGCCGGACCGAGGGCGCCGATGACGAGGATGGTAAGGCCGGTCGCGGCGCGGAGCTTGCTGCGGGCGAGCATCACCCACAATGAGATAAGACCCGCAGCCAGGGCGAAGTACCCTCCCCAGTTTGCCCCCCACCAGGGCGCGCCGATCACGAGCGCCACGGCGAGACCGACCAAGGCCGCGAGCCACCCCTTGCGCGGCGCGGTCTGCAGCAGCGCGCCGAGGCCGATGAGAGTCATCGCGCCGAGCACGCCAGCGTACTCGTTGCCGATGCCGTAAAAACGCGCGCCCCACAGCACTCCGAAGCCCAGAGGTGAGAGGCGCATGAGATGGGAGCCGAGGACCACGTCAAGACAGATGGCGGCGGCGCCGAGGAGCATAACCGCCGCCAGGGCGGAGGCAGGCGAGCCGCCTGCGCTCCCAGGGGCACTCCGCGCGCGGCCGGCGAGCGCGCAGAGGAGCGCGGCGACCGCGATGGCGCCGGCGATCTGCCGGGCTTCGCCGGGCCCCGCCAGTGGCGCGAGCAGCAGCCCCACTGGTATCAGCGCGCCGAACAACCCAGGTAACGCGAGCCGGCCCAGCGCGCGCGGCCACCACCGCGCGGCCGCAAGCGCGCTCGCCGCAAGCAGCGCGCAGTACACCCCGTAGAGCGGCAGCACCCTCACCTGGAGCCGCCGCCGTTCGGTGAGCATCGCATCGAGCCGGTCCAGTTGAGCAGGCGCGTTGGGCGCGGGCTCGACCCGCATGACGCGTCCGCCCATGCGGAGGCTCCGCTGCCGGCCCTCAACGGAACCGCCGTACTGCGACAGGAGGGACGGCGCGAAGTCGGCGGCGGTGACCAGGCCGGGCCAGCGCGTGCTTCGGCTGGCGAAGAGCCCGCCCTTTCCCTCTTCCCGGAAGTCGCGCGCGATAACATAGCCGAGCGTCCGTAGATTAGGGTCGGGCTGCGGCGGCGAGAGGGGGCTGATGAGGAAGAGCTTCCCGCGTCGCGCCCGCAACAGCCCGACCGCCTCGCCGACCAGTTGATCGGCCGCGGCCAGGCCGGTCCCCGTCAGATCTACCAGCACGACATCATATCGGGAGAGCGCCTCCGCCATGTCGCGGCCGATGGCGCGAGCATCGAGCGCCTTGCCCAGGGGCGTCAGCTCCGCCGCCCCGATCCGCCCACCGTCAACCCTCCCCTCTTCGTCCATCAGCACCGACACGCTGGGGGGCAGCGAATCGGGCTCCGTTCCGCCATGCCCGTAGGGCAGGAGCTTGCCTCCTGCCCCCCGTGGAGAGGGCGGCAGCGAAGGAGCAGGCTTTGGTTCGCCGTAGGCGAGCACGGCGGTGGTCAGCCGGAGGGCGTGAAGCCGCGTGCCCAGCAGGCCCGGCCGTGCACTGGTACGCGCCTGCTGGTTGGCGGCGAGCAGGGGGGCGAGGTCCACCTGGAATCCCCCGCCGGCCATCGCCCGGCCGCGAATCCGCGCGCCGACGGCTGTGCGCCCCGCGCCGAGCGTGACATAGGTGCGGTCCGCGTCGAGGTCGCTGGGAGAGGCGACGGGCATCAAAGCGATGGTTGATCCCTGTAAAACCGAGCGTATTATCGCTGTTTCGGCGGCGTGGAGCTGGCTCCAGCCTAGCTGTGAAATCACCACGATGAGCGTCGGGGGGCATCCGGCCGGTTCGCCTGCAAGACATTTGCCCGCCGGCCCCAGCAGCGCCGCGGCCGCCAGGGCAAGCAGCCCGGCCCAAACGGCCTTGAGGTGAATGCGGATGCGGCTATTTCCTCTGTGCGGCGACCAGCTCTTTCGCTTTCGCCAGCGCTTCATCCAGCCGCTCCGGGTTCTTCCCACCGGCCTGTGCGAAATCCGGCCGCCCGCCTCCCCCACCGCCGGTGATCTTTGCCACTTCCCGGATCAGATTTCCCGCGTGATAGCCCGCTTCCACCAGGTCTTTCGAGACGCCGCTGACAAGCTGCACGCCCGCGTCGCTTGCCGCGCCCAAAACCACTATCGCCGACCCAAGCCGCGCCCGAAGATCATCGGCCAGCTTTCGCATCGCCTCCGCGCCGAGGCCCTCGACGCGCGCGGCGATCAGTTTGACGCCGTTGACTTCGATGACCTGGCCCACCAGCTCATCCGCCACCGCGCCGGCGCCTTTCATCTGAAGGCGGCTGATCTCACGCTGCTTGTCGCGCAGTTCGGTCTGGAGCAACTCGATACGCGCGGGGAGGTCCTCGGGGCGGCACTTGAGATCGCCGGCTGCCTGCTCGAGCAGCTCTCGCTGCTTCACTGCCAGGGCCTGCGCCTCTCTGCCGGTGACGGCCTCGAGGCGCCGGAGGCCGGCGCCGATGCTGCTCTCGCTGATGATGGCGAAGCCGCCGATGGCGGCCGCGTGGGTCAGGTGGGTGCCGCCGCAGAGCTCCTTGCTGAACTCCCCTATCTGCACCACTCTGACCTGCTCGCCGTATTTCTCGCCGAAGAGCGCGGTCGCACCCATGGCGCGGGCTTCATCGAGCCCCATTCCCTCGATCATCAGGTCGTGATCCTCGAGCGCAAGCTCGAGCACGCCCTGCTCGATCCGGGTGCGCTCCTCTTCGGTAAGCGCGGAGAAATGCGCGAAGTCGAAGCGCAGCCGGTCCGCGTCTACGAGCGAGCCCTTCTGCACCGCGTGCTCGCCCAGCACCCTTCTCAGTTGGTGATGGAGGAGGTGGGTGGCAGTGTGGGCGCGGGCGATGGCGCGGCGGCGTTCCTCGTCGACGCGGGCGGTCGCTCGCTGGCCGGGCTTGAGACTGCCGCGCGCCACGCGCACGACATGTGCGTGCGCGCCTTCCACCGGGTAATAGGTATCCAGCACCTCGGCCTCGACCTCACAGGCGCCTTCTGCAGAGGCAGGGGCAAGTCCCTGCTGAGCGGGAACGGCCGGCGGGCGTGGGCACGCCCGCCCTACAAGTGTGCCCCGATCGCCGACCTGGCCGCCGGATTCCGCGTAGAAAGGCGTGCGGTCTAGGAAGACGTCGGCCTCTTCGCCCTGGTTCAGGCGATCTAGTGACTGCCCGTCCTTCACGATGCCCAACACGGTGGATTCCGCGCCGCAGCTCAGGTAGCCGAGGAAGATCGTCTTGCCGACGAAGCTCTGGTAGCCCGACCTCACCGAGAAGGCGAAGTCGGCATGCGCTCGTGACCGCGCGCGCTGCCGCTGCCCCTCCATTGCGGCTTGGAAGCCTTCTTCGTCGAACTCCAAGCCGTGTTCCGCGGCAATCTCAATTGCGATCTCCTTCGGCAAACCGTATGTGTCGTGCAGTCTGAAGGCCTCGAGTCCTCTCAGTGCCTGCCAACCCGCTTCTTTGCACAACTTGATGGCATCCAGTAACGGACCCCATGCTCGCTCCAACGTATCCTCGAACTGCCTTTCCTCCTGCTTCAGCCAAGTGCTGATGCGCTCCTTCGCGCCGCGCAGCTCCGGGTAGACATCGCCTAGTGTCGCCACGATAGCGGGCGTCAGCCCGAACAGGAACGGCTCCTCGAGGCCGAGCTTCCGCCCATAGCGATAGGCCCTGCGCAGAAGGCGCCGCAGGACATAGCCTGCGCCCTCGTTGGAGGGTGTGAAGCCGTCGGCCAGCAGAAAGGCAAGACCCCTGGTGTGCTCGGCGATGATCTTCACGGCGATCTGCTCGGCTTCGCCCAGCCGCTCGGGCAGATCCGGCCTGGCCTGGCGCGCCCGGGTGATGACCGCGGAGACGATCGGCGCGAACAGGTCAGTGTCGAAGATGGAGGGCATGCCGTTCACGAGCGCGGCGAGCCGTTCCATCCCCATGCCGGTGTCAATGCCGGGCTTGGGGAGGGGCTCGAGCTCTCCCGACGGGAGCTTGTTATACATCTGGAAGACGAGGTTCCACAGCTCGCTGAAGCGCGCGCAACCGCAGGTCGGGCTGCATTCTGGCTGCCCGCAGCCGCGATCTTCCCCGGTATCGAGATGGAGTTCGGTGTCCGGCCCACAGGGCCCCGAGTCGCCCACCGGCCCCCACCAGTTCGTCTGATCTGAGACGATCCGCGACCGCGGCACGCCGATCTCGTTCCTCCAGATCTCAGGGGATTCCTCATCCTCGGGGTTGACCGTGATCCAGATGCGGGTCTTCGGGAGCTCCAGCACCTTGGTGACATACTCCCAGGCGTAGATGATGGCCTCACGCTTGAAGTAGTCGCCGAACGAGAAGTTGCCGAGCATCTCGAAGAAGGTGCAGTGCACCGGGGTCAGCCCCACCTTTTCGACGTCATCGGCACGGAAGCACTTCTGGCAGGTGGCGACGCGGGGCGCGGCCGGGGGGACCAGCCCCCTGAACCAGGGCACGAAGGGCTGCATGCCGGCGCTGGTGAACAGGGTCGTGGCGTCGCTGGGCTTGAGCGGCGCGCTCGGCAGCACGCGATGGTCGTTGCGCGCGAAGTAATCCAGAAAGCTCTGCCGAAGCTCCCGGCTCGTCATACCTGCTGGTCTCCGATCAAGTTAGCGCCCACTATTTGGGCGAGCGGCCTTGTATAACAATTGCGCCGGCGCGGTCCCGCCCGGCGCAACCCCTCCGGCCCGGTATTATAGCAGACTCAGACGGTCTCCGCACCCGACGCTTCGGGGGAGAAGAGCTCGGGCCAGAAGTGCAGGAGCACCACCTTGATCGCCCCGGCGACTGGCACGGCGAGCACGGCCCCGATGAACTTGAAGGTGGCCGCTCCCGCCAGCACGGCGAAGATCACGACGAGTGGATGCAGCCCGACGCGCTTGCCGATCACCCTCGGAGTCACGAGGTAGTCGAAGGCGATGTTGCCGGCGAACAGGACCCCGACCACCATCAGTATGCTGCCGACACCGTGCTGTGTCACGCCCATCGTGAGGGCGATCACAACCAGGGAAGCGGGGAATCCGACGTAGGGGACCAGATACAGCACGCCCGTCATTATCCCCAGCAGCACCGAGAACGGCACGCCCGCCACGCTCAGTACGATGATGGCGAAGATGCCGACCAGCACCACCAGGATGGCCATACCGAGCAGGTAGCTGCCGACCAGTTGGTTGATATCGGAGAGCACGGCCACTACGGCGGTGCGGCGCGGCTCGGGTATGGACCTAAGGAGCTTCTGGCCGAGCCGACGGTAGTCGCGCAGCACCCAGAAGGTGACGATGGGCGTGATGACCAGGAGAGAGACAAGGACGAGGGAGCGGTTCAGCAATTGGATGCTGCCGCTGAGCAGGCTAGCAGCGTACTGCTGGGCCTTCTCGCCGAGGTTGGCGAAGGCCTTCCGCACATCCGTGGGCAGCATCCCAACCACCCTCCCCCAGGCGACGATGGTCTCCTGCGCGCTCATCACCAGATGCCGCGTCTGCTCTTCGTAGTAATCGTAGCGGTTCACCAGGTCGCGCGCCTCCGCTGTCACGCGCGGCACGATCAGCAGCACCGCCAGCACGAACAGGGCTAGGAACGTGCCGAAGACGAGGCCGATGGCGCGCTCGCGCTTCCAGCCACGCTTCTCCAGCACCGTGATGCCGGGGTTGAGAAGGTAGGCGATGAACGCTCCCAGCATGAATGGCAGCAGTATCCCTCTCACGCGATACAGCAGCGAGATGACCAACAGCACCCCGATCAGGCCGGAGAGCCACTTGGGCCAGGCTACCAACCGCTCCTCGGGCCGATATGTTTCCGCCTGTCCGCCGAGCGTCCGCGTCGTCGCGGCGTGGACGACCGTGACGATATAGGCGATGATTGCGACTGCGATTATCGCTACCAGAGCAGTTGGCAGATCCAAGCTAGGCCTCCCCAGCGTGATCGTGTCACCCCGACGCCCGCACCCCCGCCCCGGCGCCTCGCCTCACGCGTTCTCCTGCTCGCGGACGGCCTCGCGCAGCTTGGCGAGGGCCCGCTGCTGGAGCCGCGAAACGTGCATTTGCGAGATCTTGAGCCGTTGCGCCACCTGTGTCTGGGACAGGTTGTCGAAGAACCGGAGCTCGATGATCTTGCGCTCCCGCGGCGTGAGCGACCGGAGGGCCTCGGCCAGCCGTGCGCGGCGCTCGAACCGCTCGATTTCGGCGTCCACCTGCCCAACATAATCGGACAGCACGCTCCGCGCCTCGTCGGAATCGGTCCCAAGCTCGCTGTCAAGCGACGGCAGCTCGTAAAGCTCCCCCAGCTCCATCGCCTCAAGCGCCTCCTGCTCACCCACACCAAGGGCGTCCGCCACCTCCTTCACCGTCGGCACCCGGTCCAGCTTCTGCGTCAGGTCGTCCACCGCCTTGCTGGCCGCCAGGTTCAGCTCCTGCAGCCGCCGCGGCACCTTGACCGCCCAGCCGCGATCTCTGAAGTAGCGCCTGATCTCACCCACAATCGTCGGCGTCGCGTAAGTGGCGAACCGTATCCCCCGGCTCGGGTCAAAGCGGTCAATCGCGTTGATGAGCCCGATCATGCCCACCTGTGTCAGATCCTCGAGGGGCTCGCCGCGGTTGGCGAACTTGCGCGCCAGGTAGCGAACGAGGTTCATGTGGGCCAGAATCAAGGCCTCGCGCACCCCGGGATCCTGGGTCCGCTGGTATTCGGCGAAGAGCTCCGGCGTGGCCGCATCGCGCAATGGCTTACGCTTCGCCGTCGCCTTCTCTGCCGCTGCTTTTGCCTCCGCCGCTTCCCGCGGGTTCATGGTCATATCAGTCCATACCGCCAGTCAGGGTCTG
>Ga0315288_10002733_pt1 | contig 22651 bp, 9 predicted proteins | sample YL17G11_20_MG_FD_203454 | JGI IMG/M metagenome (GOLD analysis project Ga0315288, IMG submission 203454) | Sediment microbial communities from Yellowstone Lake, YNP, Wyoming, USA - YL17G11_20 | ecosystem: Environmental > Aquatic > Freshwater > Lake > Sediment | place: USA: Wyoming | collected...
TGCCCATTGCCCCATTCCCTTGGCAAAGTCGCGCACTTGTCGCGGATTGACTACTACGACCGGCAGCGAGGCGTTGAGCAGTTCGGCAGCGATAGGACGTTCATAGCCGCCAGTTGCTTCAAGCACAGCAGGAAATAGAGAAATTCGATTTCTACAAAGAGGATATGAGATACAACACGGAACTCGTGGAGAAGGTTGAAGATGAAATTTCAGAGCTTAATGAACGATTATATATAATTGATTACGAACTAAGTAAACTGAGAGAAGGATTAAAGGTCAATGTTAAATTTGACTTAGAAAAAGTTCATAGTGTTTTCAAAGAAGCCCAGATCATTTTTCCAGAATCGCTAAGAAAAAGTTACGAACAATTGGTCGATTTTAATAGGCGGCTATCAACAGATAGAGGCGCGCGTTTAACTGAGCGAGTCGAAGAACTTTCAAGGGAACACGCAGGTATTGCGAGAAAGTTGCAGGAACTAAGTCAAAGACGCTCAGACATACTAAGTGTAATACAAGACACAGACAGCCTTAGGAAGTTTAGAAAACTCCAAAAAACATTGGTCTCAAGAGAAACAGAAATTGCTCGTCTTGAAACCATACTTGAGCAATTGGATAAGGTTACGTCAATTGATAAAAACATTAGGGGGCTATTGACAGAAAGGGATGGCTATGTGGAAGCGACCGAAACCATGATAAGAAAAGGTAATCCTCTATATCAAACTGTGCGAGATAAGTTTAATAGCATTATTAAGGCGATATTGAATTTGCCTGCGATTATTTCTATAACCATAAACAAAGAAGGTAACATTGAATTCCAAGCAAATATATTGGAAAGTGAGTCATCCTCAATTACTACAAGCGAAGATAAAGGAACATCTTACCGTCGATTGCTGTGTTGTGCTTTTGACATGGCGCTTCTTTATGCACACCTTAATGGTTCTTTTTACCGTTTTATTTACCACGATGGGGTATTTGAGGGTTTGGATAACCGCAAGAAAGGGCAATTACTAAAAGTCGTGAAAGAGCTGTGTGAACAAGATGGAATGCAATATATTCTAACTGTAATAGATGCGGATATACCACGCGATATATCTGATAAACCGATTCACTTTGCACCAAACGAAATAATACTTAATTTGTTTGAAGGAGAAGATAAAGGTCGCCTTTTCAAAATGCCTAAGTTTTAGAATTAATATGGGAAGAAAATTAAAAAGCAAAAGTAAACTACTATGGGTTTCACCCATAGTATTATGGTTTCAGGCTTTCGCCCGTCCGCTTTCGGCGGATGACTTCATCTACGGGTTACACCCGTAGTATTGCGGTAGAACAATAAAAAATTAAAATGGTGGGGAATAAGAGTGTTTTACTGACCCGCCGAAATAAATTCGGGGAGTGTGGGAGAAGTTGAATAATTAAAGCGAACCTTGCGCGAGCAACCCCGTCACACGCCAAGGGCGATGATGACGGGGCTAAATATTTCACTTGCGAGGCAAGTGAATCGGGGGGCGAAGTGCAGCCGGAGGCGGGATGAGGAAACGTACAGTAAGTATGCCGGAGGCATACGAATAAAACGGTATCCGAACAGCAGGCGGCACAAGAAGAAACCCCGTCACACGCCAAGGGCGATGATGACGGGGCTAACTAAGGTACAAATTTGACGTGCACACATCACAAAATTATTCTTTTCATTTTTCATGATTTCTGGTAAAAAGCGTGGCACTTGAAGAACATGAAAATCATAAATAAAATCCGAAATACCGACGTTGAAGTGGAAGCGCCGCCTTCAAAGGCACATACGCTGCGGGCTTTAATCATAAGTTCGCTGGCGGAAGGGAAAAGCACCATTTATAACCCTTTGTTCGGCCAGGACCAGCGGAATGTCATCGAGTGTCTTAAAGGGCTTGGTATAGAGATTCAGTACGACAGCAAAAAGATTGTCGTAAGCGGCTGCGGCGGCGTATATAGGCCGGTCAGCGAACAGTTGAATGTGGGCGAGTCGGGTGTCGGGATGAATTTTCTTGCCTCGGCAGCGTGCATGTCGCAAAAGCCGATAATCATTACCGGCTCGAAAAGAATCACCGAAAGACCCATTCTCGAAGTGGTAAACGGGATGCGTCAATTAGGCTGCCGAATAGAATACCTTGAAAAGGAGGGATTTGCGCCGATTAAGATTTATCCTGGCGGGATAAAAGGCGGCGTCGCACAAATAAGAGGCGAAAAGACCTCGCAGTATTTCAGCTCGATTGTCATATCATCGCCTTATGCAAAAAACAGCGTAACATTAAAGTGCGTCGATGAAATGACGGAAAAACCGTACTTCGACATCAGCCTGCAGATGATGGAACTATTCGGCGTAAAGGCACAGAACGATAATTACAGGGAAATAAAAATTCCGAATAACAAAAAATATTCGGGCAGGGAAATAACTATAGAAGGGGATTACAGCAGTGCATCGTTTTTCTTTTTGGCTGCCGCAATATGCAGGGCGAAGGTTACGGTGAACGGTTTAAATTCAGGTACGGTGCAGGGTGATAAGGGGTTTTTGACGTTGATTGAAAGAATGGGCTGCAAAGTATCGCAGAGGAAAAATGGTATTTGCGTTACGGGCGGTGAGCTTATGGCGATTGAGCAGGATATGAGCAATCTGCCGGATTTGGTTCCACCGATTGCGATAGCGGCTGCATTTGCAAAAGGGACAAGCCGGTTTACGAACATCGGTCATTTGCGGCATAAAGAATGCGACAGACTGGCGGTAATGGCTTCGGAATTGAATAAAATGGGTGCGGCGGCACATTGCGACGAAGATTCGCTAATTATAAAGGGTACGGCAAAGATACACGGCGGGGATATAGACCCGCATAACGACCATAGAATCGCGATGAGTTTTGCAGTCGCAGGACTTGTTACCGGCGGGCAGACTATCTCGGATGAAAAATGTGTGGCAAAGTCTTTTCCTGATTTTTGGGAAAAGTTTGAAGTTTTTACAAGATAATTGTATACTCACCTTACTCAAACTGACCGATAGTCAGTTTGAGAGTTCAAAAATTAAAGTTAAAAGTTCAAAATTGTGGAATGAAGACTGAATTAACCGCCAAGAGGTAAAACTTCAACGCTGACCATCGCAAAATGAAAAATGTTTTAGTATTGAATGTGGAGAACATCAAACAATGATTGGCTGCAGCATAGGGCGAAATTTTCAGTTGACGATTGCGGGCGGGTCTTATCAGGATGGCTTGACTGCCATAGTGCAGGGCGCACCTCCTGGGATGCTGCTGACAGAGCAGGAAATTTACGGCGACCTTCTGCTTAGAAAGCCAGGCGTAGACGAATTGAGCAGTCCGCGGAAAGAGCCTGACCTGCCGATTATTTATACCGGCCTCAATGCAGCAGACACAATTGAAGGCGCGGCAAACAGAAATCATACCAACGGAACGCCTATTACAATTTTGATTCCGAATCTGGACCGGCATTTTGTTCACATCAAGCAGTATCAGGATACAAACCGGACCCCAAGGCCCGGGCATGCATCATACGCATCGTTTGCCAAATACGGCACTGACGATGATGCAATCGGCGCAGGGATATTCAGCGGCCGATATACCGCTCCAATCGTGGCAGGCGGGTATGTTGCGAAAAAGATTTTGAAAAAGTGCGGCATAACGGTATTTTCGTATATCAGGGAGCTTGCGTCCGTGCGATGTCCGGATGTGGCCTGCGAAAAGGCCTTTAAGTATACAAATGATTACAAGAAGATGCGGCACGATTTGGACCCGTTTTATCAGGAAATATACGCAAAGGGACGGATAACTCCGGAGATGCGGTTTCTTGAAAAGGCCAGAATATTTGCCGGCATCGAGCAGGAGATAGAGGCAATCCGCTCAAAGTCGCCGAAGATAACGCCTGCACAGGTTAAAGATAAATACGGGGTTCATCACATATTGAACTGCCCGGATTTGGACGCCGCCGATGCGATGGTCGAGGCATCGAATAAAATCGCCAAGACAGGCGATTCGTGCGGCGGCGTTGTGGAAGTGGTTGTAACCGGCGTGCCCGCAGGTCTTGGGGAGCCGGTCTTTTGCAAACTCGATGCGGAACTCGGCAGGATGTTAGGAATCGGAGCGGTCAAAGGCGTCGAAGTGGGGGCGGGATTTGCCGTCAAGGGTATGACCGGCTCGCAATCAAACGACCAGATGAGGTCTCAAAACGGCAGAGTGGAGTTCCTGTCGAATAATGCGGGCGGTATTACAGGCGGCCTTTCTACAGGTCAGCCAATCGTTGTCCGGCTTACGGTCAAGCCGACACCCACAATCGATAAGCCGCAAAAGACAATCGATAAATACACGCTGGAGAACAAGGACCTGGCGGCCATTACAAGACGCGATGTTACAATTGCGGGGCGAATCTGGCCTGTAGCTGAGAACTACACTGCAATGGTGATACTCGATAACCTGATTGCGTATTACGGATACGAGGTACTTAAGGGTAAATAAGTTTCACGACCGATAAAGATGAAAAAAAGCCCCGGCAAAAACCGGGGCTTTTTTATTTAGCTGCTTCGGCCACTTGAGGGGGGTCGTGGCCGAAACAGTGAATGTCCTGATAGTCGCAGCTATGGTGCGTAAATCGTTTTTGTCGCTGATGATTTATTTGGCAGACTGCCACTGCCGTTTGGATAAAAGCTTACATCCACCCGCCAATTCAATGACAAGCCGTAAGTGCCCGTTGTTACAGGCACGCAGTAGGTTATGGTATTATTAATATATTTGACAACCGGATTTGGATTACCCGAAACAATAGGCGGATATACTACATTACCGGTGCCGTTGCTCGGTACCCATTGACTGCTGAAGCCCGACTGACTGGTGCAGTAGAATCGGTAATAGACCAATGGTGTTCCAGCCGGAACTGGTGTTACTATCTTATGCCACCAGTAAGAGCTGCTGCTGCCGTTGGGGTCTATTTTGGTCTGGCCGCTATTGTTTCCATCCACAGGAGTTGCCGGCGGGGGATTGTACCATATCGTCGGCGTCGGCAGTGTCAGCGGTTGATTCGGCTCATTACCCTCTGCAGGGGTGGTTGCAGTGATTGTATTGGAATAACCCGAATCGCCCGAACCGTTGTAGGAGCGGACGCGATACGAATATGTCGTCGCGGCTGTTAATCCGGTGTTATTGTAAGTTTTCACATTTGCCCCTACCGTACCGATTTGACTGCTGTTTCTTTCAATTTTGAACCCGGTCTCATTGCTTGAGTTATCCGTCCACGACAGATTTATCTGTGTAGTTGATATTACTGTTGCAGTAAGACCGCTCGGCGCTATTGGCGCTCCGGCCACCGAGCCGGCCACAGCGTAGCCGATAACTGACCAGCCGGTTTCATTGAAGTTGACTGTTGTATCGCAGGCCTTTACCCTGTAGCCGTATTGGCGGCCGCTAACAGCGGTGTTATCGGTATATGACGAGCATGGGTCCCAGTCCCTGATAGTTCCGTCAGCAATGCCGTTGGCATCGGTACGCTGGAAGTAGTATTCGACGTTGGTGCCGGAATTATCGGTAGCTGTAGTTGCCCTCATGGTAATAGATGTACCTGCAGATGCCGGTACAGACGCCCATGTCATCGGATTCGGTGACGGAGGCGTACGGTCGTTATCGGGGCTGTTGGGCTCATTTGGTCCTTTTATCGGCACCGCACCGTAATTTGCCGCAAAGATGTTAAAGTCATCCCAGTTGACACTGCTATCCTGATTCAAATCAGTACCGTAACACCAATCAGGGAATCCGCAATCGGTACTCATCCAATGGTCGGCAAACAGGATGTAATCCAGGAAGTTGACATATTTATCAAAATTGAAGTCGCCCACAAAATTCGTAGACAGCACATAGTGATAACCCATATCAACAATGGAATCAGGTACTTCCGGCACGTTGTCGGTTCTTGTCGTGTGCCTGTACAGGCCTGCCGAACTGGCATCGGTGCTGCCCTTATCTACGCAGGGGCTGAGCCCCTGAGATATCTGAATCGGGTCTCCTGTTATTGGCTGACTGAGGTAGTAACCTTTGACAAACTTAGGATTTGTAAGCGAGGTGCCTGTCAGGTTTTTGGTGCCCCAGTTCAGTTTGCAGTCGTCAGTGGAGTCGGACGGATTTCCGATATCAACATATACGGATGCAGCGCCGTCCTGAACATCGCTGTAGTTGACGTCAACAATAGAAGGTCTCTTGTCGTACTCGAAGCCGGTTCCAATGGCAATTTGAGCGCCGATACCCGCCGAATTGCTCCATAGTATGCTGTCGATAATATTGCTGTAGCTGTTGTAGAAACTGGAAATACCGCCGCCAAAGCCGACTCCCTCGCCGCTTCCGGTAACAGAGTTGTCGGCAATGGTGCAGTTGGAAACAATCAGTTGCCCAAAGATGTTGTTCGATATTGCACCGCCGTCCCTTCTGGAATTATTATTTGTGAGCAGGCAGTTATCGAGCCAGAATGTCCCTTCGCCGCCGACATACATGCCGCCGCCTGAGTACTGGGCCTGGTTTTGGCTGATGCTGCAGTCGAAAATATTGACATCCGCGGCCCATAAATGCATTCCGCCGCCCTGGCCTAATAATGATGGGGTGAGATCGTTGGCGTCGTTGGGTTCACGTGAGGTAGCTATATTTCCAGCGAAGTCGCAGTTGATTATTTGTGCCAGTCCGTGTTCACCGAACAGGCCGCCGCCGTGATTTGCCGTATTTTGCAGGAACCTGCTGTCAGTGATAACCGCATTTGCATTGGCAAAGTGCATTCCGCCGCCGACAGTCGCATGGTTAGTGGTAAGATTGCAGTTATTAAAAGTGACCTTAGCCGTATCTTCGGCACATACGCCGCCGCCATGACCGACGTACGGGTCAATGCTATAATCTGCTGCATTTGGCTCAGATGCGTTATTATCTGCTATCGTACAGCTGGTAAATGTTATTGTTGAGCCGGCTGCACAATAGACACCGCCGCCAAAACTCGGTATCCGACAGGGAACCATTGGTTCCTCTTGTCGGCCGCCATTTAGGCCGCCGTGTCCGCTTATGCCGCCCTGAGCCAGATTTCCGATGATATTACAGTCTATAAAAGCAACGTTGCTGTTGACATCACAGAAAGCACCGCCTCCGTATCCGCTGTACCATCGGTAGTCGCCAACATAATTATGATAGAAGCCCCCAAGATAACTATTCCATACTTTCCAAAGCGGACCGACAACTGGTGTATACGCCATACTAAAACCGTCTATATCAAACACATAATAAGGCGGGTCTCCATCCCTGCTCCAGTTACCGCCATAATTTGCCATGCCGCCATTATTCGTGCCGTCACCGCCATTACCACCGTTGCCGCCATAAGCCTGGTTATTAGTGATTCTACAGTTAATAAACTTTGGACTGGAGCTGGGACCGCAGTATACGCCGCCACCCCAGATGTACCCTCCCCAGCCGCCTCGACCGGCATTGTGGGTAGTATCAGCACCCACACCATTGCCGCCGAAGCCTCCACGAAGCCAGTTATCTCTGATTATACAGTTTTTGATAGTTGGACTGGCGCCGGATTCGATGCGTATTCCCGGACCTCCCCACGAACCACCATCATAACCATCGGGGTGGTTGTTCGGCGATCGAGTACCATTAGAATTGGCGCTGGTGCCCATATTTCCACCGCAATTTCGTATCGTAAAGCCATTCAAAATGGTACCGGAATCCGTATTAGAAAGAAATACCACGCCAACGTTGGTGGTTGGATTGGTTCCCAAATATCCGTCAATAATAGTGGATTCAACGCAGGTCTTGTCGTCAGGATTTTCAGACTTGATTTCGACGGATTTGTATACCTGAACAACCCAAGCATTATATCCGCCCGAATAAACACCTGGTTTGACCATAATCGTATCACCATCCACAGCGTCGACCAGCGCATCCTGGATGGTCGAGTAAAATCCCGGCTCTCCGCCGCCGGCAGAAACCAGAAGAGTTTTGGTATGCTCAAACTCAACGGTAACGTATGTGTTTGAATAAATGGTTACAGTATTTGTTTTGGTTTTTAAGGAATCATTATCGGTGCCATTCCATTGCTTGACCCTGTAGCCGCCATCCGGGATTGCCGTAAGAGTAACCGTAGTGCCACCGGGGTATGTACCGCTGGCCGGGTCAATTGAACCGTGACCGCCGATAACGGTAGCAGTCAATTGATAGAGGGTAATCAGCTCAAACTCGACAGTGACTGTTTTATTCGAATTTAAGGACACGGTATTGTTATTAGCTTTGGAAGAATCGTTGTCTGTCCCATGCCAGACCTTTACTCTCCATCCTGTATCTGGTATTGCAGTTAGCGATATATAAAGACCTATTCCTGAGCCGTCATAATACAGACCGCTTGCCGGCTCAATCCGGCCATTCCCGCCAATGACACTTGTTGTCAATGTGAAAATTACACCTGTGTTAATGCCCGGAAAATGATAGCCCATATCTGCCTGACTGATGTCGCCTCGGCTGTCTATTCTCGTAGAACGTCCTGATAGGCCGAGTTGTTCAGCCATATCACTGCCCTTATCAACGCATGGGCTGGTCGGAACATTCGGGTCATTAATCGGGCTGTTGACCGACAAAGGCTCTATAACGGTAGGTTGTGACAAATAATATCTGCCCAATAGCCCTGTCACAAAGTTGGGATTAGAACCCAACGGGTAATAATCAGCCCCTCCGGTTAAATTTGTATTCGCATCCCAAACCAGAGTACTTGAAGTATCCTTAAAGACAGCAGCTTCACCACCCAGGACGTTGCTGTATGAAATAGTCAGATATGATGGCATGTTAGGGTTGAGGCTGGTAACAGCGATCTGCGAGCCGTTAATTGCCTGGTTACCCCAGATTATGCTGTCCTTGACATTAACACTGCTCTCGTCGGCTACATTCAATCCGCCGCCGAAACTGCTCTGGAATCCGATGCCGGTAACAGTGTTATCGGCTATTGTGCAGTTGGCAATGTTCGGCTCAGTTTGCCCTTCACACGAAACACCAGCCCCGTCACGGCCGGATTCATTGTGGGTGATTAAGCAGTTTTTAAGGAGCGGCGAAGGTTGTCCCGTGAAATACGCGCCGCCGCCTGAACCGCCTGAACTGTTTTGGTTTATGACGGAGTTTAATATATTTATATTTGCGGCAGCACACATCAGGCCGCCGCCAAGCCCAAATTGCTCTTGATTCGCAGTTGTATCTGCAGAGGTGTTGCCCTGTATCAAGCAGTCGTTAATATCACCAACACTGTTGGTCACATAAAGGCCGCCGCCAAGCTGTGCCTGATTGCTTTGGAAACTGGTATCCCCGATGTGCAGGTCGGCCGATGCATTGCAAAAGATACCTCCGCCCACAGGTGAATTATTATTGTTCAAATCGCAGCCCGTAAGTTCGGTATATGAGGAGTTCAAAATGCACAAACCTGCTCCGTAGCCGATGTATTGGTCAAAATAATTACCTGGATTGGGGTCTGCAATATTACTGTTCGATTGCATGCCGCAGTTTATGAACTGCGTAACTGACCCGCCACCACAATAGACACCGCCGCCGAAACTTGGAATCTGGTAGTGCTTGTGAGGCTGCCGCTGAATGCCGCTGGGATAATCATTGCCGCCAACACCGGTAATGCTGCCTGTAGCTATACTATTGCTAAAATCGCAGTCCTTGAATACCGCCGAAGCTCCCGCATCGACGCACACGCCTGCTCCGTTTGCGCTATGTAATGAAGGGTCAGTTTGACCTATATCAGATGTTGTCCCGCCTCCATATCCGCCGCTTTGCCCATTGGCGCCTCCGGTTCCTGCGTTTCCGCCTTGTCCGCCTTTGCCGCCGATAGCTGAGCAATTTCTGACAATGCATTTCTCAAATGTGGGGCTTGTTCCTGAATAGCAGTATATACCTGCACCATAAGCCCTGCCCGGCATTCCGCCGCTTCCGCCATTGCCTCCCGGATAGTTGGCATCGAATGGAATATTTCCATTTTCACCTTGGCCGCCGTTACCGCCGTTGCCGCCGACCAGGTGGCAATCCTCAACGAGGGTGTTTTTGATTATGGGGCTGCCGTTTATAATAGTGATACCCGCACCAAAAAGACTCGTACCATCTCCGCCGCGACCTCCATTTGGACGCACATCCGTAGGTCGCGTGCCCGGTTGGCCAGCGGCATCTTTAGCCAAACCTCCATCAATACCATCGTTAGCCGGATATGCTGTTCGCGTGAACCCTCTTATGATACAGTTGGAAATGACGTGATTGCCCACTACGGTGACACCTAAACCGAAGACTTGCCTGCCGCCAAAACCAGGGTCGCCCGCGTTTGGATCGGGTTGAAAGTAACCTACCTCATTTATATTTCCGTTCTGCAAAGTAATGCCGTCTAACGTGACATATCCTATGCCGCCGCTTCCACGAAGGTCGAAACCTCTTTCACCACCGAGGTTTAATTCACCAGTGCAATCTATGACCGTTGCCGCGACAACATTGGGGTCGCTGGGATTTGTGCTGCGAATGGTCACGTTCTTGTTCACATAAAACCCTGTGCCAACATAAGGGGTCACGCTTGGTGCGATAACTATTACGTCGCCATCGTTGGCCTGATTTAACGCGTTCTGGATGCTCAGATACGGATAATTGCCCGGAATGTTAAATGTCCTGAAGGTTTGGAACTGGACTGACACCGTCTTGGGTCCGGTCATTTTCACGGTATTTATCTTGCTGCCCCAGCCGGGAACAGTATCCGTACCTGTCCACTGTTGAACCCTATAATTTGCGTTCGGGTTAGCGGTCAGGGTTATTGTGGCACCCTCATAGTATAGGCCGCTGGCCGGTGTCACCGTCCCTCCCACACCGGCATTAATGGTCAATTGATACTTGGTACGAAGTCCGAACTGAAGAGTAACAGTTTTATTATCGTCCATCTTCACCGTCTTTATCGCATTAGTAGGGTCATTGGGGTCGTTGGCATCATTGGTCGTTCCTGTCCATTTAACAACCTTATAACCAACCCTTGGATGTGCGGTAAGTGTGACGATGGAATTTACCGGATAATAATCTGATTCTGGTGTTACTGTTCCATTGCCGCCAATGACCTGTACACCAAGACGGACTATGCTGGGGACAAATGTTACGGTTACAGTCTTGTCCCCGTTCATAGTGACCGTATTATTCAAACTTTGCGAACTATTATTATCGGTGCCGGTCCATGCTTTTACCTGATAGCCGGCGTCAGGTATTGCTGTCAATGCAACTACTGTTCCGTCAAACTGCGGCCCGCTGGCAGGTGAAATCGTACCGTGACTGCCAACTACACTGGTTGTCAGGTTGCGCATGCCCAGGGCTATGAACTCAACCGTGGCAGTTTTATTGCCGGTCATTGTTACTACGTTATTGCTGTCGACCGAATTATTGTCATCTGTTCCGGTCCATGCTTTGACCTTGTAACCTGCATTAGGAGCAGCAGCCAGTTTTACTTCAGTAAAAGCCGGATATGCGTGCCCTGGCGAAACCCAGAGAGGTGATATAGAACCATGACCGCTGACTACACTGGTAATCAAGTTGTAATTGATAGTACTGACAACTTTATAATGATAACCTATATCAACAGTATTCGAATCAACTCCATTATCTGTTCGGGTAGTATAAACGTTCATGCCAAGAGAGGATGCCGAGGCACTGCCGGCATCAATGCACGGGCTGTTAGTTAATTGGCCGGCAATTTTGTTGCTTAGATAGAAATTTCCGAGCGGGCCTTTCTTGAACAACGGGTCGCCGCTTATATTATCATAGACAAGTCCGTCGGGAATTGCGTTTAACTGGTTTGCACCGGTATATATCCTGAATGTTTCGTTGTCATAAAAGTCACCGTCTGGATTGTTATAGAACAGGCAATCAAATGCGGTTACGTTATTAGTGAATGGCGGTTCCTCTTCTTCATATTCATATATTGCTACTTGTCCGTTGCTGACAAATATGGAGTTGCTCACTTTGGGTCTTGCATTCCAACTGCTGAATATCGCTCCGCCTCCATTGTCGCCGGCAGTGTTTTCAAAAAAAGTGCAATCTCTTATCGTTACCGTGGATTTTCCACAATAAATAGCGCCTCCGAAAGACGACGCGGCATTACCCTGAAACAGGCAGTTTATGATTTGAACTGAAGAATCGTAGCATTTGATTCCACCGCCGTCTGAAGAAGCGGCGTTATTGAGAATAATACAATTAACTATTGCAGGTGAGGAAGACAAGCACTCAATAGCCCCTCCGCAACCGTCCGCGTTATTCGCAGTTCCATTCCTGATAGTAAAGCCTTTAACTACTGAGTTGGCATCTTCGTAGGAATGAAAAGAAAAACCTCTTCCTAATCCCTGGCAATCTATATTACAATCTGCTGGTCCGTTGGTACTTTGAACCGTTATCTTTTTACCATTAAAGTCCAGATTGTAATTCCCTGACCCTTTATAGGTACCGGGCGCAACCTTAACAATATCACCGTTTACACTGGCATTTATTGCAGCCTGAATAGTAGGGTAGGAACCAGGAACATTGCAATCTTTTGCTGTTGCCAAGCCAGCCATGAATAAAACTAATGTGATTGCGAAAATTTGCCGTTTCATCATACCGCCTCCAAAAGCTATCGCTTTTATTTGTCTTATCCTTACAGTATGTTAAAGACGCCCCGATGGGTTACAAACCTTAACAAATGCCCATTATATAACATTAACATCTGTTTAGCAAATAAATTACAAATTAGACACTTAGTTATTGGGACTTATAATAACCACCCCCACACCCCAAAAAACCTATTTAACAAAGCCTTTTGTGTGTGCTGAAAAAGCCATAAAACCATAAGCCTTAGAAATTATTCTCTACCGTGGCAGTTGCCTTAGCATCCTCTTCTTCCTGGAGAATAATCGTTGGTTTAACCAGTATCAGGAGTATCTTATGGTCTTTGATTTTACTGCGATTATCAAATGCCCTTCCGACAACCGGCAACTTGCTCAAAACAGGAACACCGGCCTCTGTTTCAACCTCTTCGGTTACCTTCTGGCCGCCCAGGAGCAATGTACCGCCGTCAGGTATGCTTACACGAGTTATGACCCTGGACCTTTCGGTCTGAGGCAGCGTTACGTCCCATGTCGAGATCTGACCGGCAATTCCTGTTGGAAACTCAAGCGTGGTGGTCTCAAACCTAAGCAGTTTTCGGGATTCTGTAGTGATATTAAGCAAAACGTGCTTCTTGTCAGGTGTAACCGTCGGAGTAACATTAAGAACTGTACCTGTGCGAACCTGATCATAGTTGGACTGGACGCTCTGCGTTGTTGTAGTTCCTCCGACACCGCCTGCGAATTGGTTTTGGGAAACATCCGGCGGCAGTGCATAGCGGATGGTTCTTTGCTGTCTGAATGTGGCCGTTTCGCCGCTTAAGACCGTAACTTTTGGAGCAACCAGAGATGTTGAATCCCTGTGCGCCTGAGTCGCTCTCAAAAGAAAGTCAACCTGCAGGGCGTTAAGGACTGACCCGTAACCTCCGGAAAGGCCCAATGCATCGCCGACACCTATTCCGCCCGGCGTAAGGCCAAAACTTCCCTCGACGCCTGTGCTGAGCGGCTTAGTTTCGCCGGAAGAACTAACGTTGATTACCAGCGGCTTCCAGTCTTTACCAAGTTTGTTAAACCTTATTGTAGGAAAGTCAAGGCCGATATCCTCAAGAAAATTTTCGCCTACAACCAGGAACCTGGACTCAATGGAAACCTGGTAACCGAGGCGGTCACGGAGGTCTTTAAGCAGCTTATTGAGCTGGTCATGGATTTTAGGCGTCTGGAGAACGATAAGTTTTTTAAGTTCGTAGAGCGTTATGGAACCATCACCGCCTGCCTCAAACCAGCTATCCGGCGCAATGATGGTTCTGATGGTATCCATCAACTCTGTGGCACGCTGTGTGGCCTCAGTGATGATTTGTTCCCTCTGCAGACCTATATCTTCCTGGTCGAAGTATTCTTCGTAGTCGCTTGTGCCACCGCCACCGCCAGCGCCACCGCCGCCACCACCACGGCTGCCACCGCCGCCACCACCACGGCTGCCACCGCCGCCACCACCACGGGCGCCGCCAGCGCCGCCAGCGCCACCGCCTGTGGTGCTATATTCCGGATCAGCAGGCCGGCTCAGTAAATCGGTAATGTCATAAACACGTGTCTCCAATTCGACTTTGAGAGATTCTTTTGTTGCTATTATGATGATTCCATTCTCTACAATATAACTAACTTCCGCCAGTTTGCCGGAAACCGATCCAAGCAAAAGCTTCAGCCCTATTTCCAGCGGGATTGCGGAAATTCTCTCTATATTGATAGGTGTGCTCTTGTATATCTCTGCACTTTGCTCCAAATCCGTCCAACGGACAACTATCCCCAAATGCGGATCGACCGAATTTCTTAATATTTCTATCGCATCCTCAAGAGTTGTTTGTGCTGTCAGCTCCGAGAGGTCAACAACCGTCTTCATTTGTGCATAAACTTTTGCGTTGGCAGGATCCTGCCCGGTCGGCTCATCAGGTTTGCGTTTGGCATCAATCTCACGCCAGGACTTGGAATAATTAATTTCGTCAGAATAGGGGGTTCCTGCCTCATCCGCTTTTTCGAGGGTGTTCACTCTTTCTTTGTTTGACTCTTTTTGGATTTCCAGTTGTTTGCGGAATCCAATCATATCGTCGAGCATCTGCTTTTGTATCAGTGCCCGGTTGTTCAATGGGTCTATTGCAAGTAAACTTTCAATTTGTCCCAATGCCTCTTCATACCGCTGCTGCTTTTGGAGAGACAGAGCATTGTCCATCAATTCCTCTACCCTCTTTTGTCTTTCAATTTCTGTCTGTTTTCTGTATTGTTCCTGTGCAGTTATCGCTTCTGCCTGTTTCTGCCCTTTCAGCTGCTGCTCTTTTGCGGTTTGTCCATTGTTAATTTCTTCGGACAATTGCTTTAACTGCGTATCGTACTGTTTGAAAAGCTCATTGCCAAGCTGCATTTGATTTTCATTGACGGTGCGTTGTGCCTCCTCTACAGTTTCCTTTGCCTTGTCGAATTGCCCCTGGCTTATGCAGCTCTGTGCCTTTGCGACTGCGTCATCGACAACTGCCTTGGTATGCCCGCGGACAATATTCATTTTGCGAGTAACCTTGTCAATTGCGATGGGCTCCTCTGCCTGCTGTGCAGCTGGTTCCTGCAGCTTCTGCTCCGGAGCATTTGTGGTTTCGGAAACAGCCGTTTCCTGAGCTGCTGGTTGTTTAGTTTCAGCCGGCTCCTGAGTTTGAGGTTTTGTTTTCTCGGCAGATGGTGCCGGGGCTGCGGGCTGAACGTTTTTACCCAGAGCATTATCTATCTTAACCAGATAATCCTCTGCGGTCATACCCTCAGGTGCCACAAGAAGATTATTCCTGGCGATTTTAGCAAAACCTTCGCGTGCTTTTTCGAGCTGACCGGCCTGGTAAAGTTCGACGCTGCGGTTATAAAGCTCGGCTATCTGTTTTTTCTGGTCGTCAAGCTGAACGTCTGTTTTCTTTAGCCCTTCTGCGATTTGTTTCTGCTCTTCCTTTGTCAGAAACTCACTGCCTTTAATCTGCTCAAACTTCTCTTTTGCCTTAACCATGTCGCCCTGTTTAATCAATTCGTCGGCGGCCTGCATATTTTCCCCAATGCGTTTCCTTTCAGCCGCAGCAGTATGCGTCTTTTGCAGGAGCTCATTTAGATTCTGCCGCTGAGCATCTGTCAAATACTCCTGATAGTTCTGAGCTCGAAGAAAAGATTGCTCTGCCTGCAGATAGAAGCCCTTGTTATAAAAGTTGGTACCAGCCTCAATCCAGTCCTGAGCCACTTGCTGTACCACCTTTTGCTTTTCGGCTTCGTTGCCCTGTGCCAGGGTTGATTTTGGTGAAGCTGTTGAAATCAAAACCGCCCCCAAAACCACCAACAAGCATGCCTTGCCAAAATATTTAACTACGTCTTTCATAGCACCCTCCATTTAATATGGAAAAAATTACCCAAATAACCAGCACATACACCCCGCCAGTAAAATAGGATGTTTACATAAGATAGGATACCCATAATGCACCTTTTTTGCAAGCAAAAAATTTAATTCATCACCATACAGCGACTATTGACCTTCATTAAAACACTTAAGTCCTATAATATTATCAACAATTCAAGAAAATAAACCTACTGACCGGTAATTGGGAGCTTAAATAAAACCGTTACGATGCGAAAAAATAGTTGTTAAAAATCAGTAAAAATCAGTACTAAAATGAGATTCCAGGTTGACCAAACTTTTGACTAAAAAATCGAATTAAACTTTGATGGTGCTGAGTTTCATTGCTTTTTTAGGCGACTTTATTTTCCTGCAACTACTATTTACTCCTTCTGTTTTTTTCCTGTACTACTTTCTCGGCCTGTTGTTTTAGCATGGTGCTATACTGCTCGAAAAGTTCATCACCAAGGTACAGATGGTTCTTATTTACTATTTGCTCGGCCACTTCAACCGTTTCTTTTGCCTTGTCAAATTTCCTCTGGTCTATATAATTCTGCGATTTCACCAAAGCATCATCGACAACTGCTTTGGTATAACTGCGCATAATATTTCCTTTGGCATCCGTATCTTTTTCATTCGTACCACTTTTGTCTATCTCCGGTTTTTCAATGGTTTTTGGCTCAGCTACCTCGAAGAGCGAATCTTTATTTGGATTTTGTATAACTTCCGGTTCAGTTTCATTGGGCTCACCGGATTCAGACACGGCATCATCCCCAAGAGCTTCTTTGTTTGGTTTATTCCCGATGGTATTATCATTTGGTTCCGCGATTTTAGCTTCAGCAGGAACTTGCGGCACCTGATTGATAACCTGTTCCATCTTTGTATTGAGCGGCTTTGAAAGTTCAGCCCTTTTAGCAAGGATGCTGTCTATCTTTGCAAACCCCTCGCGAGCCTTTTCCAATTTGCCCTGGCGGTAAAATTCCATGCTTGCGTCATAGATTTCAGTAACTTCTTTTTCCTGCCGTTTTATCTGAGCAGCTATATTCTTAAGTGATTTTGCGATAATTTCCTGTTGTTCTTTCGTTAGCGATTTTTTATCCTGAATCTCTTTGAGAAGGGCCTGTGCCTTTACAAGTTCTCCCTGCCTGACTAATTCATCGGCCGCCTGAGTATTTTCCTGAATTTGGTTTTTTTCGGTTACAGATGAGCGAATATTTTCAAGAAGCTCCTTTACCTGCCTGCGCTCTGCCGCGCTTAAACTTTCCTGATAGTCCATGGCGCATTGCAGGGACTGCTCGGCTTGCTTGTATAAACCGCGTTCATATTGCTTTGTGGCGATTTGCATCCAGTCTTGAGCCAATTGACGGATTACCTGCTGTTTATCCGGCTCATTTGAGTCCGCTGGGGTTGCTGTCACCTGTGTAGTTGTCACCATCAGAATAAAAATCCAGATAACCTGCACAGCTATTTTGCCAAAAGATTGATTTAAAAGTTTTATCTTAACCAAAAATTCATCTCCTGCCCGGAAAATCATTTTCCATGGATAACATCTCACAGATTTACAAACAAAAATATATCCGACGCCATAATGGGGTCGGACCTGTGAATTATCCTTTTTACAAAAAAACTTGTCATTTTGCAAGGGAAAAATTTGATTTATAGCCAGCCGACCTATATCATTTTGCGAAATGACACAGAAACCTTTGATATTAGCAATAGAAACTTCAGGACGATTAGGCTCGGTAGCAATAGCTGCCGGCCCCCAATTGATGGCTGAAACCGCATTTTCAGCCCCCATAAGACATAGTGCCGAGATATTCCCTGCTATTTGCGGCCTGCTCGAACGGTTCGCCAAAAAACCAGGAGAAATTGACCATATCTATATTTCAGGCGGCCCGGGTAGTTTTACAGGCCTTAGAATTGCTGTAACTATTGCAAAGATAATGAGTTTGGCTAACTCTGTAAAGATTGTTTCAGTGGATACGCTTGATGCAATCGCTGCCAACGCAACTGATTATATTGAGGAAAAACACACTAAAATTGAAAAAATTGGGACAATACTTGATGCCAAGCGGGGGCAATTTTTTGTTGCCGCTTATGAAAACCAAATGGGCCAATGGAAAAAAATACTGCCCGATTGCCTTATGACCGCCCCAAAATACCTCGAAAGGATTGCCGGTTCAACGGAACCAATCTGGCTTCTCGGCGAAGGGCTTGTCTATTATAAGGACAAATTCAACGCAGACGGGATAAGGTTCCTCGATGAAAAGTACTGGGTACCAAAAGCTGCAAAAATTCACCTGTTGGGATGGCAGATGGCCTTAGCCGACCGCTTTGCCGAGCCATTGATGCTTGGCCCGGATTATCTTCGCAGACCTATTTAAAACGGCTTGGCATCAGAGTCAGAGCGATGAAATTCAGCGTTCAGCGGACGGATATGACCTAAGACGGGGGACAACGCCTGGTGTTACATTGCATCTTCAATCACCATCGAATCGAAGGCTTCCGCGGCCTTGTCATTATCCTTCGCTGAGAAGACAATGGTCATCTTTTCCCCCGCCAGCGAACTTGTTCCGTAGACATACTGAAGGTCGATTGCATGTTGTCGGAACTTCGCGGCCACTGCGGACAAAGAACCCGGACGATTCCACACGTGTACCACAATCACTTCCGTCTCCACCACCCGGTATCCTTTTTTCTCCAATGCATTTCTTGCCTTCTCATTGTCGTTGGTCAGAAGGTGAAAAACGGCCACGTCGCCGGCCGTATAGGCGCAGACATTCTCAATGTTCACTCCATTGTCTGCCACCACACCTGTAACCTCGGCGAGCGTTCCCGCCTCGTTCTGCGTGACAACCGTGAGTTGTTTTTCCTTCGTCACCTTTTCCATGTCTTGGCCTTTCGCTTTTAAAACCTGTCTTTGTTGGAAACCAGGGACAGCAGCCCATTTTATGCCCTTTATCTTTTTACTTATATATTGCCCCCAATTCTACCCAAGCCGAATCCTTTTGCAACGGTAAAATCAACACGCCCCCGGCGTCAAGCTTGCAGGTGGATTTTTCGGCTCAACTGTCGCCAGATGTTATCCAAAGTCATCAGAAGTCATCCAAACGCATTCAGAAGCACTCCAAAGGTACTCCAACGATAATCCAAAGTACTCCAAAGTATGTCCAAATGCATCCAATTTCAGGCATTGATTTTGTTTTAAGTTCGTTCATATAAAAGACTTAAAGAAAAATTGAGCCACAGATTTCACAGGTTTTCACAGATTTAGAAACTAAAAAGTTAAAGTGTAAAACTCAAAACCAAAACTCAAAGTTAAAAACTAAGGACAGAAAAACAGCGTCTCTCTATAAAGGGGCGAAGCTGCGCGTTTGGTACAAAAATTTTTGTTTTCTGATATGTGAATTTTTAGCTAACTCATTGCCGGCTATGGACTTAAAAAAATCTTAAAATTTCCGATTTTGCCTTTTGGATACCTGCGCGTTTGGCCGATTTACAATTTCCAATTTTTTAAAATAGCGGGGGATTAGTTCGACAAGCTCACTACTTACGATGTTCCCTTCCCATTCCACGTGAGCATATCCTTGTAGTTGATACCGCTGGAAATCTTGCGCCACAGGGCAGGGTCAACAATACCGGCGGGGTCAACTTTTCCTGTATGTGCGGCAACACTTCCGAATGGCCATCTCGGCATAAACCTCCGTCACCAGCGGCAACCGGTGGCCGAGAATTATTCTCGCCGTCTCAAGTTTGAATTGTTTACGAAAACGTTCCTACTTACTCTAAGGTTTTTCGAAGTACAATCTTAGGATTTTCCTAACTCGACATAGAATGTGTTGCTTTTATAATACACATAAGTGTTTTAAACTATTTTCCGAGGTTTAATTAATGGAGGTAATTTGTATGAAATCAAGTAAAAATCTCTGTAACTATGTCGTAATTCTATTGCTACTGGGGGCAATAGGCGGCATAAACCAAACGCAGGCGGTTCAGACTCCGCTGCCCGGCAGTGCTATTCCGCAGTTTGTGGATCCGCTGCCGGTGCTCGACGTTGCGGGCGGCACTATCAAAACATTGATAGCGGACGAAAGCGAGATTGTTCTGCACATGCGCGAGTTCAAGGCTAACGTAATGCCTTCGACCTTCGTGCCGGTGGGTGGGGTGTACACGGGGACATGGGTATTCGGCTACCTGCCCGGCGAGGTAATTCCGACGCCGACACCTGCACAAGCAACCTACACAGGCCCGGTTATAGTCGCAACGCGCGGCGTTCCCACGCAAATCAGATTTGTGAATGAACTGGGTAACACGGCCACGACTAACGTTGCACTGTGGAAAGAAACCATTGATGGTGCCATCGACCAGACACTGCATTGGGCTGACCCGCTCAATGGAGAAATGAACATGTGCAACCACATGATTATGCCGGGTATGCCGCCAAGTATGGGCTGCGACCAGCACTACGCCGGCCCGATACCGGCAGTCGTACATCTGCATGGCGGAGATGTGCCGCCGACGCTCGACGGCGGCCCCGACGCGTGGTTCACCAGCGACGGTCTTTACCACGGACACGGGTACTACACCGACCCGACGGTTCTTGCCGCGGGGAATGAGGCGGTTTATCGTTATCCCAACGCTCAGGAAGCGGCACCAATATGGTTCCACGACCATTTGCTTGGCGGTACACGTATTAACGTTTATTGCGGACTGGCCGGAGCCTATGACCTTATCGACCCGGCGCTGGTACTTCCGACAGGTCTGCATCCGGTGGGTTTGCAGCAGGGTGTGAGCGGTCCGGTCGATTTACTGATTCCGCTGGTCATTCAGGACCGTATGTTCGACACTACCGGCCAACTTTACTTTCCGAATATCGGTCTCAATCCTGAGCATCCGTACTGGGTGCCTGAATTTGTAGGTGATACGATTTTGGTCAATGGCAAGGTATGGCCATTCCTCAATGTACAAGCGAAACGTTATCGCTTCCTTATTGTCAACGGTTCCAACGCGCGCACCTATGAGTTGTTCTTTGTCGATCCTGTCTCCAAAGCCAATGGCCCGGCTATCTGGCAAATCGCCACTGACGGCGGTTACCTCGACAAACCAGTTAAGCTTGACCCTGCACTTGGACAAAAACTGACGCTGATGCCAGGTGAACGCGCTGATATCATAGTTGACTTTACCGGCAAACAGGGGCAGACACTACTGTTGCGTAATACCGGCCGTACTCCATATCCCAAAGGCGCAGCGCCAAACGGCAATACTCTGGGCAGAATTATGCAGTTCCGTGTGCAAGCAGGAGTTGTCGCCGACGCCAGCTACAACCCGGCAACACTTACGGCGCTTCGACCGGCGATGGTTCGGCTGGCTAATCCGGCGACGGGCACTCTTGCTCCGGGTGTGGTAGCCGCAAAGACTCGTCAAATGACTCTCAATGAAGTTATGGGAATGCCTATGACGGTGGGCGGGATTGCTTATCCGGGCGGGCCGCTGGAAATCCTTGTCAACAACACCAAGTGGGATGGAAAGCGAGGCGATGGAACCATTCGTACCGATTTCAATTCCATCACGCTCAATGGGGTTACCAACTACTACTCCGAACTGCCCAACGAGGGCGATACGGAGATATGGGAGATTGTCAACCTGACCGCAGACGCTCACCCGATGCATACGCATCTCATACAGTTCCAATTGATGAACCGCCAGAATTTCAATACAAGCAACTACAACAAGGCGTATGCTGCCGCGTTCCCCGGCGGTCTGTTCATCCCCGCATACGGCCCGCCGCTGAATTATGCTACCGGCAACCCGCGGGCATTGGGCGGCAATCCCAATATTACGCCGTTCCTGCAAGGCGGCATCAAGCCGCCGCTGGCCAACGAGGCCGGCTGGAAAGACACCATTATGTGCCCGCCCGGCATGGTAACGAGGTTTGTGGCGAGATTCGCGCCGCAGGATAAGGCCGTCAACGCGCTGGATCTCAATTACGCCTTCGACCCCAATGCTCTCGGTTATGGCTATGTCTGGCACTGCCACATTGTTGACCATGAAGACAACGAAATGATGAGGCCGTACAAGGTTGTGCCAAAGGAAGGCGTAATCAGGACATACATTCAGGGAACTGACTACTAAGCCGTAGTGAAAAGACTTCTTAGGTTGTTCCGCATAACAGGGCCGTCGGGATTGTGCCGATGGCCCTGCTTTTCATCACGGTCGATTACTTAAAAGAGCAGGTGCGTGTACTCGATGAATTGCAGGAAAGAGATAGATAAATGTTATTTAATGACAACTTTGTAAAGCCAGCCGACAAAACCTTAACAAAATAAAAACTAAAAAGAAATGCGGCTGTCCGACACTTCGACAAAGCTCAGTGCAGGCAGGCTCAGTACAGGAAGGCTCACCACAGGTGGTTCGACTGGTTCGACAAGCTCACCACAGGCAAGCTCACTACTTACGATTCCCCCGACCGCAGGGTGTCGGGGCTAACCAACCCCGAAGCGGGGTTCGGTGCTAAACATGTCACTTGCGTGGCAAGTGAATTGTATTGGGTGGCTATAGTATTATTTGGCAAATCATACAGGATACTGTATAATACTGTGAATATGTTT
>Ga0315288_10002734_pt1 | contig 22650 bp, 21 predicted proteins | sample YL17G11_20_MG_FD_203454 | JGI IMG/M metagenome (GOLD analysis project Ga0315288, IMG submission 203454) | Sediment microbial communities from Yellowstone Lake, YNP, Wyoming, USA - YL17G11_20 | ecosystem: Environmental > Aquatic > Freshwater > Lake > Sediment | place: USA: Wyoming | collected...
CGTCCGTGCTGCCGTCATCGACGATGAGGATCTCGCACTGGTACGTCTGCCGCCCGAGGTAGTCGGCCAGCTTGCGCAGAGACGCACCGAGGCGCTGCTCCTCGTTGTAGGCAGGGAGCACGAGCGACAGGTACGGTTGCTTCTCAGGTTGCGCGTTCATCATGCGGCGGACCGTCGTCGCTATTTATCTAGCCCGATGATCAATTATAGGAACGTAGCGGCTTCAGCGTCCATACGCCAGGGGGCGCAAGGGGAATCCCCTAGATTGACAGCAGATGCGGGGCTACCGTACAATTCTTCTGTTCTCCATAAGCCTATCGAGGAGCGTCCATCGTGAAAAAGGACCTCATGGATATCCTGGCCTGCCCCATGTGCAAGGGGGACCTCGAGCTCAATGTCGACAAGGAAGATGGCGACGAAGTCATCGAGGGCAGCCTCTACTGCGCCAGGTGCGACGAGCGCTACCCCATAAACGACAGCATACCTAATCTCCTCCCGCCGGAGCTGCGCAAGAGCCAGAGCTAGTCACCGGCGTCTCGCGGGGAGTCTGCGGAGGTAACGAGGACTATGGACAAGTCACAGATGTTTGGACTGCTGATTATCGTCGGCGCAATGGCCGAGATGGCCATCTTCCTCTTCGGCGTCGTGCGGCGCAGCTATCTTGCCCTGGCCGTGCCCTTGCTGTTCGCCCTCGGTGCGGTCAACTTGCTCGCCGTATGGGTGGGCTGGACGATGCTAACGACCGAGCCGGAGATAATGGACAACCAGGAGCTGGAGGAGATGGCCGAGATCTAGAGCGGCCGTCTCTCGGCACGCAGCGAGAGCCGCCTCTCTGGGCGGCTCTTTCCGTGCCCGCGACGTCCCGCCTTTTTCTTGACCAGCGGCTTCAGTATCGCGTGAATTCCCGAATCGGGAGGACTGAAGTCCTCCCCTACATTCGCCCGCGACGCTAGGTCCTCTCCCAGCCCGGCGGCTCCAACCTCGTCACACCCGCAAGCTCCGGCTCGTCCAGCGACGCCAGCATCTCACCGATGGTCCGGCCGAGCACCGGGTGCCGCACATCCGCCGCTATCTCCGCCAGCGGCACGAGGACAAACGCCCGCTCCGCCAGCCTCAGATGCGGCACGACGAGCCTGTCCGTCTCGACGACGCGCTCCCCATAGAGGAGGACATCGAGGTCGACCGGACGCGCTGCCCAATGCGGCGCGGGGCGTCTGCCGATCTCGAACTCGACCCTCTCCAGGTAATCGAGCAGCGCTTCCGGCGAGAGCCCAGTCGCGATCCGGCAGACGGCGTTATAGAAGCTCGGCTGGTCTTGACTCGCCTCGGGCGAGCCGTTGCTCCCGACCGGCACCGTCTCATAGAGCGACGACACGGCATCAACACGCGCCAGCGACGACATGTAGCGCAGCGCCATGCGCAGGTTAGCGGCCCGATTCCCCAGGTTCGCCCCGAGACCCAGGTACACCGCCTCTTCGTCCGCGCTCACATCGCCTCCTCCGGCCGCCAGCCGCGCACGACGGCATCGGCAACACGGCACACTTGCAACATCTCCTTGACGTCGTGGACGCGTACGATGTCTGCGCCGTTCGCGATTGCCAGCGCCACGCTTGCCGCCGTGCCCAAGAGCCGCTCTTCGACGGGAAGGCCGAGCACGGCCCCGATAGTCGACTTGCGTGACGTGCCGACGAGGAGAGGCAGCCCCAGCGCCTTCAGCTCGCCCAGGCGCCGCAGCATCTCCAGGTTGTGCTCTTCTTTCCAGCCGAAACCGAAGCCCGGGTCGATGATCAGTCTCTCTCGCGGCACGCCCGCCGCCGTAGCGAGGGCAATGCTCGCCTCCAGCCCGTCCCGTATGTCACCGATGACGTCGTGGAAGGGGCGCCCGCGCTGGTTGTGCATCACCACCGCCGGCACGCCGAAGCGCGCCACGACACCGGGCATCTGTGGGTCGTGCCGCAGGCCCCAGACGTCGTTCAGCATGACTGCGCCTGCCTCCAGAGCCGCGCTCGCCACCTCCGCCTTCGCCGTGTCGATGCTGATCGGTGTCGTAGTCTGTCGCTTTAGCCTCTCGATGACCGGCAGGACCCGTCGCATCTCCTCGGCAGCGTCGGTCTCCCCAGCGCCGGGCCGTGTCGACTCGCCGCCGACGTCGAGAATGTCCGCCCCCTCCGCCTCGAAACGCAGCCCCTGCGCGACCGCCGCCTCGATGTCCGTCCCCAGGCCGTCGCCCGAAAACGAGTCCGGCGTCACGTTGATGACCCCCATGACGAAGGTGCGCGCGCCCCAGACGAACTCGCGCTTGCCGATTGTGAGCGGTGCCGGTACGTTCATCGAATCCCTCCCGTGCGGCGCATTCTAGCAGTCGAGCCTCAGCGTCGACAAGGAAGCGGTGTGGCCCGACCGAGCGAGAGCAACTAGACTGGAGGTTGAAGCTAGCTCGAGGGGGAGAGTTGGAAGACCATTCGACCCAGAGATCACTTGTCATCTACACGTCGGCGGCGCACGCGACGGTGCATGCCACGGAGCTGATGTATGCCGCCCTCCTCTGGCGCATCGGCGATACCTTCGGCCTCGATAAGCTCGGCCTCGGCCTCATCGCCAACGTGGCGGGCTTCACCTTCGGCGCCGGCGCTTTGCCTTCCGGCGTCCTCTCCGACTGGCTGACCTCGCGGCGCGTCCTCCGCCTTTGCTTCCTCGCTGCGGCGGTCGCCTCCCTGCTCGTCGCCACCGCTTCGTCGACCCTGATGCTCGGCGTCTTCATGGCGGTGCTCGGCCTCTGCATCGGCCTCTACCACCCCGCGGCGACCTCTCTCATAGCGCAGGGCGCGCGGCAGCGCGGCCTCGTGCTCGGCTACCACGGGATGTCGGGGAACATCGGTCTCGCCCTCGCGCCGGCGCTGGCGACGCTGTTCGCCGTGACGGTGGGCTGGCGCTGGGCCTACGTCTTCCTGGCGCTCATGGCCCTGGCGATGGTCGGCCTGCTCCAGTTGCTAACGCTTCCCACCGTGGAGCGCGCGTCGGCCCGCGCATCGAGGCAAGCGACGCCGCAGCGCAGCCTGCCCCTCTTGCCGCTGGCCTTCATAATCGGGGCATTCGTGACGAACGGCTTCATCTACCGCGGCAGCATGACCTTCCTGCCGACGCTGATCAAGGAGCAGGTGCACGTCCACGTCCTGGGGATGGACCAGGCGGCGCTCGCCGGCTCCCTGACGACGTTCGCCCTGCTCGTAGGCGGCATCGGCCAGTACCTCGGCGGCCGCCTCTCCGACCGCGTGCCCCTGGAGCGTCTCGCCCTGCAGATAACCATCGTCGTGGTGCCGTCGCTCCTATTCGTCGGCATCGGCGGCGGCTTGCTTGTCGTGGTGGCGGCGACCACCTTCATCTTCTTCAACTTCAGCGGCCAGCCGGTGTTCAACAGCCTTCTCGCCGAATACGTCCCCGGCTCGGCCCTTGGGCGCGGCTACGGGCTGTCCTTCTTCGCGTCGTTCGGACTCGGCTCCGTCGCCGCAACCTTTGCCGGTTTCATGGCCGACCGCTGGGGCACCTCGTCGGTCTTCCTGGGCCTTGCGGCGTTCAGCCTCCTGACGGCGGCGCTGGCGGCGGCGTTGTGGCGCCTCTCGACGCGGGGCGCCCTACCGCGCGCCGTCCCCGAAGTCGAAACCGTCGCTCCGCTGGCCCCCGACGACGCATAAAAACGTAGCCGAGACTTTCCAGTCTCGGCGTCTGTTCTTGGCCAGACTGGAAGGTCTGGCCTACGGGACCAACAGGGTGGAGGCCTGCGGGACGGGCCTTGCCGCGCTAGGCGACCAGCGACAGCGACTCCCGCTCGATCCGGTCGAGGACCGTCTCGCGGATGCGCGCGACGGCGCCCACGTCCGGCTGCGACTGCGTCTTGTCAGCCGCGCCTGCGATCAGCGGCCGCAGCCACTGCCCGTCATCGAGGACTGCTTCCTGCTTGTAGGACTTCCTGCTTATCACCGTTTCTGCCTCCAAGCAGATAATCGGCAGAATGCGGCAACTCTGTCGCGGGACTCCCCCGTAGGGCGGGAATCCTGCCGCCTCGAAAGGAAAGGACTGCCGGACGAGACGCGCGACCTACGCCGGAAGTATGACACCGCGCTCTCGCCGGTTCCGTGGTCTCAGCTTGACAGGGCAAGCGGGGCTCTGCTAGCATTGACAAAACGTCGATAAGTAGTAAAGGCACATGATGACTGGCGTGATGGCGATGCGCCGGCCCGAGCAAGTCGGGCCTTAATACAGCGGAATTTCCCCAGGGTGCTGGCAGCCCGCCCTGGCGGGCTGTTTTCATTCTCGACAAGGATCGCCGTCATGTCATACGCCAAAGCTTTACACTGCCGCGAGTGCGGCCGCGAATACCCCCTCCAGCCGTCCCACGTCTGCGAGTTTTGCTTCGGACCGCTCGAAGTCACCTACGACTACGACGCCCAAAGGAAGGCCGTCAGCCGCCGGAGCATCGAAAGCGGCCCTCTCTCCCTCTGGCGCTACCGCGACCTCCTTCCCTGCGACGCCGACCGCGCCGTCGACCTCAACGCCGGCTTCACGCCGCTCCTGCGCGCCCGCAACCTGGGCGAGGCGCTGGGCCTCAGCCAGCTCTACATCAAGAACGACTGCACCAACCCTACCTGGTCGTTCAAGGACCGCGTCGTCGCCGTTGCCAGCACGAAGGCTCTGGAGTTCGGCTTCGACACACTGGCCTGCGCCTCAACCGGCAACCTGGCGAACAGCGTCGCGGCGCACGCGTCGAGGGCGGGCATCAAGGCCTACGTCTTCGTGCCGTCGGACCTGGAGTCGGGGAAGCTCGTCGGCTCTGCCGTCTACGGCGCCACGCTCGTCGCCGTCGATGGCTCTTACGACGACGTCAACCGCCTCTGTTCCGAGCTCGCCGACAAGTACCCCTGGGCCTTCGTCAATATCAACGTGCGCCCCTACTACTCCGAAGGGAGCAAGACGCTCGCCTACGAGGTCGCCGAACAGCTCGGCTGGCGCGCGCCCGACCACTGCATCGTCCCCATGGCCAGCGGCTCGCTCCTGACCAAGATAGGCAAGGGGCTCGACGAGATGGCGAAGCTCTGGCTCCTCGACAGCGTCCAGACGAAGATCTCCGGCGCCCAGGCGCTGGGCTGCTCGCCCATCGTCACGGCCTGGCAGGCGGGCACGCTGAACATCCGGCCGGTCAAACCGAACACCATCGCCAAGTCGCTGGCCATAGGCAACCCCGCCGACGGCTACTACGCCCTGAAGGTGATTGGCGACTCCGGCGGCTCGGCCGTGGCCTCCGACGACGACGAGATCGTGGACGGCATCAAGCTGCTCGCCGAGAGCGAGGGCATCTTCGCCGAGACCGCGGGCGGCGTCGTCATCGCCGGCCTGAAGCGCCTCGTCGAGTCCGGCCGCGTCGACCGCGACGAGCTCGTCGTAGCGTTCATCACCGGCGCCGGCCTCAAGACGCAAGAAGCGGTAGTTGATAAGATAAACAAAGCGCTCCATATTGCGCCCACCGTCGCCTCCTTCGAGGAAGCGATCGCGCAGCGTGGCGGCGCTATCGCCGGCAATCAAGGAACGAGGTGAAACTCAGATGGCCAAGCAACGTGTCAAGTTCACCTTCCCCCAGGAGCTGATCAAGGAACCGGTCATCCACGAGTTGGGGAAGAGCTTTAACCTCATAACGAACATCCGCCGCGCCGACGTCACCGAGGACCGCGGCTGGGTCATCCTGGAGCTGGAGGGCGAGCTCGACGAGATCGAGCGCGGCGTCCAGTGGGTGGCGTCAAAGGGCGTCCGCGTCGACCCCGTCCAGGGCGACGTCGTCGAGGGCTGACCCGCAGTCCGGCGCGATCTTGCGACAACACAGGAGGAGACAGTGAGCATCACCATACGAATCCCGGCGCCACTCCGCAGCCTGACCGGCAACAGCCAGACGGTCGAGGGCAGCGGCGCCAGTGTCCGCGACTGCATCGACGACCTCGAGGGCCGCTTTGCGGGCCTCAAGGCGCGCATTTGCGACGACAGCAGCGAGCTGCGCCGCTTCATCAACATCTACGTGAACGGCGAGGACATCCGCTTCCTTTCCGGCCTGCAGACGCCGGTGAAGGACGGCGACGAGCTGAGTATCGTGCCCGCCGTCGCCGGAGGCTGAGGAAAACCGCCCCCTTCAGCCGAAACGCGTTCGCGACCGCAACAACGGCGGCGTGTCCGTCGTTATTGATGGGGAGGATACTGTGTCGACAGAGGTACGTATTCCCGCGCCCTTCCGCCGGCTCACGGGCAATCGCGCCCGCGTCCGCGCACATGGGAGCACGGTCAGGCAGTTGCTCGGCGACCTGGAGTCGCAGTTCCCCGGCTTTCACGGCATGCTCTTCGACGAGCAGGGCCGGATACCACCACATATCAAGATCTACGCGAACGGACAGGAGATAACCGCTCTTGCCGGCCTGGACACCGAGCTGCGCGAGGGCGACCAGGTGACCATCATCCCCGCGACCGCCGGCGGCGCGCCCGATATCGAACTGACAGCCGAACAGCGCGAGCGCTACTCACGGCACATCGTGCTGCCGCGCTGGGGCGAGGAGGGCCAGCGGAAGCTGATGGCGGCGAAGGTTCTTGTTGTGGGAGCCGGCGGTCTCGGATCGCCCGTCCTCCTCTACCTGGCAGGCGCCGGCGTCGGCACGCTCGGCATCGTCGAGTTCGACACCGCGGAGATCTCCAACCTGCCGCGTCAGATCCTCCATCACATGCACGACCTTGGCCGCTCGAAGGCGCAGTCCGCGAAGCAGACTCTCGCCGACAACAACCCCGATGTCGACGTCGTCCTCCACGAGACGTGCCTTTCCACCGAGAACGCCCTCGACATCGTTCGCGGCTATGACGTCGTCGTTCCCGCCGTCGACAACCTTGCCACGCGCTACCTGGTGAACGACGCCTGCGTCCTCCTCAAGAAACCGATGGTCGAATCCAGCGTGCTCACCTATGAGGGGCAGTGCACGGTGTTCCTGCCGGGCCAGGGCTGCTATCGCTGCCTCTACCCGGCGCCGCCTCCGCCCGGCCTGATGCCGACGCCCGCCTCTGCCGGCGTGCTCAGCATTACGCCCGCGGTCATGGGGCCTATCCAGGCGATGGAGACTATCAAGCTCATCCTCGGCATCGGCGAGGTTCTCAGCGGTCGCCTGCTGCTCTTCGACGCCCTGGCGATGGAGTTCCGCCAGGTGCGAATTCGCCGCGACCCGAATTGCGCGGTCTGCGGCGATCATCCGACCGTGACGAGCCTCATCGACTATGATGACTTCTGCGGCGTCGCCGCGAAGAGGTAGGCGAATTGCTGTATAGCCGTCTCATCGAGCTCATCGGGAACACGCCGCTGGTGGAGATGCCAACGCTCAGCCCGCGGCGGGGCATCCGCTTCTTCGCCAAGCTCGAAGGGCAGAACCCGAGCGGCAGCCTCAAAGACCGCATCGCGCTCTACATGGTGGAACGCGCACAAGAACGGGGCGAGCTTCGCCCGGGCATGACCATACTCGAGGCGACGAGCGGTAACACCGGCGTGTCCCTCTCGATGATCGCCCGTATCAAGGGCTACCCCATCAAAGTGGTCATGCCGGACAGTGTCAGCATCGAGCGCACGCTGGTCATGCGGGCCTTCGGAGCGGAGGTGATCCACACCGAAGGCGCCAAGTACACGGACGGCGCCATCGACCTCGCGAAGCGCATGGCCGACGACGACAGCAGCTACTTCCTCACCAGCCAGTTCGACAACGCCGACAACCCCCTCGCTCACTACGAGACCACCGGCCCCGAGATACTCCGCGACCTGCCGGAAGTCGACGCCTTCATCGCTGGCACCGGCACCGGCGGCACCCTTGCCGGCGTGGGCCGCTATCTGAAGGAACGCCGGCCGGAGGCGAAGGTCATCTGCGTCGAGCCCAAGCCCGGCGAGCTCATAGAGGGGTTGCACTGCCTGGTGGGCTTCTCGCCCGGCGTCTTCGACGAAGCCGTCGTGGACGAGCACATCGTCGTCGCCGCCGACGACGCCTTTGCCGCCACCCGCGAGATCACCCGCAGCGAGGGAATCTTCGCTGGCGTGTCGTGTGGGGCCGTCCTCTGTGCCGCCCGCGCCCTCGCCGAACGTGTCGAGCGCGGCAACTTCGTTCTCCTCATGGGCGACGGCGGCTGGAAGTACCTCTCGACAGGCCTCTGGGCCACCAGGACCGAAGGCGCTGAGTAGAAGCCCCGTGTTCGAGCTTCCGCGTCGATACGCCGAAGAGATCGTCGCCCACGCGCGCCAAGAGGCGCCGAACGAATGCTGCGGCATCCTGGCGGGCAAAGACGGCTGTGTCCTCAAGCTCTACCGCGCCGTCAACGCCGAGCACAGCCCCTACCGATTCGACATCGATTCGCGGGACCTCTACCGCATCCACGCGGAAGTCGAAGCGCTGGGCTGGGAGTTCGTCGCCATCTACCACTCGCACCCTCAGAGCGAGGCGTACCCGTCTTCGACGGACGTGGCATTGGCGCGCCTTCCCGACTCAGGCGAGACCGTCGATCTCTGGCCGGGCGCGGTCTACCTCATCGTCTCCCTCGCCGGCCCCGGCTCGCCGCAGTTGAGGGCATTCCGCATCGAAAAGGGCGCCGTCGTCGAGGAAGCGCTCGAACCCATCGCCTAGTCGCCATCTCCCTCGCTTTTCCCGTCCGCTGGGCCCTCGCTGTCGGCAACTCGCTACCGATAATAGGGTAGGGATGCCCGAGCCGAGAAAAGCAGCACAAAAGAGCCGAAAACGGCCAGTGAGCCACGACGAGCCATCCGCCGCGGCCGCAGCGAAGCGATGCATCGACATCGATCTCGATGAGATACTGTCCTGCGCAGTAGACCTGGCCTGCGACATCCTCGGGACCGACACCGCGTCAATCGCGCTGGCGGACAAAGAAGGCACTCTCACCTTTCGCACGCAGCGCGGCCTTTCGCCACGGTTCGCCCGGCGCTGGCGTAGGACGTCGAGCGAAGGTCTAACCGGCATCGTGTTCCGAACAGGGCAACCCTATGCCTCATTTGACCTTCAGACCGACGAGCATTACAGCGGAACGGCCCTGGCGCAGGAAGGTATACGCGCTCTGCTGCTGCTTCCCCTTAAGACCGGAGACGAGGTGATAGGCTGCCTCTACGTTGGCCACAGGACTCCCCACGATTTCTCACCCGACGAGGTGCGGCTGGCGAGCCTCTTCGCCGACCACGTGTCCATGTCCGTCAAGAGCACGACCCTTCTCCAGCAGGAGCGCCAGCAGCGACAGCGCTCGGAGGCTTTGCTGGATGTGGTGAGCGCGCCCACCCTCAGCCTTAGCCTGAAGCAGGTCCTCGTCAAGCTGTGTCAGTCGATATTGAAGCTAACGGTCGGCGAGCGCTGCAGCATCTTCCTGTTCAATGGAGAGACTCACACCCTGGAACCGGTCATGTCGCTGGGACTCGAGGACCCGACCCTCTGGGAGAGATTCCGTGCCTCAGCGGGGCTGAGCATACCGGAGATTAGGGAGATCGGCGAGGCAATCAAGGCCCAGGAGCCTATTGTCATGGATGACGCGCCGCGTGCGCAGGCGATTCCTCGTTTCTGGACTGAGACCTTTGGCCTGAAGTCGCTGGCTCTCTACCCTCTCGTTCATAGAGAGAAAACTATCGGAATGCTGGAGGTGGACTCGTTCACGAAATTCGTCAGCTTCCCGACGGAAGAGATCGAAACACTGGGGGCGATCGCCAAGCAGGCCGCGGTCATCATAGAGAATGCCCGTATCTACGAGAAGGAACAGCGGCAGCGGCAAAGAAGCGAGGCGTTGGTGGACGTGCTGACGGCCACCGCCTCTACCCTGAGCATGAAGGAGGTGCTGATCAAGCTCTGCGAGGCGGTAGTCGACATGAGCGTCGGCGAGCGCTGCAGCATCTTCCTGATGGACAGCGAACATCACCGTTTGGAGCCCGTCATGTCTTTGGGCCCTCGGGACGAGAAACTGTGGCAGAAGTTCCGTCGCCCGCCCGCCAGGGTGAGGCGCGAGCCGGCAGAGCAGCGCTTCTTGCAGGCCGCAACTAGCTGGGAGAAGCCCATAGTCGTCGAGGATGCAGAGGATTCACCGATTCTGCCTCGCTGGTGGGTAAAGACCTTCGCTCTGAAATCACTCGTCCAGTACCCGCTGCGGGTCAAGGACAGGACGATAGGGGCGATGACGGTACACACTTCCCGCGACCGTGTGCACTTCCCGCAGGAAGAAATCGACACCCTGGCCGCGGTCGCCAAGCAGGCCGCAGTCATAATCGAGAACGCCCACCTCTACGAGCAGGAGCGGCAGCAGCGCCAAAGGGCGGAGGCGCTGGTAAACGTGCTATCGGCCGCCGCCTCCGACGTGAGCTTCCGGAAGGTGCTGGCCACGATCTCCCAGGCCGTCGTCGACTTCAGCGTCGGCGAGCGCTGCAGCATCTTCCTGTTCAATGAGGAAACGCACAGCTTGGACCCAGTCATGGCGATGGGGCCGGGGGACCCGTCGTTGTTCGAGAAGTGGCGCGCCTCGGCAGGGCTCAAGATACCCGATATCCGGGGCATCGGCGAGGCAATTCGGGCCCAGGAGCCCGTCATCGAAGAGCACGCGCCGGGTTCAGGCGTGGTACCTAGCTACTGGATTAGGGCCTTTCGCCTAAAGTCGGTGGCCATCTACCCCCTTGTTCATAGAGAGAAGACGGTGGGGGTATTGGTGGTGAACACCTTCAGCCACTTCACGCACTTTCCCCAAGACGAAATCGAAACGCTGGCCGCCGTCGCCAAACAAGCCGCCATCATAATCGAGTATTCCCGCCTCCACGAGCAACTGCAAGAGCAGGCGATAACGGACTACATAACCGGCCTCTTCAACCACCGCCACGTTCATGTGCGCCTCGAAGAGGAGTTCGCCCGTGCGAAGCGGAGTAAATCCCCCTTCGCTGTGATGATGATGGACGTGGACAAGTTCAAGGAGTTCAACGACACCTACGGCCACCTCCAGGGAGATGAAGCGCTGAGGTTCATCGCGCAGAACCTGCGGGAGACGCTCCGCGCGACCGACATCGTAGGTCGCTACGGCGGGGACGAGTTCCTCGCCATCCTCCCGGACACGACCCTGCAAGATGCAGAGGACGCGGCCGAACGAGTCAGGTCAATGCTCGCCGAACGGCCTTTCCCTGCCGGTAAAGCCGAACAGCCTATCGCGCTGGCAATGAGCACGGGCATCGCCTGCTACCCGGACGACAGCACCACGAAGGATGCCCTGGTGGCGCTTGCCGACGCCGCGTTATATGCGGCAAAGCGCCTAGGCGGCAACCGCGCCGTTCCGGCATCCGGCGCGACGCTGAGAAGGAAGCCATCTCCGAAGAAGATGACTGCCTAGCCAATCAGACGCCATTTCCCTCGCGTTTTCTCGCCCGCGGCACCTCAGTCCCGGCAACCCTCTACCGATAATAAGCTTAGATATGACCACGCCCAACAAATCAACGTTGGCAACGCGAGTGCCGGCTCCGCAGGCTGTCCCACGGCTAACCGCTGGCCCGCGCCGCTCTCACCGGTCGGTGGACCCGCAGGAAACGCTCGATACGACGGCGCGGCTCGCCTGCGGCATCCTCAAGGCCGACATAGCCGCCATATCGCTGGTGGACGAAGAAGGGTATCTGAGGATCAACAGCAACGTCGGAATGTCGGGGCGCGCGGCTGCCCGCTGGCGGAGGCCCTTCAGCGAGGGGCCGTTTGGAGAAGTGCTCCGGACTCGGCGTCCCTACATCTCCATGGACGGCAACCTGCCCGAGAACCTGGCGCCGGGCTTCTCCCTGTACGGCGCGATGATCGTGCCGCTGCGGATTGGGAAGACCGTCATCGGCTGCCTGGGTGTGGGCTACAAGAAGAAGCGAAAGCTCTCGAAGCAAGACGTGGAACTGGCGGGCCTTTTCGCCAGCTACGCGTCTATCGCCATCGAAACCGCCGCCCTCTACGAGACAGAAAGTCAGGAACGGCGCCGTTCCACCGCCCTTCTCAGCGCAGTCAGCGCTCCGAGCCCCGGACTTTCCCTGAAGACCGTACTGACGAAGCTCTGCCGCTCGGTGCTGAAGCTGAGCATCGCCGAGCGCTGCGCCGTGTTCCTGCTGAGCGAAGACCGTCAAGGCATCGAAGCCGGTGTGGCGCTTGGTGGCGAGATGCCCACTAGATGGGGAACCCTCAACGAGCCCGAAGTCAGCGAATTCGCAACGCCTGACTCGATCAGGGTGATGAACCAGCACAGAAAACCGATTGTTGAGGAGCACGTCCCCTCCTCCGGATTGCTGCCGGCGGCGTGGACGGAGCGCTTCAAGGTCAAGTCGCTTGCCGCCTATCCCCTCGTCTACCGCCGAAAGCCGGTCGGCATAATGGTGGCCTACACGTCCAGTCACTACGTCTCTTTCGCCCAGGAAGAGGTCACCACCCTGGCGGCCATCGCCAAGCAGGCGGCAGTGATCATCGAGAACGCCCGTCTCTTCGAGCGGGAGCAGCGCCAGCGGCGGCGCAGCGAAACGCTCACAACCATGCTGGCTGCGGCTACCTCGACGCTTAGCCTGAACGAAGTCCTATCGAAGGTGTGTGAGGCGACACTCACGCTCACGGTCGGCGACGGCGTAAGCGTCTTCCTCGTGGATGAGGCTACCGGCGGCTCCGTCCCAATGATGGCGGCCGGTCGCCGGGGGCATGGAACCCTATCCAAATTCCTTGGCGCACCACCCGAGGCGACCAGCGACCCGCCATCTCGCCGTTTCTTCCGCGCAGTCGCCAAGCGAAAGAAACCTCTATTCATAGAGGATGCCTCTACCTCGCCGTTCGTGGGCGCCTGGTGGATTAGGGAATTCGAACCCAAGTCTATCGTCGCGTATCCCCTCAGGGTCAAAGGCAAGACCATCGGGGCCATGACCGTTGATGTCGATAGCGATCGGGTACGTTTCCCCCAGGAAGAGATCGACACCCTCGCCGCCGTCGCCAGGCAGTTGGCGGTCATCATAGAGAACGCCCGCCTCTACGAACGGGAGCAGCGCCAACGGGTGCGGAGCGAGAAGCTCACGAAGGTACTGACGGCTGCGTCCTCGACTCTCAGCCTCCGCCAAGTGTGCACCAAGGTCTGTGAGGCAGCCCTTGAACTCACCGTCGGTGACAACGTTTCTATCTTCCTTCGCGGCGAAGACAGGCGTCACTTCGTGCCTGTTGCCGCATTGGGCGGTGGCGGCCTGGATGAGTTGAGAGCACTCTCGAATCCGCCACTCGATGTTATATCGAGCCCCAATCTACACCGCTTCGCCCGCATGCTTGCCAATCGCCGGAAGCCCTACATCGTGGAGGACACGACTGCCTCTCCCTACGCCAACGCGTGGTGGGTGGAGAACTTCGGCGTGAAGTCGCTCGCGTACTACCCCCTCAGGACCAAGGACAAGGCCATCGGGTTCATGAGCGTGGCTGCCATGGGGGAGCAGCGGACGTTCTCCCAGGACGAGATTAGCACGCTGAGCGCAATTGCCAGACAGGCGGCGGTCATCATCGAAAACGCCCGCCTCTACGAGCGGCAGGAGATACAGCGCAAGCGTGCCGAAGGCCTCGTGAGCGTGCTGACGGCCGCGGCGTCAACACTCAGCCTTAAGAAGGTGCTGACGCAATTGTGTCAGGCAGTCGTTGCCATGAGCGTTGGCGACCGTGCCAGCATCTTCCTGATGGCGGAGGATGGCACACATCTGGAACCGGTCATGTCTCTCGGCGCCGACGATCCCGAACTGTGGGAGAAATTCCGCAACCCGCGACCGGGCTTCGAATCTGCTCCGGAATCGATGCGGCTATTCCAGACCGTGACGACCATGGAGGAGCCTATCGTCGCCGATGACGCGCCTTCGTCTCCGTTGCTCGAAAAATGGTGGGTCGAAACCTTTGGCATCAAGTCCATCGTCGAGTACCCGCTGCGCGTCAAGGACAGGACCATCGGCATGATGACCGTGGACTCCTTCCGCCGTCCGGTGCATTTTCCCAAGGAAGAAATAGATACCCTGGCTGCTATTGCCAAGCAGGCGGGAGTCATCATCGAGAACGCCCGCGTCTACGAGCGAGAGCAACAGCAGCATCAGCGCGCCGAAGCCCTTGTTGGCGTGCTGACGACAGCAGCCTCCACCCTCGGCTTGAACAAAGTGCTGGTAAAGATCTGCCAGACAGCGGTAGATATTAGCGTCGCCGACCGCTGCAGCATATTCCTAATCGGCGAGGACGGGCGTCTCATGCCCATGATGTCCCTCGGCGTCGAAGACCCCGAGGCCTGGGAGCGCTTCCGCAATGCTCAAGCTCTCGCTGGATCGAGGGCGACCTCGCCGGATTTGCGCCGGTTCTACGGCGCTGTGACGAAGATCGAGGATCCCGTCATCATCGAAGACGCGGCATCGTCCCCGCTCATACCAAGGTGGTGGCTCGATGCTTTTCAGGTCAAGTCGCTCGTCCACTATCCGCTTCGGATCAAGGACAAGACCATCGGCCTGATGACGATGGACGCCTTCCGTGAGCCGGTCCGTTTCCCCAAGGAGGAAGTGGACACCCTCGCCGCGATAGCCAGGCAGGCCGCCGTCGTCATCGAGAACGCCCGCCTCCACGAGCAACTGCAGCAGCAGGCGATAACAGACCATATCACCAATCTGTATAACCACCGTCACATCTTCCAACGCCTTGAGGAGGAGTTCGCGCGGGCCGCACGGAGCGACTCGACCTTCGCGGTCATGATGATGGACGTGGACAGGTTCAAGGACTTCAACGACACCTACGGCCACCTCGAAGGGGACGAGGCGCTGCGGTTCATCGCTCAGAGGCTACGGGAAACGCTCCGCGCCACCGACATCATCGGACGCTACGGCGGCGACGAGTTCCTGGCGATCCTGCCGGACACAACGCGCGCGGAGGCCGAAGAAGCAGGGTGGCGCATAATGTCGACCCTCGCCGAGACGCCCTTCACCTGGCCGGACTCCGACCGATCGGTGACCATCGCCATGAGCATCGGCATCGCCTGCTACCCCCAGGACAGCCGGACCAGAGACGAACTGATCGTGCTGGCCGACTCGGCGCTCTACGAGGCAAAGCGCCTGGGCGGCAGGCGCGCCCTACCCGTATCGACCGCCGACATCGAGGGCGTGCCCGCCCAGAGCCTCGGTTTCGGCCTCCTCCAGGGCCTGCTGAACGCCATCGCGCACAAGGATCCGTACACAAGGCGGCACTGCGAAGACAACGTCCGCTACGTCGACCTAATCGCGGATCGCCTCCACCTCACGGCGGATGACACGGAGTCGCTGCGCAAGGCGGCCCTCCTGCACGACGTCGGCAAGATCGCCATCCCGGACCAGACGCTCCTCAAGCCGGGACCGCTGGACAGCAGCGAGTGGGAGGTCATGCAGCAGCACGTCCGCTTCGGCGAGATGATCGTTAAGGGGATCGCCCAGATCTCCGACGCCATTGAGCCCGTTGCGACGCACCACGAGCGCTTCGACGGCGAGGGCTATCCGCGCGGCCTCAAGGGCAACGACATACCGCTGCTGGGACGCATCCTCGCCGTCATCGACGCCTACTCCGCTATGACGTTGGACAGGCCGTATCGCAATGCGCTATCGGAAGACATAGCGAAAGAGGAGCTGCGCAAGGGCGCCGGCACGCAGTTCGACCCGGACGTCGTCCAGGCTTTCCTCGAGACGCTCGTGGCGTCGCGAAAGCCGATCCGCAAGGTCGCCTAGCCGGCCCTCGCCTTCGTTCCCCTGACAGACTACTGAAGTGGGCTATCCCAGCAGAGCCTCGATATCGGGAAGGGCCGCGCGTGCCGCCTCCTCGCCGCGCCTCATGGCTTCGGCCAGGTGAAACGGCGAGTTGGCGCTTATCTTGACGACGTCCGGACGGATGCTCACGTCCGCCTGGGAGCGCGCGGGGACGTAGGTCAGTGTGTACAGCAGGAACAGCGCCGACGCCGCCAGGCTGGGGCCCGAGCGGCGTATCGGGTTGTCGAGTAATCGCACCAGGCGCCTGGCGAGCGGCCAGAACCGTCGCGGCATCGCTATCGACTCGCCGAGGATGACTTCGATGACCTTCTCCGCGCCCATACCGGCCGCCACCCGCACCGGCGCCTGCTCCCAGAACCCGCCGTCGACCACGTAGCGCCCGTTGATGCGCACCGGTGAAGCCATCAGCGGCACGGCGATGCTCGCCTCAATCGCCTTCAACACTGATCCCCTGCGGATGACCACCGGCCGTCGTTGAAACAGGTCCGAGGCGACGATGGTAAGGGGCAGCCGCAGATCGGCGAATGTGAGACCGTCGACGCGCTCGCAGAGCACGCGGCCGAGGGCATTGTCCGGCGTCAGCTTGAGACGGTGCCGGAAGAAAGCGAGAATATCCCGCGGACGGGTGCGCAATACGTCCTCTACCATCTCGCGACCCGTCGTGCCGGCCGCATACGATGCCGCGTAGGCCGCGCCGATGCTCGATCCGGCAATCAGGTCGATGGGGATTCCCGCCTCATCGAGCACCTTCAGTATTCCGGCGTGCGCGGAGCCCTTCGTGCCGCCGGCTCCCAGCGCCAGACCGATGCGCGGGCGCCTTGTCGTCATCGTCGCCTTCTCCGCCTGGGCAGCTTCGCTTCAGCTATATGATAAACCAGATCCCGACGGTGCAGACCAGAGTCCCCGCAACCACTCTCAGCGTAACCCGCTCCTTGAGAAACACGACCGCCAGGGGCAGAGTGAACAGGGGGACCGTCGCCGTCAGGATGGCGGTCCGGCTGGCGCCCACGTCCTGGATCGCCGAGACGTAGAGCAGGCTGGCGACGCCCAGCCCGAAGACGCCGACGATGGCGGCGCCCGCCAAGTCAGCCGGCCGGTAACGACGCATCTGCAGGCCCGCCGGCGAGCCATACGCCGCCGCCAGCAGGATGGCCGCAACCGGCACAATGCGCATGATGCTGGCGGCTTCCGGGCCCAGGTTGCCCGAACCCGCTCGCAGCCAGACGGTCGAAAGCGCCCAGAACAAGGACGCGCTGAGGACGACAGGCAATCCCGTTCGCCAGCCGCGGCGCTGCCCGGGGGCCAGGCGGCCCTCGGCGACAACACCGCCACCCACCTCGCTGGTCGCGGGGGCGCCGCCCCGGCTCGTCAGAAAGATGATGCCCACAACGACGAGCGCGCTCCCCAGCAACAGGTCCGTGGAAAACGTCTCGTCGAGCCACAGCCAGGCGAAGAGGAAGGTGAACAGCGGATAGGCGCTCTCCGCAATGGGGACGGCAATGCTCGCCCCCAGGCTGCGCAGGGCAAGAAGGTAGAAGCTGTCGCCGACCGCGAAGGCAAGAATTCCTGAGCCGGTCATCGAAATCGCCGTAGCCGCCGACATCTCCTTGAGCTGGCCTCCGGCGGCGCTGGGAACGATGACGACGAGCAGGAAAACCGCACCGCAAACGGCACGCGTGGCGTTGACCGAGAGCGTGCCGATCCGCCGCGTCAGGAAGGCGAGGATGACGCCGGTCACGCCCCAGATAAACGCCGCGAGCAGGGCCTTCGCTTCTCCTGGCAATCCTGGCCCCCTGTCTAGTGCACGAAGGTGGCGACTATGGACGTACGACGACTTGGGCGCCGCGGGCAGGCGCCCCCGGCTACACGATAAGCCATATGCCGGCAACGCAGGTAATCGTCCCGGCGACGACGCGCGGCGTCACCCGCTCCCGCAGGAAGAGCACCGCCAGCGGCAGGTTGAACAGCGGCATCGTCGAGGTGAGGATGGCGGTCCTGCCGGCGCCGGCCTCCTGCACCGCCGCAATATAGAACAGGCTGCCGATGCCTACCGCCAGGATGCCCGCTGCCGCCACCGACGCCACGCTGCCCCAGGCGAAACGCGGCGTCGACGAGTCCCGACGCATACCCAAGGTCGCGGGCAGCAGGAACAGCGTTGTGCCGCCGGCGCGCAGCACCCCCGCCGATACCGGCCCCAGGTCACCCGACCCCGCCCGCAGCCATGCCGTCGAGAGCGTCCAGAACACGGTCGCGATCATCAGCAGCAGGACGGCGCCCCGCCAGTCGAAACGGCTGCGCCTCCCGACGTTGACGGACGGCGAGATGACCGGCGTCGCCCGCCACAGCAGCAGGAAAATGCCGGCCATGATGAGCAGGCTTCCGCCGAGGACAGCCCACGTCACGGTCTCGCCGAGCCAGACCGACGCGACCAGGAACGTCAGCAGCGGATAGACGCTGCTCGACAGGGGCACCGCCAGCGACGCCCCCAACACGGGCAGGCTGGCGAAGAAGAGGCTGTCGCCGAGGCCGATCGCCAGGATGCCCGATCCGACCATCGCGATCACCGTCGCGGTCGAAACGGTGCGCAGCTCTCCCGCCGCGCCAGCGAAGGGGATCAGGAGGCAGATGAAGACGGTGGCGGAGAGGCTCCGTATGACGTTCAGCCTGAGGGGGCCGAGCCGTGGCGTCTGTGCGGCGAAGACTATGCCCGCTATCGCCCAGAGAGCGGCTGCCAGCAGGGCTTTCGCTTCTCCGGGCAACAGAAACCCCCTCTAGCAGTTGCCGGTGGGGCTATGCCTACCCTCCAGAGAGGGGCTGGCAGGCTGCCTCCATCGCCTTTCGTTGCCTGGTGCTGCCCGCTGACTCTTAGCTGGGAAGAGCAGGCTCTACGGGGGCGGCGCGCCTTGCCGACCTGATTCCGTGCAGGAGGATGAGGACGAACGCAACGATCGACACAGCGATCACGCCCAGCGCCAGCAACTGCGCCATTCGGAGGCCAAGCACGACCTCCTTGTCCAGCCGCATAAAGCTGATGCCGAACCGCATCGCCGAGTACAGCGCAGCGTAGGTGAAGAACAGCAAGCCGTCGCGCTTGAACACCTTGAACTTCCACAGCGCGACGAGCAGCCCCAGGATCACAAAATCGCCCAGCACCTCGTAAGCCGTGACGAACTGCATCGGCGGCAGGCCGAAGCTCGGGCTGTTGACGTTGGTGTACTGCACGGCGAACGGCAGCGAGCTCGAATTCGCGATGATGTCACCGGCGACCAGGCAGCCGACTCTGCCGATGCCCTGCCCCAGGATCATCCCGAAAGAGGCGGCGTCGAGGCCGCGCAATAGCGGCAGCTTCTTCCAGGCGCCGTAGATGAGGGCGATGGCAACCGCGCCGATGAGCGCGCCGTACAGCGATATGCCTCCCTGGTTGATCCGGAAGACGTCCAAGCGCCTGCCCGCGAAGTCGCTCCAGTTCTCCAGCACGAAGAGCACTCGCGCGCCGATAATGCCCGCGGGCACGCCCACGAGGGCGATGGTGTAAGCATCGTCCTCCGTGAAGCCCGCCTTTCGCCCGAACCACACACCGAGCCAGACGCCCAGTCCGATGCCCAGCGCGATGAAGATGCCGTGCCAGGTCAGAAGAAGACCACCGAGGTGGCCGAGCTCCGGATTGATTCCGATCTTTATTGTTAGTAGCGCGTCCGTCATCAGCAGCCTCTCTGCCGTGTCAGTTATTTCAGGCCGAAGGCCTTCTCGTACAGTGACCGTACCTCAGGCGCCGCCATTCCCTTGGCGAGATAGCCGTCGCCCACGCGAAGCTCGAAATGCAGATGCATCTCGGCGTTCGGGTCTGTCAGCGACTCCGGCGTTCCGGAATTCCCGACGTATGCTATCAGTTCCGCTTGCCTTACGGATACCCCTACGTCGATCCCATCAGCGATGCGGCTCAGGTGAGCATAACGCGTGACGACGCCGTTGCCGTGGTCGATCCAGACCTGCCGCCCGCGATAGGTGTCCAGCGCATCTTCGTCCGTCTGGCCCTCGCTGGGGGTCTGTTTTTCCATCTCGTCGAGCTCCGCCTGAGTGAGCGGGCTGTAGTTCCAGTCGGCCCGGATCACCTTACCGGCCTTCGCTGCCAGCACCTCCGTGCCGATGCCGATCGGCGTGCAGTTGTCCGAATCGTAGAAGTCGATGCCCTCGTGCGTGCCCTGGCGGTACTCGCGCGACGCCCCGGGCATGAGCTGGTCGCCGCTGGGAAGACAACCGCCTGCGAGAGGGAGCGCGAACCCTGTCAGGTCCTGTGGGCCCGGCGTCGTGGGCGACCGCGTGACTATCGACAGCACCTGCGTCGGCTTGGCGTCGGGTTTGCTCCCGCCGCAGGCAGCGACGAGCAGGGCGATGGCAGAAGCGAGTGGGAGCAGGAATGTCGCCGAGCGGAGCAGGAGAGCCATCCTCCAGGTCGAGATGCCGATAGGGCTCGTTCAAGGATAACCGTCGCCAGATCGTCAGGCAAGCCTTGCCCGAAGCACGCATTCCGCTGACATGCCATGCGCTCTTGACAGGGCGCTCCCGCAGGCGCAAGATCATCGCGTTATGTGACTATTCCAGCAGATGAAATCTCTGTGGAGTCGACTGACACATGCCCAAGCGTCTTATGTTGCCGGCAACGGCGGTCTTGCTCCTGCTCTCCGCATGTGGCACAGGCAAGCCGGCGTCCGGCCTTCCCACTGAACCCGATGCTCTCCTTAAGCGCGTGAAGGTCGAGATGGCCGATCAACGGGCCTTCGCCGTGCAGGACTGCGAGGACTACGCTCCCTGCGAACCCGGCCATGAGAACTTCTCCCTCACCTATGCGCTCGACATCATGCTCCTGCGCGTCGACGGCTATGAGCACTCGCCGTACTCGCTGATTAGCGGGCCGGACTGCTTCAACAGCCAGGACGGCATCCACTGGACGTATGCCTATTGCGGCGGCAGCGACGATAGCCTGTACGTCGACCCGCGGGTTGTCCTCTCGCTTGCGGTTGAGCCGAAGGTGGAAGGCACGGACACCCTCGCGGGCTGCAAGCAGGTGCGCATTTCAGCGTCTCTGGATTTGCAGCGCTGGGTCCAGCAGCGCACCAGTCATGGCTGGGGTTCTGTCTCAGGCTCACTAAGGCTGGCGCCCGCCTTGCCTGCCCCGTCGCCGCAGCCGGTGCTGCCGGCGTTCGACCGGGAGAAGATCGAGATGCTCGGCTGGGAAGTGCGAGAGGTCTACCCTGGAACGGAGTACGTTCTTGCCAAAGGGGCGTCAGCGATAGAGGCGACGGGAAATGGCTTCTCGTTCGAGATATACGGCTTCGACGAGGTGTCTTCCGAGCTGAAGCAAGAGCTTGGCCAGGTGCTCGCGGCTTTCGGCATAGGGGCGGAGCGGATCGAGGAGGCGAAACTCAACGCCGACAGGAGTCCTATCTTTGGTGCGAACAACATCGTCCCCGCCGAGGCCACGTTCTGGCTCGACGCCGAGTCCACACTCGTGACCAAGATGGCCGTTCGGACCGGCGAATACGATCCGGAATCCGGACAGGCCCAACCGGGCCCCGACCAACAGGCGATCACGCTGTCCTTTAAATACGGCGGGGACGGGCCCCAACCCCCACAGCAAGTCATCAACGACAGGTTCGCCGAACTCGTCTTCGATAGCGCCGCGAACGGGACAGGGGCCATCGCAGAGCTGGTGACTGCCTATTACGACACGCAGGGGACCTGTCCGGATGCCGTTACGCCCGACACAATGGCAGCGGAACTCGCGGCGAAGGACTGGCCGCGCAATTCCTATCAGGAACGTCCACTTCAAGAGAGCGACACGTTCAGCGCCGGCGACTTCAAGTACGAGCGCTCCGGCGATAACACCTGCAGGCTGATCGGATGGGGCTGGGGCGAGGACTATTCTCTAGAGATCCCTTACCGCAACCCTTAGTCGAGGGGCATTAGCGACCGGCGACGCGAATGGCCGCCGCGTGTGCCGCATCTTCCAGGGCGTCGTCTATTGGCGCCAGCTCCACGTCGCCGTGGCGAAGTCGCAGGGCCAGGCGCAGCACGTGATCGGCGAAACGGGGGTTCTTCGGCAGGAGCGAGCCGTGCAGATACGTGCCGTGGGCGTTCTTATAGACCGCGCCCTCGGTCTTGTCGACGCCGTTGTTGCCGTAGCCGGTCCGTACCGTCGCCAGGGGCCGCGCGCCGCCGCCGAGGTAGGTGCGGCCGCCGTGGTTCTCGAAGCCGGCGAGCGTGCCGCCCTCCCATTCCGCGACGACGTTGCCGATGCAGCGCGCCACGTTCTCGCCCGGGTGCTCCGTGTGGGCGTCGAAGATGCCCAGGCCGGGCAGGTCTTCACCGACCGCCGGTCGATAGTAGCGGGCGAAGAGCTGGTAACCGCCGCAGACCGCCAGCGCGGTCACGCCCTCCTCGACCGCCTGCCGGATCGCTTCGCCCTTGACATCGATCAGGTCGCGCACGATGCGCCGCTGCTCGCGGTCCTGGCCGCCGCCTATGAAGATGAGGTCGTAGGCCTGCGGGTCGAGCCTGTCGCCGAGGTCGAGCTCGTCGACCGTTAGCTCGATACCGCGCGCCCCGCAGCGATGTCGCAGGCAGATGATGTTGCCGCGGTCGCCGTAGAGGTTCATCAGCTTCGGGTAGAGGTGCGCCAGGCGAATCGACAGGTTCACGACGGCGCCTCCCAGTAGGGGGCCGCGCCGCCGCGCTTTGCCAGCAGGCCGCGGACCTCCAGCATCGCCGTGTACGTCGGCAGGACGAAGAGCTGTTCGCCGGGCGGCGTCTCGCGCAGCGCCAGCGCC
>Ga0315288_10002735_pt1 | contig 22645 bp, 17 predicted proteins | sample YL17G11_20_MG_FD_203454 | JGI IMG/M metagenome (GOLD analysis project Ga0315288, IMG submission 203454) | Sediment microbial communities from Yellowstone Lake, YNP, Wyoming, USA - YL17G11_20 | ecosystem: Environmental > Aquatic > Freshwater > Lake > Sediment | place: USA: Wyoming | collected...
TTCGGCGGACGATTCAAGGACGCGACGGCAGGGTTGGCCCTAAGGCCCCCATAGCGGAGGGGGGCCCCGGCGTTTCGCCGGGGGGAACCGACGGGACTGGTTCCCCAGGGGGCCGAGGGCCACCCTGTCGCCGCGTCGATCTTTATCTCCGCTGCCGAAAAAACCGAACCATGCAGGCGTCAAGATTTCCGCGGGGAGCGATCTTCTTCCGTGAGCCATCCTAGATCTTAAAGAGAGTGTTGAAGTTCCGGGTGACGGTTTCGGCGAATCGAGCGAGGGGTATGTTTGTCAAGCCGGCGAGGAGGACGGCGGTCTCGACGATAAAAGCGGGCTCATTGCGCCGGCCGCGATGGGGAATGGGGGCGAGATAGGGCGCGTCGGTTTCGACGAGGAGCCTGTCCAGGGGGATCCTCGCCGCGATCTGGCGAAGGTTCTCGGCCTTGGGGAACGTCAGGATTCCGGAGAAGGAGATGAAGAAACCGGCGTCGAGCATGGTCTTGGCGAACTCCCAATCCTCGGTGAAACAGTGAAGGACGCCGCCGTTCGAGAATCCCTCCTCGCGAACCGCCTGAGCGATCTCCGGCCCCGCGGCCCGGCTGTGGATGATGGCCGGCAAACCCAGTCCCCGGGCGAGGGCGAGCTGTTCGCGAAACCCTTTCCGCTGCTCGTCGGGAGAGGAAAAATCATAATGAAAATCGAGCCCGATCTCGCCGATCGCCCGGATCTTTTTCTCGGCCGCGAGCCTCTCGGCGGAGGCCAGAAGCATCGGGGAGAGAAGCTTGGCCTGGTGGGGATGCAGGCCGGCCGAGGCAAGGCAGGTCAGGCCTTCGAACGTCAGGCTCAGCGCGATCTTGAGGCTGCGGTCGCTCGAGATGTCGATAGGGCAGAGGAGGGCCCGGATCCCGGCCTCGAAGGCTCTTCGGAGGACGTCTTCTCGGTCGGGATCGAACTCCTCCATGTCGAGATGGGCATGGGAATCGATGAGAAGAGTTCTAGAAGATTGAGCGCCCATAGCCCATTTTCCCTCGATCGTCGATCCGGGCACGCCCATCGGTCAAGTTCGACATGGCACCCCTAAAAAAATCCCCCTCGGTCCCGCCGGCAGGACGGGTTACGAGGGGGATCTTCGATCTCTTGTTATTGGGTGATCTTCGTTTTCAGGACCCGCATCGGCAGCGGTCCGAAGCTCACCAGCTTCTTCAGGAATTCTTTCTGGCTGAAGGCCTCGCCCTTGGCGGCCTTATAGTCCTTCTCGATATCCAGGATCATTTGATATCCCAAATAGGCATAGGAGGCTTCGTTGGGATGGAGCACGATGAAGTTCCATTTACGCTCCGCCTCGGCCGGGGTTTGGAATCCGTTGATCGTCATCAGCCGGATGGCCTGCTCTTTGGTATAGCTTGCTTCGTGCACGTTAGCGTCAAGCTGGAAATCCATCAAGGCTTCGAGTTTCAGTTTGAGCTCGCAGAGGCGCTGTTTCAGGTCGTGGTTGTTGTACCCGGCGTAGATGAACATGTCCTGGGCATAGAGAGACCACCCCTGGATCAGAGCTTTGTTGGGATTCAGTTTCCGGAGCAAAGGCGCGTTTTTGAAGGTGAATGCGGAGGGGAAAAAGACGCCCGGATAGACGTTGCGGATCGTCCAGATGGGGAGCAGATCATTGGTGTATTGATCCATGAACGACTGGATCTGGTCGGCCGGCAGGCGTTCGAAATAAGGGTTGATCTGGACCGCGTAGGAACCGCCCTGTTCGTAAGGCGTCGGCGTGACGAGTTTCGTCAGCATGGAGTTGCGGTCCAAAGCGGGCATCAGCTCGATGAAGAAAGAATCTTCGGGAATGTCGAGAAGGCCCTGTTTCGTTAAGAAGGCCTTGACGTCCTCCGCCGTGGCTTGGATCTTGTTGAACCACTCCTCTTTGGCCGGCTGAGCGGATTTGATCTTATTTATCACGTGGGCGATGACGTTGTTTCGTAACCCGTCTGCGCTGAGGCTGGCCGGGGGGTTCTCGATATCGAACTTGGGATCCATGATCTTGTAATAGGAGAAGCAGACCTTGAACATCTCGTTGCGGATATTGGTCGTATCGGCTGTGGCCCGAGCGCCGAGCTCGTTCAGCATCAGCATGCCTCCCGAGGTCAATTGGAAGATGCGTTGATGGGCCTCGCCGAGGCGGAAGTTGCCCGTCGATTTGGCCAGGAGTTCGCCTTGGAGGAACCTCTGGTAGTCTTCCAGGGCGATGATGACCTTGCCCAGTTCGGCTTGGAATTTGGACTTGGCCTCGACACCGCCTTTCTCGATCAGTTTGGGGATTTCGATCCTGTAGAAATCCAGAATAGCCGGAAATTTCCTGATGGCCTCTTCGGTATATTCCTTGGGCGGGGTCTTGAGCTCCGTCTTGGCCGTCTTGACGAATTCCGGCAAGGCCTTGGCCCGCTCCGCGGCGCTTTTCAGCCGGGCGTCGAGGGGGGCGAACTCCTTGACGAACAGGCTGCGGAGGCTCTGGAGGAGGATCTCATTGTAGAAGAGCGGATTGAGCTGCTGGGGGACGATCTTCTCGAGCCGGAGGAGGTTGAGTTCGATTGCGTCCCGGAGCAGGTCGAAGTCGATCTGTGCCTCCGGGCTCAGCTTGTCCCTGGAGACCTTGTTGACCAGATCGGCGCTGACCTTGTCCACGGTCTTCAAATAGTCCTCGATGTTGGATTCGACGAGGTTCTCAAGTTTATCATGGTACTTGTGATAGCCGGCCAGCGTTGCCGCCGTCGGGAAGAATTTCCAGTAGGCGTCCAGATAGGAATCGACCGTCTTGGCGAATTTGGCGTCTTCCGGATACTGTTGGGATGACAGCCACCCGAACCCGGCCAGAATAAAGACGCCGAACATGATGGGGATGAGTTTTTTCCTCATGTCCTCCTCCTCTTGTTGTAAAACAATTTTATATCAAAGGTCTTGACCGAATGCTGAATCCTAGCACAAGTTTCTCGGCAATTGCAATTCCCTGAGGAAAATTCGCTCCGCTCCGGGCGCGTTCGGCCCTTGGCTTGAACATCATTTTAACTAAGAGTAACCGGAGCAATTTTTGTGCCAAAAACAGCCGAGTCTTCTCCAAGGCTTACCAGCGGACCACGGCCGAGGCCCAGGTGAAACCGGACCCGAAGGCCGTCAGGACGACGTGATCGCCGCGTCGGACCCGCCCCTCGCGGACCGCCTCGTCGAGCGCGATCGGGATGGAGGCCGCGGTCGTGTTCCCCAAGCGGTCGATGTTGCGGGCGACCTTCTCGATCGGGAGCTGGAGCTTGTGGGCGACCATCTGGGAGATGCGGTCGTTGGCCTGGTGGGGGATGAGGAGGGCCACGTCGTCGATGGTCAGGTTGTTGTGTTGGAGCGCGGCCATGACCGCCTCGGGCATGCGGACGGAGGCGTTCTTGAAGACGTTCTTGCCGTCCATTTTGGGAAAGAAGCTGCCCTTTTCGAAGAGTTCGGCCGAGATCGTCGGCTTCCGGGCCGAGCTGGGGTGCTCCATCCAGAGGTCCCGGTAGGATCGGCCGTCGGAGAAGAGGTGAGTCGAAAGGATCCCTCGGCCGTCGTCGGCCGGATTCGGCTCGAGGATCACGGCGGCCCCGCCGTCCCCGAAGAGAACCGCCATGTCCCGGCCTTCGTCGGAATAATCCAGGTTGTGGGATTGAACTTCGGCCGCGCAGAGGAGGATCTTCTTGAAGCTGCCGGCGCGGATGTACTGGTCGGCGACGGACAGGGCGTAGATGAATCCGCTGCACTGGTTGCGGACGTCCAGGGCGCCGATGGTCGACAGGCCGAGCTTGGCCTGGATCATGACCCCGATGCCCGGGAAATAATGGTCCGGGGCGATCGTCGCGGCGATGATGAAATCGATCTCGGACTTGTCGATCCCCGCGCTTTCGATCGCCCGCCGGGCGGCCTCCACGGCCAGGTCCGAGCTCCCCACGCCGTCCTCGGCGTAGTGACGCTCCCGGATGCCGGACCGCTGCTGGATCCATTCGTCGGACGTGTTCATGATCTTTTCAAGGTCGAAATTGGTGACGACCTTCGGAGGGACGAAATGACCCGTTCCCGTGATGATGGTTCGTGGATTCATGCGCACCGCCTTTGCATGCGGCCCATTATATGCAAGAGATTTTAAAAAAGAAAGAAAAAGCTGGAAGATCGCGCAGGATAAAGCCCCTTGAAGGGAAGAGCAGCCCTCGTGATTATTCGCAGGAAAAAACTCCTTGGAAGGAAGGGAGCGAAGCGACCGTTGGAAGGGAACCCGTTCAAAGGGGTTTCCGTCCAAGAGGGGCCCCTTGACTTAAAGCGCGCAACGCGCCTAAACTGGCCCTGTATGCGCGGACATCCCGAAGCCGCCCTCCTGAAAAAGGCCTTGCTGGCCGGACTGGGCCTTCTTTTCTGCGCCGCTTCGCTTCCTCCCGCGCCGGAGGACCCGATCAAGGTCGAAGCGAGCATCCTACCGCTGCGGGTGGCCCGGGGCGAAGAGGGCCGGGTCATCCTCAAGATCAGAGTCAAAGAGGGCTTCACCGTCAATTCCCTGCCGTCCTTCATCATCGAGTTCGGCCCCGGGACCGATCTCCTTTTTCCCAAGAATTTCTTCACCGCTTCGGACCTGAACCTCGAAGTCGTCGAAGAGAACGGCAAGCAGCGGCTGAACCTGAAAAAGCCCGTCGAGATCGGCTTTACCGTCAGCCCGAAGGCGACCCGCGGGATTTTCATCCTTCAGGGCCGGGTCAAGTATTTCGCCACCTCCGACAAAGACGGCTGGTGCCTGAAGAGCTCGACCAAATTTACGGCCCGCACCCTGATCTTCGCCAAGATCCTTTAGAGCCAGCCGGCGTCCTGATACCAGCGGATCGTTTCCCGAATGCCCTCGTCAAGGGAATGGCTCGTGACGAAGGACAGCTTGAGGCGGGCGTTTTCGACGTCGGCCACCCAACCCGGCTGCAAATACTCCAGGACCTTGTCCCGGTTGACGATGTGAGGTCGACCGGTCACCGAACTGAGCAGTTCCCGTACGAATGAGACCCCCAAGGCCATGGACTTCGGCACGACGATCTTTTTCGGAGTCTTTCCGAGAGCCCGGGCGGCGGCCCGGCCGATGTCCTCCATGGTCCGGGGCACGGGATCGCCGATGTTCAGGATCTCCCCGCTCTCCAGACGGGCCCGGCCGGCGAGCTCCAGCGCCCGGACGAGGTCCTTGACGTAACACAGGCTGATGAGCCTTTGCTCGATCCCGATGACGGGCATCAGGCCGCGCTTGAGGAACTTGAAAAAGTTGAGAAAATCGATGTCCCGAGGGCCGTAGACGGCGCCGACCCGCAGGATCGTCACCGGGAAGCGGTCGCGGCGGGCCAAGGCTTCTTCTTCGCCGCCGAGCTTGCTTTCGCCGTAGGCCGTTACGGGCGCGGGCGGGTCGCTTTCCCGGCGGCCGGTGCTTCCGTCGGAAGGGCCGCCGGCGGACAGACTGGAGAGGAGAACGATCTTGGGGAATTGCCGCTGCCGGGCAAGGGCGTCAAAAAGGCTTGCCGTTCCTCGCTGGTTTACAGTATAATAATCCTCCGCTTTCAAGGATTTGGTCAATCCCGCGAGATGGTAGACGCCGTCCAGGTTGGACGGCAGGGCCGGAATGTCGAACAGATCGCCCTTGAGAAGATGAACAGACGCCTCTTTGGCGAAAGAGGCGCGGCCGGGATCCCGGACGAGGGCGAAGACCTCGGCCCGGAGCTTAAGCAGCCGTTCGATGAGATGGGTTCCGATGAAACCCGTGCCGCCGGTGACGAGGACGTTCATGATCGGGGGCCATTGTATGTTAAACCCGTCGGGCGGTCAAACCTGATCCGCGAAGCCGGGTCCTGACGGACGAATTAACACTCCAGAGGAGGAGTTGATGGATCTTTTTGAATAATGCTACGTCTTCACGCGCGCCGATGAGGTCATGGCCGCGGATCTCTATCCATATTTCACCTCCATCCAGGAGGTGGTCGGGAACAAGGTTAAGGTCAAAGGCCGGGAGAAAATCATGGTCGGCTCAAACAACTATCTGGGCCTCATTACACAGGCCATATATTGAGAAAACGCGTTAATCGGTTCGTGAATTCGGTATGTATACCCAAGAGGCCGGTGTGTGTCACCGGTCTTGTCGTCCTGCTCGCGGCCTTTGCCGCCGCCCAAACGGCGATCATGCCCCTGGACCAGGTCAAGGCCGGCCAAAAAGGAAAAGGGCGGACGGTCTTTGAGGAAACCCGCATCGAGGAGTTCGACGTGGATATCCTGGGTGTTCTCAACAACACCAATCCCAAACGGAACGTGATCATCGCCCGCCTCAAGGGCAAGAACTTGGAGACGACCGGCGTGATCGCCGGCATGAGCGGCAGCCCTGTTTATATTGACGGCAAGCTCATCGGCGCCGTGGCCTTCAGCTTTCCCTACGCCAAGGAAGCCATCGCCGGGATCACGCCGATCGGCGAGATGATGGCCCTGTCCTCGGAAACAAAGAAGTCCGGTCCGTCGTCGTCCTCTTCGGAGATCCCCTTCACGCCGACCCTGTCCCTCGAGCGTCTGTTCGAGCTCCGGAAGGACGTCTTCCCCGTGCGCGAAAGCCAAGCCGGCCTGGGCCAGGGCCTCAATCCGTTGAAGATTCCCTTGGTCTTCGGCGGTTTCTCGCCGCGGGTGATGGAAAAGGTCGGCCCGTTCTTCTCCCGCATGGGCTTCTATCCGGTCAAATCCGGCGGAGGGGCCCAGACGCTCGAGAAACCGACGGCCTTGGACATGTCCCTCCGCGAAGGCGATCCGGTCACGCTCCAGCTCGTGACCGGCGACCTGGACCTGTCGGCCGTCGGCACGGTGACCTACGTGGACGGGACGAAGATCCTCGCTTTCGGCCATCCCCTTTATAACCTGGGGGATGTGAACTACGCCATGGCCAAGGCGAAGATCATCACCGTCGTTCCCACCCTCGACAATTCCTTCAAATTGGCGGCGACCGGGACGACGATCGGCACGTTCTTGCAAGACCGGACAGCGGGAGCGCTGGGCGAGATCGGCAAGATCCCCAGCCTCGTCCCGTTCAACGTCCGGCTCTTCGACGACAGCACCAACCTCCGGGAATACGGGTTCAAGGTCGTCGCCGACCCGATCCTGACGCCGGTGCTGGTCAACATGTCGCTGCTGGCGCTGCTCCAAAGCGAGGAGCGGGCCGTGGGTGATCTGACGCTCGAGCTGCAGGGCGACATCTACCTGGACACCGGTCCGAGCGTCCAGACCATCCACCTGGAGGACATGTACTCGGGAAATTTCGACGCCGCCATCCTTGACGCGGCCAACTTCATCACGGCCGTCATCTTCTTCCTGGGCAGCAACGAGTTCAAGGACGTCGGCTTTCACCGGATCGACCTGGGCCTGAAGTCGGTGGACCAGGCGCGGTTCGCCGCGTTGGAGCGGGTCTGGCTCGATAAATACGAAGCCGCGCCGGGCGAGACCATCACCATCAAGGTCTTTTACCGGACCTTCCGCGGCGAGATTCGCGTCGAGGAAGTGCCGCTGACGACGCCCAACCTTCCGGCCGGGTCCGAGTTCCAGCTCATCGTCGGGGACGCGGCCTCGATGCAGCAGGTGGAGACAGGGATCTATCGTGCGGCGGGCATCGTTCCCAGAAGCTTGAACCAGCTCGTCCGCCTCCTTAACAACCTGCGCAAGAACAACCGGATCTATTTCAAGATCATCGCCTCCAAGCCGGGCCTGTTCCTCCGGGGCGAGGAAATGCCCAACCTCCCGCCGGCCATGAAATCCCTGTTCGCCTCGCCGCGGGCGGCCTCTCCGGCGCCGACCGAGCTCACCAGCTCCACCCTGGGCGAATATCAGCTCCCTCTTCCTTATGTATTCAAAGGCATGGCCTCGATCCCGATCAAGATCCGAAAATAACCGGCCGGGACGATTCTTTTGTGGAGAAACGGCATGAGCAAAAAGACACTCGCGACGCTGGCCTTGGCCCTCCTCGCGGTCACGGCCGCCCTGGCCGTCGTCCCGCAGAAATGGACGTTCCGCCTCTTTGACGATTTCCTGCGGGGCAAGTTCGACGGCGTCTCCCTCGCTTCGGACGGACGGCTGACGCTGTCTCCGCGCGAGGATCCGATCGACGGCCCGACCGAGGATTTTTATCTTTCGTTCCTGATGACGCCCGAAGGGATCGCTTATCTCGGGACGGGCCACGGAGGACGGATCTACCGGATCGCGAAAGACGGCAAGGCCGAGCTCTACGCCCAGACCTCCGAGATGGACGTAACCTGCCTGGCCATGGACAAGAAAGGCGTTCTCTACGCAGGAACGTCGCCCAACGGGAAGATCTACAAGATCGCCGCCCAGAGCAAGAGCGCCGACTTTTTCGACCCGAGCGAGAAATACATCTGGAACCTTCAGTTCTTGGAGGATGGCAACCTGCTCGCGGCCGTAGGGGAAAGCGGCGGCATCTACGAGATCAATCCCCAGGGCGAGGGACGGATGATCTTCAAGGCCCAGGAGAACCATATTCTCTGCCTGCGCCTGGACAAGACCAAGGACATCATCGCCGGCAGCGGCGGGAACGGGCTCGTTTACCGGATCGCCAAAGGCGGAAAAGCGGCGGTCATCTTCGAATCCCCCTATGAAGAGGTCCGCAGCCTGGCCTTCGATCTCGACGGGAACATCTACGCGGCGGCCGGCGGGACGACGAGCCGGGGGAAGAAAGAAGACCTCCCGGCGCCGGGCCGCGACGCGGAGGTGATGATCTCCATCTCAGCCACGGCCGCGGCGCCGGCGGCGCAGGCGGTCCAGGCCGCGCGCGCTCCGGCGAAGCTCGCTCCGGCGGCCGCCTCATCCTTGAAAGAACCGGGCGCCCTCTACCGGATCGCCCCGAACGGCGTCGCGACTCGTTTGTGGACGTCGTCCGATGAGATGGTCTACAGTCTTTTCTGGAACGAAACTGAAAAGCGGCTTTATTTCGGGACGGGTCCGAAGGGCCGCCTGGTCGCCCTGGATAAGGACGAAAAAGCGACGCTCGTCCTTCAAAAAATTTCCGAGCAGATCTTCGACCTCCAGCCCGTCGGAGTGAGAACTTATATCCTGTCCAACAATCCGGTCCAGCTCAGCGTCATCTATCCCGAGCAGCGCTTGAGCGGCGAGTACCTCAGCCCGGCCCTGGACGCGAGGATCCTCTCCGTTTGGGGCAAGATGAGCTGGGAGGCCGATCTTCCCGAAGGCGCCCTGGTTCAATTCCAGACGCGGAGCGGCAACTCGTACGAACCCGGCCCGAGCTGGAGCGATTGGTCGCCCCCCTATCAAAAAAGGGAAGGGGAGCAGATCCTGAGCCCGAAAGCCCGTTATCTGCAGTTCCGCGCCCTGTTCAAGGCCCTCTCGGGGAAACAGTCGCCCGTGTTGTCGAAGGCGGCCTTGTTCTATCTCCAGACGAACATCGGGCCGACCTTTTCCCGCCTCGAGGCGCTCGCTCCCAACGAGGTCTTTTTGAAGCTGCCTGATCAGGACGAGATCATCCAAGGCTTGGAGAAGAGAGCCCCGGACTCGGCCGCGAAAAAAGACGACGGGCTTCGTTTCGCGATGCCCAAAAAAGTGGAACGCAAAGGTTATCAGACGATCCAGTGGGACGCCGACGACGAGAACGGCGACACCCTTCTTTACACGATTTCCCTCCGGCAGGAGGGAGAGAAGGATTGGCGCGTGCTCGAGGACGGTTGGACGGAGAATCTGTTCACGCTCGCCACGACGAATTTCCCCGACGGCATTTATTTCCTCAAAGTGACGGCGTCGGACCTATCCTCGAACCCGTCCGAGCTCGAGAAGAGGGCCGACAAGATCAGCCAGGCCCTGGTCATCGACAATTCCCCCCCCCAGGTCAAAAGCGTGCAGGCCGTCAAGGACGGCAACCAGCTCAGTGTCAGCTTCTTGGCCGAGGACGCCTTCTCGTCCATCAGGGAGGTGCGCTATCTAATCCGGCCCGATGATTGGCGGGTCGTGTTCCCCGAGGACGGGATCTGCGATTCGAAGCAGGAGAGTTTCAAGTTCAAGGTCGCCGTGGACGCGAAATCGGATAAGATGATCACGATCCTGGTCAAGGACGCCTGCGGGAACACGGCCACGATCAAGCAGATGTTTTAAAACGGAAAAAAAAGGGGACGGTTCTCTTTTTCAAGAAAAGAGGACCGTCCCCTTTAATTATCTTCTACTGTTCCTTACGCCCGTTCCAAATAGGAGTCGTCCCGCGTATCGATCTTCAGGACGTCCCCTTCCTTGATGAACGGCGGGACCATGACCGTCATGCCGTTCTCGAGGGTGGCGGGCTTATAGGAGGCGGAGGCCGTGGCCCCTTTCATGAACGGTTCGGTGTGGGTGACCTTCAATTGGATGGTGATCGGAGGCACGACGTTCACCGGCTTGCCTTCGAATGATTCGATGCTGTAAACGACGTTCGGCACGAGGTGCTTGACGGCGTCGCCGATGACGTCGGCCGAGAGCGTGACCTGGTCGAAGGTTGATGGGTTCATGAAAAAATAATCGTCGCCGCTCTGATAAAGGAATTCCATGGGCGTCTCGTCGATGAAGGCCTGCTCGACCCGCTCTTCCGACCGGAAGCGGTAATCCGTGACCGTGTTGTCCTTCAGGCTGCGGAGCTTCGTTTGGACCATGGCCTTCCATCGGCCGGGGGTGATGAGCTGCATCTCGACGACGCGCCAGAGCTGGCCGTCCTCCCGTTTTATGATCATCCCTTTGCGGAGTCTCGTCGCGTCAAGCATCAAAAATCCTCCAAACTACACGTCCCGTTTCACGCCTTCGGCGATATGGACGATGAACGGCCGGCCGCCGGCCTCGGCGATGGCCGAGGCGACTTTTTCGGGAGCGTTCGGGGCGTAGGCGAACATGCACCCGCCCCCGCCCGAGCCGTTTATTTTAGCACCAAACGCGCCGGCGTCAAGGGCGTTGGCGATCATCTGTTCGATCTTTTCCGTCGAGATCTGGAGCTGGTCGCGCAGGACCGCATGCTGGGCGGTCAACAGAGCCCCGAATCTCTCATGGTCGAAAGACTTAGCCTGGAAGAGGGCGGCGCCTTCCTTGGTCAGGTCCCGGGTCATGAGCGTCCCCTTGAGCAGCCGCCGATGATCGGTCGGAAGTTTATCGATCTCGGCCATGACCCCGGCCGCGAGCGGGCTTTTCAGGTCGAATCCGGCGATCGTCTTCGCCACCCGGGCCGCGCCCTCGAGGACGTGGCTTTTGATGAAACCCAGCGTTCCCGTCGTATCCTTCTTTTGGAGCGAGTCGGCCAGGACGAACGTCTTGAGCGGATTTTCGAGCTGGTCAAGCTTCATCGGATCGTCGAACCGGATCCAGACGACGCCGCCGAGGGCCGAAGCGTAGTGGTCCATCTTTCCGCCCGGCTCCTTGAACTCGGCCACTTCGGTCAGATAACCAAGCTCGGCGATGTCGTGGGGCCGGCGCGCGCGCGGGTCGCCGGCGGCCTCGAGAAGGAACTTGTTCCAGGCCACGACCAGGGCCGAGGAACTGGACGTTCCGGCGTTGATGGGGATCGTTCCCCGCACTTGGCAGTCCCAGCCGGTCATCGGCAGCTTCGCCCGGCGATGGATATTGACGGCGCTCTTGAGATAGTCCCGTTTCTGGTCGTAGAGGATCTCCCGGGCGAAGGTGAATTCCTCTTTCGCGCCCATGTCCGGCAGGTCGATGACGAACATCTGATCGGCCCGGCGCCTGCCGCTGATCGTGATCCGCAGATCGATAGCCCCGGCGATGATGGCCAGCCCGAAGTAATCCTGATGCTCGCCGAAGAGGCACATGCGCCCCGGCGAAGAAACCTGGAGCTCGACGTTTTTCATAAGCACGTTTTAGCCGAAGTGGAGTCCCCTGTCAACGGCGATTTGATTTTCAAGGTCGAATTCACTATAAAGGATTCCGACATGATCGTTTCCCGGGATTTCGATAAGATCGAGCTATGATCGGAGGTTATAATGAGATACCGACCGGCTTTGCTATCGCTCGCCGTTGCGGCGGCCTGCGCCTTGATCGCGTGCCGGGGAGGAGGGGGCCTGATGGCCGATAAGGTCCTGATCAACGGAAAGATCTGGACGGTCGATCCCGCGCGGCCTTGGGCCGAGGCCGTCGCCGTCCGCGACGGCCGGATCGCGGCCGTGGGGACGACGGACGAGATCCGAAAAATGGCCGGCCGGGAGACCGAGACGATCGATCTCAAGAACGCCTTCATCCTGCCCGGCTTCATCGACAGCCACGTCCATTTCGTGAACGGCGGATACTCCCTGATGAACATCCAGCTCCGCGAGGCGAAAACCAGGGACGCCTTCGTGGCGCGCATCGCGGCGAAGGCCAAGAGCCTGCCGAAAGGGGAGTGGATCCTGAACGGCGGCTGGGACCACACCCAGTTCGATCCCGTCGAGCTCCCGCGCAAGGAGTGGATCGACGCCGTCACGCCCGACCATCCCGTCTGCGTCAACCGTCTCGACGAGCACATGATCCTGGCCAACAGCCTGGCCCTGAAACTGGCCGGCGTCACCAAGGCCACTCCCGTTCCCGCCGGCGGCGAGATCGTCAAGGACCCCGCCACCGGCGAACCAACCGGCATCTTGAAGGACGCGGCCATGGACCTGGTCTACGACAAGGTCCCGGCCCCGTCCCTCGAACAAAACAAAAGGGCGGTGGAAGCGGCGCTCAAATACGCCGCGGAAAAGGGCGTTACCTCGGTCCATGACGTGTCCGGCGAAGTGGGATTCGATATCTATCAGGACCTTGACAGGAACCGGCGGCTGACGGCGCGGATCACGTTCTATATCCCCATCACCTCGGACGACCTCGCCCTGCGGCTGAAGCTCAAGACGCCGTTCGGCAACGATCGTCTGAGATTTGCCGGCCTAAAGGGATTCGCCGACGGTTCGCTCGGCTCGGCGACCGCCTATTTCTTCGAGCCGTACGAAGATGACCCGAAGACGAGCGGCCTTTTGCACGGCCAGATGTTCCCGGACGGGGTCATGGAAAAGCGCGTTCTGGCCGCCGACGCGGGCGGGCTGCAGGTCGCCCTCCACGCCATCGGCGACCGGGCCAACGCGATCATCCTGGACATCTTCGAACGGACCGCGGCCCGGCATGGCGGGCGCGACCGGCGCTTCCGGATCGAGCACGCCCAGCATCTCCGGCCGGCCGATATCGTCCGCTTCGGCAAGCTCGGCTTGATCGCCTCAGTCCAGCCGTACCACCTCATCGACGACGGCCGCTGGGCCCAGTCGAAGATCGGCGCCGCGCGGGTCCGTTGGACGTATCCGTTCAAATCGTTCTTGGACAGCGGCGTGAGGCTCGCCTGCGGTTCGGACTGGCCGGTAGCCCCCATGGACCCGATTCTGGGGATTTACGCCGCCGTCACCCGCCGGACGCTCGACGACAAGAATCCCGGCGGCTGGGTCCCGGAGCAGAAGATCCCGCTGGAGGAGGCGATCCGTGGGTTCACCCTCAACGGCGCCTTCGCCGAGTTCGCCGAGGCCCTCAAGGGATCGATCACGGCCGGGAAACGGGCCGATTTCGTCGTCCTCGACCGGAACCTGTTCGAGATCAAGCCGGAGGAGATCCGGGAAGCGAAGGTCACGTTGACCGTCGTCGACGGGGATATTGTGTTCCGGCGCTGATTTTGATATCATCCCTTTCCTTAAAATTCTTGTAACAGCGGATATCATCGATAACAACGGAACAATGACCGTCGAGGACATCCTTAAGGAAACGAACTCGGCCCAGAAAGAGCTGATCCATATCCTCCATCGGATTCAGGCCGAGTTCGGGCATATCCCTCCCGATTCCATCTCCGCGATCGCCAAACACCTTCGCCTCTCGGCCAACGAGATCTTCGGCGTGCTCACGTTCTATAAGGCTTTCACCCTCGAGCCCAAGGGGGAGCATGTCGTGACGGTCTGCCTGGGCACGGCCTGTCACGTGCGCGGCGGGGTGAGGATCGTCGAAGAGTTCGAGCGCAAGCTCGGGATCAAGGCCGGCCAGACCTCTCCGGACCGGAAGTTCACCCTGGAGACGGTCAACTGCCTCGGCTGCTGCGCCATCGGCCCGGTCGTCGTCGTCAACGGCGAATACCATTCCCTCGTCACCCAGAAGATGGTCGACTCGATCCTGGATAAATACCGCGCGGCGGGCCGAACCTCATGAGGAAACTGACCCATCCCGATCACCTGGCCGAATGGCGGACCAAGATCCTAGAGGACCGGCCGACGCGCAAGAAGACGATCGTCGTCACGTCGGGCACCTGCGGCCAGGCCAGCGGCTCGCTCCAGGTCCTCGACGCCCTCCGGCAGGAGATCGACAAGCGGGGGCTCGCGGACACGGTCGGGATCGAGGTCACCGGCTGCCACGGCTTCTGCGAGATGGAGCCGAGCCTCATCATCTATCCCCAGGGCACCTTTTATAAAAAGCTGGCCCCCAAGGACGTTCCCGCGATCCTCGAGGAGACCATCCTCAAAGACAAGATCATTCCGTCGCTAACCTATACCGATCCGGCCTCCGGACATCGCTTCAGCCGCCAGAAGGAGATCCCTTTCTACCAGAAACAGATGCGGCTCCTGACCGAGAACAATTTCCACATCGAACCGGAGCGGATCGAGGATTATATCGCTCTCGGCGGCTACCAGGCCCTGGGCAAGGCGCTCTTCGACATGACCTCCGAAGGCGTGATCGATGAGATCAAGGCGTCCGGGCTGCGCGGCCGGGGCGGGGCGGGTTTCGCCACGGGCCGGAAGTGGGAGCTGTGCCGGGAAGCTCCGAACCACCCCAAATACGTCATCTGCAACGCCGATGAAGGAGATCCCGGCGCTTACATGGACCGCAGCCTGCTCGAGGGGAATCCCCACAGCGTGGTCGAGGGGATGATCATCGGAGCCTACGCCATCGGCGCCTCGGAGGGTTTCATATACGTCCGGATGGAGTACCCTCTGGCCATTAAGCACGTCACCCGGGCCCTGGAACAGGCTAGTAAGTACGGCCTGCTCGGGCCGTCCATTCTGGGATCTGAATTCCATTTCGACATCCATATCGTTCAAGGCGCCGGGGCGTTCGTCTCGGGAGAAGAGACCTCGCTCATGGCCTCGATCGAAGGGCGGCGGGCCTTCCCCCGGCAGCGGCCGCCGTTCCCGGCCCAGGAAGGCCTCTGGGGAAAGCCGACCAACATCAACAACGTCGAGACCTGGGCCAACGTGCCCATCATCGTCAACCGGGGCGCCGCCGACTATGCCAAGATCGGGACCGAGAAAAGCAAGGGGACCAAGATCTTCTCCCTGGTCGGCAAGATCAACAACACGGGACTCGTCGAAGTGCCCATGGGGATCACCCTCCGGGAGATCATTTACGACATCGGCGGCGGCATTAAGGCCAAAAAAGCCCTGAAGGCCATCCAGACCGGCGGTCCGTCGGGCGGGTGCATCCCGGCCGAGAAGATCGACCTTCCCATCGATTATGATTCGCTCGTCCAGGCCGGGGCCATCATGGGTTCGGGCGGGATGATCGTCATGGACGAGGATACCTGCATGGTCGACCTGGCCCGCTATTTCCTCGGCTTCACCCAAGAGGAATCGTGCGGCAAGTGCGTCCCCTGCCGCGTCGGGACCCGCCAGATGTTCGATCTTCTGACCCGCATCACCCGGGGAGAAGGGGAGCCCAACGATATCGCCCGGCTCGAGGACCTGGCCAACACGGTCAAGGCGGCTTCGCTCTGCGGCCTGGGCCAGACCGCCCCGAATCCGATCCTGACCACGCTCCGCTATTTCCGGCATGAATACGAGGCCCACATCGCGGATAAGAGCTGTCAGGCCCGGGTCTGCAAGGACCTCGTGACGTATTACATCGAACCCGATAAATGCATCGGCTGTCTCCTGTGCAAACAGAACTGCCCGGTGAACGCCATCAGCGGCGAGCGCAAGAAGCTCCACGTGGTCGACCAGGCCCTCTGCGTCAAATGCGGGGCCTGTTACGATGTCTGCCCGGCGAAGGTCCGGGCCGTCTCCCGGTTGACGGGCAAAAGCCGGGAACGGATCGCCCCATGAAGATCACCATCGATCACCTGACCGTCGACGTCGAAGGCCGGAAGTCCGTCCTCGACGCCGCCCGCGAGAGCGGGATCTATATCCCGTCGCTCTGTGACCATCCCCGCCTCGTCCCGTTCAGCGGCTGCCGGCTCTGCGTCATCGAGGTCAGGGGGCGCCGGGGCGTCGTTCCGGCCTGCGGGACGTATGTCGAGGACGGCATGGTGGTCGTCACCAGCTCTCCCTCCCTTCAGAAGATGCGCCTGCAGATCCTCGACCTCATCCTTTCCGAACATCCCAGCGCCTGCCTGATCTGCCGGGAGAAGGAGACCTGCGAGGACCACAAATCCACGATCCGCAAGGTCGGCGAGGTGACGGGCTGCGTCCTGTGCCCGAACAACGGCCGCTGCGACCTGCAGACCGTGGTCGAGCACCTGAAACCCGATCATCTTCATTTTCCGGCCCTCTATCGAGATCAGGAGATCCATCGGAAGGACCCGTTCTTCGAGCGCAACGAAAATCTCTGTATCCTCTGCGGCCGGTGCGTCCGCATCTGCCATGACGTGCGCGGCGCTTCGACTCTGGTCTTCGTCAACCGCGGCTCCCAGACCGTCATCGGCACGGCCCTCAACCGCCCGCTTCTCGATTCCGGCTGCCAGTTCTGCGGGGCTTGCGTCGACGTCTGTCCGACCGGCGCCCTGACCGAAAAAGCGGTCAAGTACGAGATGCTCCCCGATGAAAAAAAGACCACGATCTGCGGCTTCTGCAGCCAGGGCTGCGAGCTGACAATGCACATCAAGCAGGGCCGGATCCAGGCTTCGCTTCCCTCCGAGAACGGACCTGTCAACCATGGGCAGGCCTGCGTCAGGGGCCGCTTCCTGGTCCGCGAGGCGGTCCATCATCCCAAGCGGGTTCTCAAACCCCTGGTCCGCAAGAACGGCCGGCTCGAGGAGACCGGTTGGGACGAGGCGCTCCAACTCGTCGCGAGGCGGTTCGCGGCCACCGCGCCCCAGGATATCGCCGTGTTCGGGTCCGCCCAGGATCCCTGCGAGGACCTCTTCATCCTCCGCAAGTTCGCCCGCGAAGGACTTAAAACCAACAACCTCAGCGGCGTCGAGGCTTTTTCGGCTCCGGCGCGCCTTCTGGAGACGGCCGCGGAGCAGGGCATCGCTCCGCCGTTGAACGGTCGTATCTCCGACATCGCCAAGTCCCGGGTCATCCTTCTCTTCGGCAACTGTCCGCCGATGGTCGGGCTAGAGATCCATCAGGCCGTTAAGAACGGGGCCCGGCTCATCGTCGTCGGCGGGAAGGAATCGCCTTCGATCCGCTGCGCCTCGGCTTGGCTCAAGATCCCGGGAGGGAAAGAATTCGATCTCCTGACCGGCCTGTCCAAGATCCTGGCCGGGGAGGGCCATCCTCAGAACGGAAGCGGGCTCAAGGGCGAGGCCGAGTTTAAGAAGCATCTCCAGGAATTCAAGATCAGCGAAGCTGTCGCCTCCTCGGGACTGCCGGAGGAGAAGCTCTATCGCCTGGCCCGGCTTCTGGAGAAGCGCCGGCCGGCGGCGTTCCTCTTCAACGCGACGTTCGCCGAAGGCCCCGGCGGCAAAACGAACATCGTCGCCCTATGGAACCTGGCCCTTCAGAACCAGGCCATGTTCATTCCGCTCGGCCTGGAGAGCAATGTCCGCGGCGCCCTTGAGATCGCCGCCCACTTCCGCGATGGGGCGCCCTCGGCCCGCGAGATCGGCCGTTCGATCCTGGGAGGCGCCTTCAAAGCCCTTTATGTCTGCGGGCACCTTCCGAGGACGGAGCGATCTCCCGCGGAATTCATGGTTGTCCAGGACAGTTATCTCGGCGACGCGGGCGAATTCGCCGACGTGATCCTGCCGGCGACGACATTCGTCGAGAGCGAGGGAACGTTCGTCAACATGGAAGGCCGCCTGCAGAAATTCGGTCCGGCGATCGCTCCGAGCGGCGAGGCGAGGCCCGGCTGGCGGATCATTTGCGATCTGGCCGGGACGATGGGCCTGCCCGGCTTTGCCTACGAGGCCGCCTCGGCGGTTTTTGAGGCCATGGCGAAGACCGTTCCGGCCTTTCGCGGTCTGAACGGCCTCGAGCGGAAGGCGGAGACCTTCGTCCAGGAGCCGGCCAAGGACGGCCGGGCCTTCGCCGGGCGGACACCCTCCGCGGAGGAAGCGGCCCCGCTCTACGAACACGACCCGGACGGCTACAAAGGCCTGGCTATGAGCCGAGACATCAAGAGCTTGAATATCGTCCGAGGACATAAATAATGGCCAAGATCCTGGACCGACGGCGCCTCGTGCCCAACCTGCATCTGATCGAGGTCCACGCGCCGGAGGTGGCGAAGAAATGCCGGCCCGGCCAGTTCGTCATCATCATGCCCGATGAGCGCGGCGAGCGCATTCCCCTATCCATCGCCGACTGGAACGTCGAAAAAGGATCGGTGACGTCGGTCTTCATCCTCGTCGGAACATCGACCCACAAACTGTCTCTCCTCCAGCCCGGCGACGAGGTCCCCGTTTATGTCGGCCCGCTGGGGAAGCCCTCGGAGATCGAGAACTTCGGGACGGTGCTCCTGGCCGGCGGCTGTTTCGGCATCGGCGCCATCTATCCGCTCGCCCGGGCCCTGAAGAAAGCCGGCAACAGGGTCCTGACGATCATCGATGTCAAGGCCAATTACCTCCTCTACTGGGAAGACAGACTGAAGGCGGCGAGCGACCGGCTCTTCATCTCCGCCCGCGACTTCGCCCTGGAATCGAAGGACTATGTCCCGGCCAAGATCGAGGAGGTGGCCAAGGCGGAGCCGAAGATCGACCGGGTCGTGGCCATCGGCTGCACCTACCTCATGTACCGCTGTTCCATGGCCACCAAGCCGCTCGGGATCAAGACGATCGTCAGCCTCAATCCGGTCATGGTCGACGGCACGGGCATGTGCGGCGCCTGCCGTTGCACGGCGGGCGGCCAGACGAAATTCGCCTGCGTGGACGGGCCGGACTTCGACGGCCACCAGCTCGACTGGGACGAGCTGTTCAAGCGGCGGAAATCCTATTTCGACGACGAGATCCGCTCGCTGTGCCACTGGGAGCGATCGAACTTTCCGTGAGATAGAGAGACGGACGAACCATGGCCGAAGAGAAAAAAGACATCACGCCCGAGCAGAAAACGGTGCTCAAGGCGGAGTTCGATAAGGACTGGCGCAAGGAGCTCCGCAAGGTCCTCCCGCTCAAAGAGCGGATGAAGCTCGGCCGCCAGAAGATGCCCGAACGGCCGCCCGAGGAGCGCAACCGCGACTTCAAGGAAGTGAACCAGGGGCTCGACGCCGAAGCGGCCATGGCCGAGGCCCGCCGCTGCTGGGACTGCGTCAATCCGCAGTGCGTGGCCGGCTGTCCGGTAGGCATCGACATCCCGAGCTTCGTCAAGCTCATCGAACAGGGCAAATTCCTCGAGGCCGCTTGGAAGCTCAAAGAGACGAACTCCCTGCCGGCCATCTGCGGCCGCGTCTGCCCCCAGGAAACGCAGTGCGAGGAAATCTGCAACGTCAAGAAATCGACGGGCGTCCCCGTGGCCGTCGGAAACCTCGAGAGGTTCGCCGCCGACTTCGAACGGGGGGCCGGGAATATCGTCATCCCGCCGGTTCCGCCGTCGACAGGGCGCAAAGTGGCTATCATCGGGGCCGGCCCGGCCGGCCTGACCGTGGCCGGGGACCTGGCCAAGCTGGGTCACCAGGTGACGATCTTCGAAGCCCTCCATATCTCCGGGGGCGTACTGGTCTACGGCATCCCGGAATTCCGCCTGCCCAAGGCCATCCTCAAGGCCGAGGTCGATTACCTGCAGAAGCTCGGCGTCGGGATCAGGACGAGCTTCGTCGTCGGCAAGACCGCGACGATCGAGGATCTACGGCAGGAGGGTTTCGAGGCCTTTTTCATCGGCTCGGGCGCCGGCCTGCCCAACTTCATGAAGATCCCCGGCGAGAACCTCGTCGGCGTCTATTCAGCAAATGAATACCTGACGCGCGTCAACTTGATGAAAGCCTACGACTTTCCCAACTACGACACGCCCGTCTTCCCCTCAAAATGCGCGGCCGTCATCGGCGGCGGCAACGTGGCCATGGATTCAGTGCGAACGGCCAAGCGCCTAGGCGCGGACCGTTCCATCATCATCTACCGTCGCTCCCGCCACGAGATGCCGGCCCGGATCGAAGAGATCCACCACGCCGAGGAGGAGGGGATCGAGTTCCACTTCCTGACCGCGCCCATCCGTTATTTCGGCGACGACCGGGGGCGGCTCATGGCCATGGAGTGCCTTCGGATGGAGCTCGGCGAGCCCGACTCCTCGGGGCGGCGCAAGCCCGTCCCCGTTCCCGGCTCGGAGTTCATCACCGAAGTAGACCTGGTCGTGGTGGCCATCGGCCAGAGCCCCAATCCGCTCATTCCGCAGACGACCCCCGGCCTCAAGATGGGCAAATGGGGCAATATCGACGTCGATTGGAAGACGATGGCCACGAACCTCGAAGGCGTCTATGCCGGCGGCGACATTATCCGGGGCGGCGCCACGGTCATCCTGGCCATGGGCGACGGCCGGATCGCCGCGGTGGAGATCGACAAATATCTAAGGAACAAACCGCGCTCGTGATGGGGCGCTGATCCTCATCCGGCGGAGCCTCCCATGCCGCAATCCGAGCTCTTTCCCGGGACGCCGGGACACATCGGGACCGACGAATCCGGCAAGGGCGATTATTTCGGTCCGCTCGTCATCGCCGGCTTTTTCCTCCCGGACGGCCAAGAGGGCGTTCTGAAGGAGTTCGGCGTCCGGGACAGCAAGACCCTTTCGGACAACCGCTGCCGCGAGATCGCCGAGATCTTGAAGGCCGGTTACACGCACGCGGTCGTCGCCATCGGCCCGGAAAAATACAACGAGCTCTACGCCAAGATGCGCAACCTCAACCGGCTGCTGGCCTGGGGGCATGCCCGGGCCATCGAGAACATCCTGGCCGAGGTGCCCTGTACGAAGGTGGTCACCGACCAGTTCGGGGACGAACGGTTCGTCCTCAACGCCCTATTGAAGCAGGGCCGGACGATCGAGCTCGTCCAGCGGACGAAAGGGGAGTCCGACCCGGCCGTGGCCGCGGCCTCCATCCTGGCCCGGGCCGAATTCCTGAAACGGCTTCATTTTTTGGGAAAGGACTGGGGCGTGGACTTGCCCAAAGGGGCCGGGCCGCAGGTTGAACAGGCGGCCATCGCCCTGGTGAAAGCCCACGGCCTCGAGGTCCTCGACAAGACCGTCAAGAAACACTTCAAGATCACCGGCCGGGTGCTGAAGGACGTTTAAGGATATGCTGATCCTCCTCAAGATCTCCGCCGTCATCCTGGTCCTCCTTTTTCTCATCCGGAAAAAATGGGACCTGGGCCTCGTTTTGTTCCTCGATTCGGCCTTGACGGCGGTCCTGTTCGGCCTTCCGCTCAAGGCGTTCGTCCGGAACGTCGGGAGCGCCCTGATCGACGGCGAGACGCTGAGCCTCGTCGGCATCATCATCCTCGTCCTCTATCTCGGCCAGGTCCTGCAGGCCGGAGGCAATTTCCGGAGGATGGTCGACGCCCTGAAGAACCTCGTCCATGATCCGCGGCTGATCCTGGCCATCCCTTCCGCCTTCATCGGGCTCCTGCCGATGATGGCCGGAGCGATGATGGGCGCCCCGATCGTCGAGGAGGCCGGCCGGCGCTGGAAGCTGACGAAGCCCTGGATGACGTTCTTCAACTACTGGTTCCGGCACATCTGGGAATACAGCTGGCCGCTTTATATGAACCTCATCCTCGCCGCGGCCATCTTCCAGGTCCCGATCAAGAAGATCTGCCTGGCCCAGTTTCCTTTCACGATCCTGGCCGCGGCGACGGGATTGGTCGTCCTCTTCCGGAACGTGCCCTACCTGCCGCCCGAGGAGAATAACGGCCGAAGCTGGAAGGACGTGGGAAGGGTCATTTGGAGCATCTGGCCGATCTTTCTGACGATCCTCCTGATCTTCGCCTTCAAGCTGAACATGCTCGTCGCTCTGGCCGTCTCCAGCGCCCTGACCCAGGTCCTTTCCCGGATGACCCTCAAGGAACGGTGGGCGATCGTCGTCCGCAGCGCCTCCCTCAAGATCGCCCTGCTCACCGCCGCGCTCATGGTCTTCAAGCGGATCCTGGAGGTGTCGGGAGCGCTGGATTCGGTCGTGCGCGTTTTCCCCCCGCACGGCGCGACGGCCTATCTCCTCCTTTTCGCCGCCCCTTTTTTCGTCGCCCTGTTGACCGGCGTCAACCAGGCCTTCGTCGCCATCACCTTTCCGCTCCTCCTGCCGATCATCGGCAAGGGCCAGCCGGACATGGTCCTGCTGATGTTCGCTTATGTCAGCGGGTTCTGCGGGATCCTGCTCTCGCCCGCCCACCTGTGCCTGGCCCTGACGGCGGATTATTTCAAGGCCGAGCTGCGCGACGTCTACAAGGTCCTGATCGGACCGGTGGCCGTCATCTTTGCGGCGGCGCTCCTGG
>Ga0315288_10002737_pt1 | contig 22631 bp, 13 predicted proteins | sample YL17G11_20_MG_FD_203454 | JGI IMG/M metagenome (GOLD analysis project Ga0315288, IMG submission 203454) | Sediment microbial communities from Yellowstone Lake, YNP, Wyoming, USA - YL17G11_20 | ecosystem: Environmental > Aquatic > Freshwater > Lake > Sediment | place: USA: Wyoming | collected...
GCGGCGCCGGTGGCGGCGGAGCCACCTGCGCGACCGGCTCGCCAAACCTGGTCACCAGGAGCGGCTTTCGCGTCCGCCGCACCCGTTTTAGCACCGCCAAGCAAGTGGCTTTGAATTTGGAAATCGCCATCTCTTCCATGAGGAGGACTTATACCATGGTCAATGACCATAGTCAACTACGCGGCAGCCACCCTACGAAAATGTGCGGATGGCTGGCTGCTCGGCCAAACCTGGACACGCCTGTGCGGGCCGGCGAGGAGAGGTCTTTCTGCTTGGCCATGGACGTGGCGCAGAAGTTTGAACCCATCCGCGCCGAGGAAGAGAAGACCCTCATGGCCCGCGCTGCCGGCGCCGAACCCATCTTCCGCCTCGGGAGCACGTAGTCACGTCAATCACTGACCGCTCAATTTCAAGCCTGTAGCGCAGACCGACAATAAGGGTCGGCGTTTTTTCTCTCCGCTCAAATACCGCGGCCGATAACTCCTGGTCCACCCTGCCGGGCGTTGCACCCTGCGCCGGCCGTCGAAGCGTGGTAACCTTTGGCGCTGTGCCTCGCGCGAAGCATTTCGGCAGGCACCTTACTTCCTCCAGGGAGACCCGGCAATGAATTCCTCGTCTGCTGGCAACACACCCCGATTGCGCAGCCGTGACTGGTTCGGCAAGCGTGATCGCTGGGGACTCGGCCACCGCGCCTGGTTGCGCGCGGAAGGTTTCAGCGAACTGGTCTTCGAAGGGAAGCCGGTCATTGGCATCTGCAACTCCTGGAGCGAACTGAACAACTGCAACGCGCACCTGCGTCAGGTGGCTGAGGCGGTGAAGCGCGGAGTGTGGGAAGCGGGGGGATTTCCGCTGGAGTTCTGCACGATCTCGCTGGGCGAAATGCTGATGAAGCCCACCACCATGCTCTACCGCAACCTGATGGCCATGGAAGTGGAAGAGTGCCTCCGCGCCTATCCGCTGGATGGTGTGGTGCTGCTTTGCGGCTGTGACAAGACGACGCCCGCCCAATTGATGGGGGCGGCGAGCGCCGATATCCCGGCCCTCATGGTTCCGGGGGGCCCGATGTTGCGCGGCATGTGGCGCGGACGGGAGCTTGGTTCCGGAACTGACGTGCGGCGCTTCTGGGACGAAGTGCGCGCCGGCCGCATGAGCGAAGAGGAATGGTGCGAGATCGAGAGCTGCGTTTCCCGAAGCAGCGGCCACTGCACGGTGATGGGCACCGCCTCCACGATGGCCTGCCTGGCGGAGGCCGTGGGCATGACGCTCCCCGGTTGCGCCGACATCCCCGCGGTTGATTCCCGCCGCCTGGCCATGGCGGAAGAAAGTGGACAGCGGATGGTGGCAATGGCGGCGGAGGGCCTGCGTCCATCTCGGATGCTCACGCCGCAGGCCTTGGAAAATGCCATCCGCGTGGACATGGCCATCGGCGGCTCCACGAACGCCATCGTCCATCTCGTAGCCCTCGCCGGGCGCGTGGGCTTCGATTTGCCCCTCTCCAGGTTCGACGAAATTTCCCGCGTCACGCCTGTGATTGCCAACCTCAAGCCCTCGGGAGAATTCTTGATGGAAGATTTCTATTACGCAGGAGGATTGCCGGCGGTGATGAAGGAAATCAGCCCGCTGCTGCACCTGGACGCGCTGACGGCTAACGGGAAAACTTTGGGCGAGAACATCGCCCACGCCGGATGCTTCAATCGGAATGTGATCAAGACACTCGGTCAGCCGCTCCGACCGGAAGGCGGAACTGTAATCCTGAATGGCAACCTGGCTCCGCAGGGCGCAGTCCTCAAGCAATCGGCGGCCTCGCCCCATCTGCTCCGGCACAAGGGCCGCGCGGTGGTATTCGAAAACGCCGAGGACCTCATTGCGCGCATCGACGACGCGCAGTTGGAGGTGGACGAGAACTCGATTCTTGTCCTGAAGAACGCCGGCCCCAAGGGCGCCCCGGGCATGCCCGAGTGGGGACACCTGCCCATCCCGGCCAAGTTGCTCAAAGCCGGCGTGAAGGATATGGTGCGGCTGAGCGACGCCCGCATCAGCGGTACGAGCTTCGGGACGATTGTGGTTCACATCGCGCCGGAATCAGCGGTGGGCGGCCCGCTGGCGGCTGTGAAGAACGGTGATTGGATCGAACTGGATGTTCCCAGTCGCCGGTTGGAGCTCCTGATTACCGACGCGGAGCTGAACAATCGCCTCGCGGCTTGGCGGCCACCGGCGCCGCACTACGAGCGCGGCTACGGCAAGATGTTCCTGGAGCACGTTCTCCAGGCTCATGAAGGTTGCGATTTCGATTTCCTGCGTGGCGCCTCGCGCGGGGAGGCCGCCGACCCACTGAAGAGGTTCCCCAACCCGGCGGTGTAGTGGCGGTCCCAGGGACTCCGGGGGCTCTCAGAAGGTTCGCGCCCTTCGTTGGTTCTGAGATCATCGCAGCCTGGCGTATTCCGCCTTGGCTTCCCGCAGGACCGGTATGTCGGGGTCAGCGTTTCTCCAAAGTGCGAGGAAGTTCTGATAGGCCAGACGGCTCTTCACGGTGTCACCGGCCATGGCGCTGGCGCGGGCCAGACCCAAATGAGCCAGAGCGTACAGGGGCGAAACCGGATCCACCCCCCTGTGCTCCAGGATCTTCTGGAACTCCGCGGCTGCTTTCCCGCCGTCTTTCGCCCGCAAATAGGCGTGGCCCCGCAGGTAGATGGGAACGAACCCCGAGTAGTATGCGAATTCATATTGAAGTGCGGGACGCAACAACTCGACTGCCTTGCTGGGATTATCAGCCTGGAGCTCGATGGCGGCGCGGGCAGTGGGTAGCAAGGTGGCATTCAGGAGAGTATCTGTCGGGGACCGCCTCGCCAGCTCGCCCACCAGTTGCCGGGCGCGACCGGCATCTCCGGCGCGTGCCAGCGCGACGGCCGCTATCGCCTGTGCCGCTTTCGCTCGGGCCAGGGTGAGTGCCGCACCCGCCCCCTCACGCGCTTGCCGGGCATTGCCGAATTCCGCCTCGATCAGCGCTCCCTGCGCCTGGACGCCTGCTGCTGCTTCGCGCAAGTTGCTACGCAGGGCGATTTCCACGCTGCGGCCGAAGAGTTCCCGAGCCCTTTGCAGCTCGCCCGAGAAGGCCGCCGCTTGGCCTTGCGTCATAACCAGCGTCTCTTCCCCCGGCTTGCCCCTGGCCGCATCGGCGCCGCGCTGCATCGCGGCCGCGTCGCCCTGGGCGTAGGCAATCACAAAACGGGTCAGGCGGATCCCTGCGCTATCGGGGTTTTGCGCCAGCGCTTTTTCCAGGATGGCCTTGGCTTCTTCGAGCCGGCCTAGGCCCATGTAAGCGGCAGCAAGATTCAAAACAGCGAACGGCCGGTCCGGGTCGAGCTTCATTGCTCCGCGGGCTTCTTCGAGTGCTTTGTCGCATTGCCCCAGATTGAGGTAGAGGTACGCCAGGTTGGTCCAGGGCGTGTAATCGCGCGGGTAGGTGCGTCGCCACGTCTCGTAGCTCTCGATTGCCTTATTGGTTTCCCCCGTCACCACGTCGTAGTATCGGGCCGCGATGTAAAACCTCTCCCGTTCACTGACGCGGTCCCGCAGTTCAAAGGCTTTCTTCGCATACTCGCCGGCCTGCCCAATCTCTCCGATATTGATACAGGCCGCCGCGAGTCGTGCATAAGCCAGAGCGAAATTGGGATCCAGTTCGATAGCCCGTTTGAAGAACGGGATGGCGTCGAAGTCGGCCCCCTTGGCACGTTGCTGGTCGCCGAGGGAAAAGGCACGCAAAGCCTCCAGCGACGAGGTAGTAGCTTGCTCCAGCGGGGCGTCGAATTTCTTGATGGAGCTGAGCGACTCGCCCAATTCCGCGCGCAACCTCGATGCCGCTCTGCCCAGCGCCGTCAAGACCTGCTCCTTGCCTCGCACCTCCGCCTGCTCGCTGGCCAGGATTTCTCCAGTCTGCGCGTTCACCGCTTCCAACGTGATCGCGTAGTTCTCCCCCAGGCCGGAGATCGACCCGGCCAGCAGCGCTTTGATGCCTTCGCGCTGGCAGATTTCGCGCGCCACCTCCCGGGACACGCGTTCGTCCGCCGGGCGGCCCATGAAGCGCAACGTCACCCGGATACGCTCCTCGGGGAAAATGTTCAGGAACGGGGATTGCCCCAGTTGAACGGCGAGGGCCTGCTTCAGCGTGCCGTCAAAAACCGGCTCGCCGGTCGTATTAACGAAGTCGGTCAAAACGACGAAGTCCCGCTCCGTCAACGCGGGCCGCCGGCGGTAATGAACGAGTGCCGCCCCCATCGCTACCAGGGCCACGGCAATTGCGGCCGCGACCGCCCATCTTCGTTGTGCCCTTACGCGTGAGGAAAGCTTGGCCGCCTCTTCTCCACCCGCCGCGAGGGATACCCCGTCACGGCCTGCATCCGCCGCGGGCGGCCCCGCAACCCGCAGGGATCGTTGCGAATCCACATCCCGCTTTAATCGCTTCAGGTCGGCAAGCAACTCGGAGGCGCTCTGGTAGCGCATCTCCCGTTCTTTCTCCAGCGCCTTGTTGATGATGCGTTCCAGCTCCGCGGGCGCTTCCGGGTTCCAGCGCCCCGGAGGCGTCGGGGCGCGGTGGAGAATGGCATCGAAGACAACCGCGGTGGTCTGCCCGGCAAAGGCTTGGCGCCCCGTGGTCATTTCGTAGAGCACTGCCCCAAAACTGAAAAGGTCCGAGCGGGCGTCCAACTTTTCTCCCCGCGCCTGCTCCGGCGACATGTAGGCCACCGTGCCCATGGCCACGCCGGGGCTGGTGAGGTGCTCGGGTTCGATGGAGGCCGTGGGCAGATCCTGAGACCCTTCGCTGACGCTCAGGGTGACACCCCCTTTGATGTCATGCTGAGCGGAGCGAAGCATCTGGGGGGTCAGCTTGGCCAACCCGAAATCCAGAATCTTGGCTTGGCCGCGCGTAGTAACAAAAATGTTCGCCGGCTTGATGTCCCGATGCACGATGCCCTTGGCGTGGGCCGACTCCAGGGCGTCAGCAATCTGGATCGCCACTTCCAGCAACTCCTCCGTCTTCATGGGCCTACCGGCGAAGCTTTCTTTCAGGGTGCGGCCCTCCAGAAACTGCATGACGATGAAGGGCTGGCCATCCGCCTCGTCGACCTCGTAGATGGTGCACACGTTCGGATGGTCGAGGGTCGAGGCGGCACGCGCTTCGCGCCTGAACCGCTCCATGGCTTGCAGATCCTCGGTGAGCTCTTCCGGCAGGAACTTGAGCGCGACCACGCGGCCCAGCTTGGTGTCTTCGGCCTTGTACACGACGCCCATGCCGCCGCGTCCCAGCTCGTGGAGAATGCGGTAATGAGACACCATCTTTCCCCGCAAGTCCTCCTCGGGAGCCGGGGCGAACTTGGAGGCAGGGACGACCTCGGCCGCGGGTACTTCACGAGGTGGAGCAGGCTGGACCCATTCGACCGGGGCCACAAATCGGTAGCCGCGACGGGCCAAAGTTTCTACAAAACGGGGGCTGTCCGCGGAATCGCCCAACGCGTCGCGGAGCCGCTTGATCGCGGTGTTGATGCTGTGGTCGAACTCCACGACCGTGTCGTGAGGCCAGAGCTTTGCCTGGATTTCTTCCCGACTCACCAACTCGCCCGCATGCTCCAGCAGCATGGCCAGGATTTGAAAAGACTGCTCCGGGAGCCTGATCCTCAGGCCATGCTTCCGCAGCTCCCCCGCCCGAAGATCGAGCTCAAAGGCTCCGAAGCGGGCGACCCGAGACAATCCAGTGAATCGTTCCATCCGAGACCCGTCCGTCGGTTAATAGCGCCCATAGGGTACCACTCCCGGCAAGCCCAATGAAAGCCCCTGGCGGCGTGTTACTTGTCGCGCCAACCCCTTCGGCCTCAAGCAATTAGCACGTTAGCCATGAATAACCCCGATGTCAGACGCAGTGCATTGAAGTTCCTACTGCCTTGCCCCAAGGTGAGCCCTGCCACGCTAGCCGTGGGGGAGGACGCCGTGAGTTGGGAATGCGGTACGTCAGTTAACGGACGGCAGACGGCTAACGGCCTGGGGAACTTATCTCAACAAATTCGAGAGGAGGACTACCATGTTCAAGAAGAGTCATCTAGGAATTTCCATTCTGGTGCTGGCTATTGCGTTGGTCGCCAGCGCCCCGGCCTTTGCGAATAACGCCCATGACCTGAGGCTGAACCACGACATGGTCCTGAAGGGCACACCCCTCGGGGCAGGGGAGTACAGCATCCGCTGGGAAGGCCATAGCGCGACGGCAACCGTTACCCTGTCACAGAAGAAGGCCGTCGTCGCTACCGTGGAGGGGCAGCTTGTCGACCGCGGCAAGAAATATGAACGCAACGCCATCTTGTTCGACACCAACGCCGACGGCACGCGCATCATCAGGGAGATCCGCGTGGCAGGCTCCAGCCAAGCCCTCGTTTTCAACGAGTAACAGGGCGCGCTCCAAGGCGGAGCAGATGAAACTCGTGGGGCAGGTTGGCCGCAGGAATACAAATTCACGCCGCGGCCAACCTGATACCGCGCGCGCCGAACGCCTCCCGCTCAGCGAATCATCGAGAACTTCGCCGGGGTAAGAATCAGGTTGGTGATGTTGCGCACCATCTCGCCCCCGCGCCGGATCGACTCGTCGCGCAGCTTCTGCCAGTCCGGGTCGTCGCGGAACGCGGCCCACGCTTTCTCGCGCTGGGCCTGGCTTTCAAAAGGTATCAGGTAAGCCATGTTGGGCTGGTTCGGCCCGATGAGCGTATCCGCGTAGAGAACCGGATGAATGCCGCTCTTGTGGAACAGCTCAATTTCACCCCCGGCAAAGCGCTCGTGCAGATAGCCTAGTTGCTTCCACGTCGGCGCCTCGTAAATCCGCAGCTCAAAGATCTTGTGGAGAGGGTCGCCGGCAGCGGCAGGCTTTACGGGCGGTGAGAACGGCGTAGCGACGAGAAGCATTGAGTCCTCGCGGTGGAAGGCTGGTCCCCCCTTCTCGAGCTCCGTCACGGCCGCCGCCCAATCGGGGTCAGCCGCAAGCTCTTTCCACACCGCTTCCCTGTCGGCCAGCGACGCATAGATGCGTATGAACCAGACAGCGGGAATATCCGGCCCGATATCCACCGTGAAGACACCCACGGGGCCGAAACGGTGTTTCTGCCATAACGGCAGGGCGCGCTTCTCCAGCCATCCCAGGGTGCTATTCATCTGGGTGCCTTGCTGCAGTCGAAACGTTACAAACTCCGCCAAGTAAGCTGCCGTGGACGGCTCGGCACCCCGGCCCGCAGACCCGATGCCCAGCATAGCGGCGGAGGCCATGGCTGCACCCGAGGCGCTTTCCAAGAAAAACGAGCGACGGTTAATCATGTTCCTACCTCGAAAGGGATGTGTGCGTTTTCGGCGGCTACAATGACCTGCTTCGCCGCCAGCGTCAAGGTCTTTAGCGAAGGGCGAATCCGTTGTTGTTTTCCTTGCCGCGCGCCAAGCTGTGCCGGATAGCTGACTTCTTCGCTATTAGCTTGTCGCGGGGGGGGAAATGGGGCGCGGCAGAGCTAAGGTTCATACTGGGCTACCCGCGAGCCTCCAAATATGCTAGAGTGTGCCCGCTATGAAAGCACCTAAGTGTCCTCATTGCGGCTCGACTCATATGAGCCGCTCGCCGAGCGGAAAGAACCTGCTCTGCCTGAGCTGCAACCACGTCCTGATACAGCCGCGTGCAAAGGGAGTTCGCAAGGAAAAGGCGAGGACGGAGCCTTCGCCTGGCGAAAAAGGCCCTGGGCCAGAACGCGCGGCATGACGTAGGGCAGCTCGCGTGCGCGGACCTGCGCCGCGTGGCAGGATGGGCGTTTCGATCTACGCGCGAGCCGTAACCTTGGCTGGCCGCTCCACACACGCTTGCCGATGGACGCACGGGCACGCGCGTCGCATCGCGCTTCTGGGAATTCTCTTTTTGAGCCTTGACTCGCCGGGACCCCTGCGGGCGCAGCAATCCCTCCAAGACTTCGTCGACGTGCTCCGGCGCGGGCGGCGAGGCGCCCTCATCGTCTCCAACCCGAGGACCGGAGAAATCCTGGCGCTGGCGAATCCCGAGACGGTGTTCGACCGGGCCTTCCCGCCGGGCTCCACGGCCAAGCTGGTGGAGAGCGCCGTGGCGCTCGAGGAAGGCCTCCTTTCGCCGGACGACCGAATCTTCTGCCGGCAAGTTCCCGAGCTTCTGGGAAGAGCCTATCGTTGCTCACACGCACCGGCCGTCGCGCCCTTTACGCTGCGCTCGGCGCTCGCCAATTCCTGCAACTATTTTTTCGCCGCGCTGAGCGTTCGGCTGACTTCCACCTCACTCGCGCACGGGTATGCAGTTTTCGGTTTCGGGAGTCCGGTAGCAGGTCCGTGGCCCGCGGCCAACGCCGGCCAGGTCCGCATCGGCGATGACCCTGCGCCCAAAGCCAGGGCCGCGCTGGGGGAAAGCACCGTCCTGGTGACTCCGGCGCAATTGCTGCTGGCCTATTCGGCCATCGCGACCCGAGGGCTCGTCTTTCGCCTTTGGAAGCCGTCCGCGGGCCAGCGCCATTCTCCGCTGCTCCTTCGCCGGGTCAAGCTGCGTTCCGAGACCTTCGAGGTCTTGCGCGAAGGCTTGGAGGAATGCGTCCGGTCGGGAACCGGAGGCGGCGCCGCAGTGGAGGGTGTGCGCGTCGCGGGCAAAACCGGCACCGCCGCGGCTCTCGACCAAAGCGGGGCCACACACGCCTGGTTTGTCGGCTATGCTCCCGCCGAGGATCCGGAAATTGCCTTGGTGGTTTTCCTGGAGCGCGGAACCGGCATCCGCGACGCGGCACCGCTGGCGGGAAGAATCCTGAAGCGCTACTTTGCGGGGAAGGGACGAAAGCCGTGAGCAAGTGGACGCTCCTGTTAGCCACGCTGCTCGTCACAGGTGCCCTTGCGCCGTTGCGGGCCCAGGAGTTTCGCGTTGAGTTGTTCTCGGGCAAGCGCGTGTCAGCCCTGACGCTCACGGCGGGCGCCGAGCCGGTCCAGATCTGTGACGCTCGCGGCAAGCCACACTGCCTTGTACTGAAGCCGCGAGAAACGGCCCGCTGCCTGGCCAGCCCCGCCCGGCTGCGCTGTACGTGCGACGAGAAGGCTGAGGAATTCCGCACGGGCTCCTTCACCTCTTCCGCGCCTTTTCGGCTCACGGTCGCGCTTGCCGAACACCGTGAGTTCGACTCACTGCCTTCTGTCACGCTGCGGGCAGCGGAAGTCAGCGGCAATCGTTCCCGTTTCCGCGTCATCGCTCGCGTGGATCTTGAGACCTATGTGGGAGGCGTCGTGGCGGGCGAAGCGGCGACGCTCAAGAGCCCCGCGGCCCTTGCCGCGATGGCGATCCTTGCCCGCACCTGGGCCCTGCGCTCACGCGGACGGCATCAAGCCCAGGGATTCGATTTCTGCTCCCTGACGCACTGCCAGTTCTTTCGCCTGCCGTCGGAGACCGGCAGCGAGCCTTCGCCTATTGCCGAGGCTGTGGCCGGGACAACAGGCCTGGTACTGAAGTATCGCGGCGAACTTATTGACGCTTACTACTGCGCCCACTGTGGCGGTGTCACCGAAGCTGCGGGCGACGTCTGGCCGGACCGCGCTGCTCCCTATTTGCGAAGTGTGAGTGATCCCTATTGCACCAGGAGCGCGCAGGCTTTCTGGCAGCAGGCACTGCCCCTGGAAACCGTGCGGGGAATCTTGAGCACCAGGCTGGGAGTACGGCTTGACGGGCCCCTCCGCGCGTTGGAGGTTGCGCAGAAGAGCGCCTCAGGGCGCGTGCGCTCCTTGCGGCTGGTGGGAAGCTCCACGCGCCAGATTGACGCCAATGAATTTCGGTACGCCGTGAACCGGCAACTGGGCTGGAACACTTTGAAGAGCAATCTCTACACGCTGGAGCAGCGCGAGGGGCGGCTGATTTTCACCGGCCGCGGCCTGGGCCACGGAGTCGGTCTCTGCCAGGTTGGGGCGGAGCAGATGGGGCAGATGGGCCTGGCTTACGAGAAAATCCTCGTTCACTATTTTCCCGGGACCACCGTCGAAGAACTGGGAGCGAGTCGCGCCGAGCGGATTCTCTCGAGCGAACATTTCGAACTTGTCTTTCCGCCCAGCCAGGAGCTGTGGGTTCAGGAAACTTTGCAGACACTGGAGGAGTCCCGCCGCGGACTGGAAAGCCGCGCTCGTGCCCTGCCCGCCAAGGTTCGGGTGCGCACCTGGGAGACGACCGCGGAATTCATGCGCGCTTCAGGCCAACCGGGTTGGGTGGCCGCCAGCAACGACGGCCGAACGATTCAGCTTCAGCCCCTCTCGACGCTCAAGCGCAAAGGCATCCTGAACTCAACGCTGCGGCATGAACTGACTCACCTCGTGGTGCATCGCCTGCGCGCTCCCCAGGTACCGCGCTGGTTTGAAGAGGGTCTGGTACTTTTGCTGACCGGCGAGCAGCCCGCTGCGGGCGCTGCCTCCTCTTTCTCCGGCCGCAGTCTGGAGGAGAGTGTTTCCCATCCCCGTTCAGAAGCAGAGATGACGGCCGCCTACGCCCGAGCGCTCGCGCGAGTCCGGGAACTGGCCCGCCAGCGTGGCGAGTCTGCCCTCTGGGAAGTGCTCCAACACCCCAGCGCCGACGACTTGCGCTGGTTCGCAGGCCAGCGGTGAGTTACAGCCGCAATTCTGCAAGTGGGGAGTTCAGGAAGACGTGCCCTCGCTCGGCGGGAGGCTGAATCGCGCCAGCGAGAGCATCCAGAAGAGCCAGCCAATCACGAGGAGCAGCAACGCCGCGCCCAGGCGAACGAGCATCTGTGCGTAATCCCAGAACCCCACCGCAACCTTGGGATGCCAGGTCGCCAACAGATAGGCAAGGCCCCCGAAGACGACGAGACTGAGCAGGCTGGTCAGGAACGAAGCCCTCCAGCAGCAGTTGGCGAGAACGCGCGCAGCCTGCCGCCCCGCTTCCCGCCAACCCGCCCGCAGCAGGACCGTCAGGAAGCTCAGAAGGAATCCCCCGACGACAAGCCAGAACCACGCCTGGATAACCCAGAAGACTTTCCCGACTGCTATCGGGCTGACCGCTCGTTCGGAACGGAAGGTCAGGAAGGAAGCGACTTCCAGCGCGTAGTCGTCGCTCCAACTGAAGACTTGGAGCAGCGCCAGCACGAGGAAGCTGCCGGCCACCGCCAAAATAAGACAGCGTGAGAACTGCCGCCGATCAACCCCCAGGAAATCACGCCAACCCATGCGGTGCGCGTTGGTGGCAGCAGCCGCGGTGGCACTCGTCGCTGTGGCGGCCAGGATGCCGACCACAACCAGCAGCTGCGCGAGACCCCAAACGAGCCCCAACAAAAGGAACACGAGCGAGGATTCGGGCAGCCATAACCACTGGTAAGCGCCGAAGGCCCACAAGGCCACCAGCCCCGCCAGGGTCAGAAGCAGCGCCGGGCTGCGGACCACCGTCCCGAGACTCCATCTCCAGGTCGCTATTGCCTTCTTCATTCGCGCTACCCCTTACCGTGGCGATCCGCTCAGCGTGGTGTCACGGTGACGCTCACGCTCCGTGTGGAAGCCTGGCGCGCCGGCTCGTACATAGGCAGAACCCGCGCGGGGTTCGCCTGGAACGTTCCCGGCGTCACCGCCTTGAGCAGGTAATGGAACCGTTCCTGCCCGCGCGCAAATTTCGTCGCGAAGAGCGCCGCCCGGTCATCGTGGAATTCCCGGCGGGTGCAGTAGAACTCCCACCACTGCGGCTTCGCCTTCAGCTCGTACAAGTTCTCTTGCTCGATGAACTCAAATCCGGCGGGAATAGGATCCTCGATTTCGAGATACGACTGCTCCTCGGTGGCGTTCACCGTTAACCGTACCACCAGCACATCCCCGCTTTGGACGGACCCTTCCAGAGGCGCTTCGGCGTACACGAAGCGGTTTTCGACTCGCTCCGGAGCCAGCTTGAAGTACTCGCGCACTACATTCAGCTTGGTGCTGCCGACCGGCGCGGGTTTGGGCTCGCGCAGATAATATGACGCAAACGCCGACCAGTAGAGTACGCCGGGGCCGCTCTTCACCACGCGAATTTCGTTCGTGCCCGCGCGGACCTCCGGGGCGTTGGCAGTCACCACAAACGGCAGCGGATTGGCCACATCCTTTTCGGTCACCTGCCGTTCCGCCAGCTTCTTGCCGTTGAGGAAAACGCTCAAGGTGTAGTTCGGCTTCAGCTCGCCGGAAACCTTGAGGTAATCAATCAGGCCATAAATGGCCGTGGCGGTCTGTTCGGTGGAAGTCCAGTAGTAACCATCGGAGCGGTGGTCGATCAGCCAGCGCGCGGCCTTGGGCAGCAGGTCGCTCTTCGGGTTGAGATTCGCGAGCGCCTTGACCACGTAGGCCGTGGTCTCAAAGGAATTGTCGGAGGAGAAATCGAGCATTTCCTGGCGCTCGGATTTCCACCAGGCGTACGGGCCCTCGACCCGCGCCGACTGCTCGAGCGCCCTGGTGAACTCCGGGGCGCGCGCGTCGTTCAAACGCGCGAGGGTCAGGGCCATGAGCGCCTGCCCGTTGGGCGAGAGTTTGTCGCGCGCGGTATAAAGGCCCTCCACCAGGTTGCGGTCGAAGTCGCCGCTCAAGGCGAGCGCGTAGATCAGATAAGCACGCAGGTCGGCGAGGGCGCGCGGGTTCTCGTTGATCTCGTGGAGCAACGCCCGGCGTCCGCGACGCAAGCGGTTCTCGTCCACCGGATAGCCCGCGTCCTGGGCTTGCGCCAAGCCCGCCACCACATAGGCGGTCATGAAGGGATGCGTCGCGTCGGTTTCCCACCAGCCCCAGCCGCCATCCTCGTGCTGGTACTGATAGAGCCGTTGCAGCCCGGCGGCAATTTTCTTCTCGAGTTCGACCGAGGCGGCAGGCGGAGTCAGCCCCAGCTCTTTCACCGCGCGCGTCACCAGAATGTTGGGCAAGAAACTCGACATCGTCTGTTCCACGCAGCCGTACGGATAGCTGGCGAGGAAATCAAGCGCCGACATCAACGTGCCCGCCACGGAGGACGAGAAATCCAGGCGGAGTGACGACGCTTCCGGATTAATGTCGGCGGGCAGCTCAATCTTCTCGGTGGTTTGCGCCTGCGGCGCCGAGGTTGAACCCGACAAGGCCGCACTGAGCTGGAGACCCCACGGGCGTACCGGCGCGGTCAGCTCCAAAGCGTCCGACTCTTCATCGGTCAGCGCCTTGCCGAGGAACTTGGCTTCGCCAATCTTGGGCGCGCGGACCGTCCATGTGACCACGGCTTCCCCATTCTTGGGGATGGTCACCGTGGATTCCGCCGCGCTCGCCAGCTCGACGCCTGCGGCCTGGAGCGAGACGCGCGCCGTCTTTTCGTGGTCGAGGTAGTTGTGCACAATCCCGGTCACCGTGGTGGTATCGCCCTGGGTAAGGAAGCGCGGAATCTCCAGGCGGAAAATCAAATTCTTGCGCGTGATCACCTTGCGCGTCACTTGGCCCACCAGCGTATCGCGGCTGATGGCGCGCACCGTTGCTCGCCAGGTGGTGAGCGAATCCGGGAAGGTAAAGGTGGCGCGCGCCTTTCCGGCGGAATCCGTTACCACGGTCGGTGCCCAATAAATAGTGTCCGGGAAATACTTGCGTACCTTCGGCTGGACGGGCTGGCCCCCCTTGAAATCGGCCAGCCTAGTGGGCGCCCGCAAAGAGGTTAACTCCATCTTGTGCCGTCCCGAGTAGCCGGTGAACCAGTAGGTCGTGGAAAACTGCGTGTAAACTTGATCCCAGATCCGGCGGTAGAACACCTTCTCGGGTGGAGGAACGGAGTCGGGCCGGACGGCGTAAATCGCTTCGTCCACCACTCCCAGGCTCACCTCCGCGCTGACCGGCCGGCCTTGCTCGTCCTGGGTGGTGAGGGTGTAGGTGACCTTATCGTTGGGCTTGTATTGCGGCTGGTCGGTCTCGACGGTAACCTTCAGAACCTTTTCCGTGGCGGGGACGGAAATGTTCTTGGTGGCCTCAAAGAGTTGTTCATCCTTTACGAAGGTGACTCCGAGGAAGAAATTGGGTTCGTAACGCTCCTCGATGGGGATGTCCACGGTGAGTGAGGTGCCCGTGGAGGTGTGCAGGGACCAGGTGTAAACCTGCTGGCCCTCGGTGGTGACCAGGACCTGGGCGCCGGGCTTGTTGGTCACGATCAGGATGTGGGCTGTCTCGCCCGGCCGATAGAAACGCTTGTCCGGATAAATTTCCAGCCGTTCGTAGGCCATAGCCGGCCGGTAATAACCCGCCCCGGAAACCCACAGACCGGTTTCGTAGCTCGCCTCGCGGCCGTTCTGGTCATGCGCGCTGGCGCGCACCACCACGTGAGACAAGCGAGGGACCACATAAGAATGGTGTGCGACCCCGTGCTGATCCGTCGTCACGCTGGCCTCGCCCAGGGGTCGCCGGATTTCTTGCGCGCCCCAGCCCCAGCGCTCCTCGAAGGTCAGCCGCACGGAGGTTGAGACGGGCTGCATATCGTAGTCCACCGTCCGCACCGTGATGTCGGCCTGGTCGCCGGCTTGGTAGACGTAGCGGTTGGTATCGAGCAGAACCACGATGGTGGAATACGTCACCAGCACCGCACGCCCGCCCAGGATCTCGCGGTTACTGGCATCGGTGACGTGCGCTTCAAGGCGGTAGCGGTAGGGACGCTTCTGTTCGTCGGTCTCCGTGGGCACGCTGATCTTCAAGAGGCCTTCGGAATCCAGTTGTCCGGAGCCCTGGCTGACCTCCTGCCCGTAATAACCCCAATCACCTCCCTCTCCCTCGCCCTCGTCGCCCTCATAGTCCTCGCTGCCCCAGAGCACACGCCAGTATGGGAAGTAGTAGCGTGACTGGTAAATGGAGTACTTAACTTTGCCGTTGGCGACGGGTGCGCCGAAGTAGTAGCGCGCATTGATGGTGGCCTGAACGGTCTCACCCTGGAGGTAGCGAGCCCGGTCCGTGGAAACCGTCACCTCAAATTCCGGCTTCTTATATTCCTCCACCTCGAAGCTGCCATAAACCTGCTTGTCGCCGATGTGCGCAAGAATGGAGTAGCTCCCGAGTGCCGCCAGCGGGCCCAGCGTGATCTGGCCGCGAAACGAGCCAAAGGGTGAAAGGGCGAGCTTCTGCTGATAGATGGTTTTGGAGTTGGCGTCAGTGATTTCCACCGTCACGGGCCCGGGGATGTCCAGGCTGTACTGGCCGGCGTGGCGCGCGCGCAGGATCCCCTTGAAGTTCACGTCGTGGGTGGGGCGATAGACGGGACGGTCCGTGTAGAGGTAGCCAACGTACTCGGTGGCGGAAGAATCGTAAAAGAAAAACGATTCGACGTTGGTGGCGGCCACATCCTGATCCTTCGCGGCCACCATAATCGCGTCCTCGAGCTTCATCTTCTCGAAGGGAGTCTGATAGACGCCGGAGTTGTCCGTCGTGCCCCGGGCCACCTCCTGATGGTTGTTGTAGATGACGGCCGTGGCGCCTTCGACCGGAGCGCCCGACGTCCGCTGGGCCACAAACAGCAGGATCTGGCCGGGCGCCGACTTCGACACCAGAGCCAGATCGGTGATCATCAGCAAGGTGTAAGCACGCAGCTCGCGATGCGCCACCTCCACCAGGAACAGGCCCTTCTGGTGCAGATCGACGGGGATTTCCCGATATTCCGAGTCGCGAGTCAGCGGCAGCAGTTCGCGCCAGGAAAGCACCAACTGTTCCCGGTTCAGCAACGGCACCTGGGCATAGGAAGTCACGTCCAGGGGCACGCGCTTCAACTTCTGCTCGCGCACGCGCGCCGAATGGTAGCGGGCCCGGCTCTCAAACCGCAGTTGCAGGCGGAAGAAATCGCGAATCGCCAGGCGCAGATCGCGCTTCCAGTCGTGGAAGCGCTCCAGCCAAGTCTTCTCACGCGCCAGCTCGTGTTTCTCGCCGCCGAAGGAATGCGCGTCCCGCAGCTTGGAAAAGAACTGCACGGGATCCTTCACCCGGTAGATGCGAAAATCCAGCCGGTCCACCTGCCGAAATTGAATCCAGATCTTCGGCTGCTGCGCCGGGGCGTACGTCTGCTGCGAAGAGACGGTGAAGAAGGGCTCCGTGGAGTCGGCTTCCTGCGCGCGGGCGGGCGCGAGGACGACGAACATCCAGAACAACGCGAGCCCGCCGGCGTGGATGGCCCGGGAACGGCGGCCGAGGGCCAGGGTCGGGCCGCCGCGCCCCCGGAGCGCCGCAACAGATCGGGTCGGGGAAAGCAAGCGTTCAATTCTCATGGTCGGTCAGCGCAGGAGGTTGAAACGATAAACGCCGAGGAACCGCGGGTTGGCCGCGAGCGGCCTCCAGCGCGGGTCCGGATGCTGCATCAGGAGGCTGGCCGGGACATGGCGGATTTCTCCCTGCCGCCCGTCGAGGTCGCCCGTGTGGTAAACGATCCAGTCCATGCCGCTCGGTTGAAAGTGCGAGCGGCCTACGAAGAGCATCGCGTGATACGGCTCGCGCTGCTCCGCCTGGTAGAAGAAAAGCAGATCGCCGGCGCGCGCGGCGCGCAGGTCGCGTGCCACCAGAACCGTGTTGTAATGGAGGAGGGTGGCGGCGTCGGCAAACTCGGCGAAGGCTCCGCCCGGAAGGTCAGCCGGCGCGAAGGGTCCCGCACGCGTGCGAAAAAGCCCGCGGCCCAGCGGCCACTGCGGATAGGCGAACTTGCTGACGTCTCCGAAGCCCGGCGCGTAGGCCAGGCCCGCCGCGCGCCGCCAAGCCGGCGTGTGCGCCACCAGGGCGTTGCGGCAAGCGTAACGGATCAGGGCGGCACAATCTTGCACTTCGGCCAGCGCGCTCGGTGCTGGCTGATAGTACAAGGCCTCGGCGAGAAAAGTGAGCCAGCGGGTGAAGTTTTCCTGATCGGCGGCGCAGTCCAACCGCGCGAGGTCGGGAAAGCCGTCGCCGCGGCTATCGCCCCAGCTTCTCTCGTCCGGCAGGGGGACGTTCGCGAACTGCCCCAGAGGAGCCTGCCCAGCGCTTGCGAGGGCTACGCGCCAGCCAGCCTCGAGCCCCTGTCGCTTCTGCGCCAGACCGGCGTAACCGGCCAACGCCAGCAAAAGCACGAGTAGAATACAATGGGGCCATCGACGGAATTGCAGGGCGCGGCGCACAGACATAACCGATAAACGATGCGGCTCGGAGTCGCGCCCATTCTAAGTGTCCTCATGAGTCGGCGCAAGGCTTTTTGCCCGTGGGTGCGAATTCAAGTTGAACTCCTGACGCCAGGCCTCAATAATGGATAGGATGCGGTAGATTGCGGGAGACTAAATGATTAAGCGAATGTGCATGTGGCTAGCGGTGCTCGGCTGCTTCTTTTCTGCCGGGCACGGACTCCGAGGGCAATCCCTTTCCATCGAAGGCGCGCCATCCGACGTCGGTTACAACGTCGGCTCCATTGCCACCCTCCGCGCCACGGTGAGGGGACTTGCCGGAGATGTCAGTCAATACGCAGTTTTCGCCGACATTCAATACGTCGGCACCACCAGCGTGAGCAGCGTGCAATTGGATCGCCAGGCGGAGGAGAAGCCGGGTGAAGTCCGCTATGAGGGCGAATGGCTGATCCCCACCGGCGCGCCCACGGGCATCTACAGCGTTACTGTGCGCGTGGAGGACCGCGCGGCCGAGGAGGTTGTCGCCAAGCAGCAGATAAGAGGCTTCGGTGTTTACCGCAAACTCGTGCGCATCGCTCGCCTCACCTTGGACAAGACTTTCTACGCCGTCGGCGAACCCATCCAATGCGAGGTGGTGCTGGAGAATCTTACGGAGCGCGACCTGAATGACCTGCGGGTGGAATTCTCCAATGCCAACTACCCCTGGATCTCGCTGTTCTCAACGGAAGCCGGCTCCTCCGCCCAGCCCGCCGAAAATCCCGAGCTCGCGATCAAGGTTTTGCAGGAGAAGCTGAAACTCCCGGCGCTTGCGCAAGTGACCATCCCCATGATGCCGGCGGGCACCGCGGCTTTCCTGCAAGGTCAGCAAGTGGCCGTACTCGGCGCAGGCGGCCCGGCGCGGCACGAAAAGCTTCCGCCGCCGGAGGTGGACACCTATACCGTCGCCATCTGGAACGCCGACCGCACCGTGCTCTACGACATGCAGTTCACCAGGCCGGCGATTGTCCGGCCCGTGAATCGCGACCTGCCCAAGCCCTACGGGCGCAACTTCGCCCATCCTTATAATTCCGATATCGATTTTGTGAAGTGCCGGCAGTTCTACGCGCCGGGGCAGCTTTCTCCGGCCATCACTGTGGACCACGCCCGCACGCTCTACCGGCCGGGGGACGAGGTCGTCCTCAAAGTCACAGCCAAGAACGTGGGGAAAGAAGCAGAGACATCTCTGACCCTCCGGGCGAAGATCAAGGAGCCCTCCGGGCGGGAGTTTGAGGCGCGCGCCAACAAGGTGATCAATGACCTCCCCGCTGGCGCGACCCAAACCTTCGAGTACGACGTTTGGACAATCCCGGCAACGCAGCAGCCCGGCGTCTATTCCCTCACCTTATCTGCCGCGGGACCGGACGGCCGGCAGCAGGCCGAGACCGTGACGGAGATTGCGGTCAACAGCTTGCCAGCGTCTTTGCTGGTGGTCGGGCCGCACGAGGATGATGAAACCTCCTACGCCGGGCTCATCCGCGCCGCGGTGGAAGCGGGAGTCCCGGTGCGGGTAGTCATTCTCACCGGGGGAGATGTGGGCGCCTGCGAGCTGTATTACTCGAAGCCTTGCGGGCCCAATGAGGCGCGAGAATTCGGGCTCGTCCGCATGGAAGAAACCGCCGAAGCGCTGGAGCACCTCGGGCTGACGCGCGACAAGGTGATTTTCCTGGGCCTGCCGGATGGCGGCTCGGGGGCCATCTGGTCGCCTAACATCAAGGCGTCATATCCCTTCCTGTCCATCTACCTCGCTACGGACCACGCGCCCTATGAGAACGTGATAAAACCCAACCTGCCCTTCGCACGCGAGCCGGTCATTGAGGTCCTCAAGCAGATCATCCTGGACTTCAAGCCTGCCATGATTGCCACCACGCATCCCGATGAGCGGCATGTGGACCACCGCGTTACCAATTGGTTCGTGGTCAAGGCCTGCCAGGAACTGCTGCGCGAAAAGAAGCTCGATCCGAAGACGGTGGTGCTGGCTGACGACGCCTACGGGGCGGGCGGCTTCAAGCCGGCGCCTTACCACTACGAGAAGATGACGGTCTTCCTGAGCGGCGAGGCAGCGGCGCGCCTGCAAGAGATGGGTTGGATCTACCAGTCTCAGGGCGGAAATCTGAGCGAAGGGATGCGGAAGACTCTCGCCGAACTCCCCCGCGAGGAGAACCACCTGCGCATTTTGGACTGGCAGGCACACGCGGGATGGAACGAATGAGAGCGCGCTCCCGGGAGCGCGGACTGGCAATCGGGATCTGTGGTTCTCCTTTGACTGCGGCGAACCAGAGGACTTGGCCGCTGCTGCCAGGTTTCGCGCGAACGGACTTCTTGACAAGTTGACGCTCTGTGAAAGCGCCCCTATGATGACACTGCATTTCGCGGATCATCTTGCGTGCGTGACACGCCCCTGAGGGATTTTCAGCATGAATGAGTTGGAAGAACTAGCGCGGCTCTCAAAGCCTCTTATTGCTCCCCCACTTCACAAACGCTTCGCGCCGGCGGTGCTGGCCAATCACGCTTACCGGGCGCGCGTGCGGCAGTCGGGAGAAGGCGTGCCCCTGGTGATCGGGCTCGAGCGCGGCGACGGGTCTGTTTCCGTGTACCAGACCGAGTGCTTCGCGGAGCGCTCGAGTTCCGCCTTCTTGAACCTGCCGTACGCGGAGCGCCTGGTGAAGTTTCTCCTCTGGCAGCGCGGCGGATGGCGCGTCTATGTCGGCGGGCCGCAGTCCGTGGGCGAGCACCTCCAGCGGGTCTATGCGCCGAGCGGCGCCCGCGCCTTCGACTTCGAATTCATGGGCGGCGTTTACGAACATCCTTTTACCGTGGAAATCACCGCTCCCGAGAAGGTGCCGCCTCCGGCCGAGGGGACGCTGCGTCTGGGCGGCCACCTGGAAGGCTGCCGGATAGGTTTCGACCTGGGGGCGAGCGATCGAAAAGTGGCTGCGGTCATTGAGGGCGAGACGGTTTACACCGAAGAAATTGTGTGGGACCCCAGAAACGCCACCGATCCGAGTTACCACTTCAACGAGGTCATGGCGGCGCTGAAATCCGCCGCTCGGCACCTGCCGCGCGTCGAAGCCATTGGCGGCAGCGCCGCCGGGGTGTACATCAAAAATCGGCCGCGCGTGGCTTCCCTGTTTCGGGGAATCCCCAAAGCCCTCTTCGACGCGAAGATCACCCGGCTCTTCGTGGACCTGAAAGAGGCCTGGGGCGGAATTCCCTTCGAGGTGGTGAACGACGGCGAGGTAACGGCGCTCGCCGGCGCCATGTCGCTGAACGATGTCGCGGTGCTCGGCATCGCCCTGGGTTCCAGCCAGGCGGGCGGTTACGTGACGGAAGGCGGCGAAATCACCACCTGGCTGAACGAGCTGGCCTTCGTCCCCGTGGACTACGACCCCGAGGCGCCCGCGGATGAGTGGTCGGGAGACCACGGCGTGGGGGCGCAGTATTTCTCCCAGCAGGCCGTGTTCCGGCTGGCGCCGGTGGCAGGAATCCAACTGGACGAGTCGCTGGGCCTGGCCGAGAAGCTCAAGTCGGTGCAGGAACTGCTCGGCGCCGGCGATGAACGCGCCCGCTCGATTTTCGAAACCATCGGCTGCTTCGTCGGTTACGGCATTGCGCACTACGCCGATTTCTACAAGCTGCGCCACGTACTGGTGCTGGGCCGCGTGATGTCAGGCGAGGGCGGCGACATCATCCTGCACCGTGCCCAGGAAGTGTTGAAGAAGGAATTTCCGGAGCTGGCAGAGAAGATCATCGTGCACCTGCCGGATGAGTCGGCCCGCCGCATTGGGCAGGCGGTGGCGGCGGCCAGCTTGCCGATTATCAAATAGAAAGGGAGTGAAGCGGAATGGAATTGCATAACCCTGCCTCAGAAATCTACGTCCCGGACGGCTCGCCCGTAGATGTCGCCCTGTCGCGCACCACGCACCTGAGCGTCGGCGCCCACCAGGACGACCTCGAGATCATGGCCTTCCACGGCATCCTGGAATGCTTCGGCAAGAGTGACCGCTATTTTACCGGCGTCACGGTCACCAATGGCGCCGGCAGTCCCCGCGCTGACCTCTACGCCCACTACACCGACGAGCAGATGCAGACCGTGCGACGCCTGGAGCAGAAGAAGGCGGCCTTCGTCGGCGAGTACGCGGCGCACATCTTCCTCGATTACCCCAGCGGCGCGGTCAAGGACGGGGCCAACACCCACGTCGTCGAAGACCTGAAGAAAGTCCTCGCTGCCACGCGCCCCCAGGTGATCTATACCCACAACCTCGCCGACAAGCACGACACGCATGTGGCCGTGGCGTTGCGCGTCATCCGGGCTCTGCGGGAAGTGCCCGCAGATTTGCGCCCGCAGCACCTCTATGGCTGCGAAGTCTGGCGAAACCTCGACTGGTTGAATGACAAGGATAAGGTGGTCTTCGATGTCTCCGCACATGAGAATCTGGCCACGTCCCTGGTGGGCATCTTTGACTCGCAAATCTGCGGCGGGAAACGCTACGATTTGGCCACCATGGGCCGCCGGCGCGCCAGCGCCAGCTACCTGGAATCACACGCCACCGATGTCGCTACCTCCGTCATCTTCGGTATCGACCTGACCCCGCTCATCAAGGACCCCAGCCTGGACCTGAAGCAGTACATCGCGGGCTTCATCAACCGCTTCGCCCAGGAAGTATCAGGCCGGCTGGCGAAGCTGTCATGAATCGCTGCGGTAGCCACGGCTTGCGCTTGTCATGAGGCTCGACGGTCAGGTGATCCAAGCCCCTCTATCGCCGAGGTTGATCACGTAGCCGAAAAAACAGAAAAAGCGCCGATGTCCGCCCTGGCCTGACGTCGGACCGTGACAATACCCCCAGTCCACGACAACCACAAAGGGATACCTGAAGTTACCTCGGCCAACTTCAGCCCATGGGAACTCCACAAGTCGGCCCTGTGTCGGCTGAAAGGTCAGGACTCGCGCTCCCACTTTCTTGAAAATCGCCGCGGAGTCACCTGCCCGGGCGGGAAGGACATAGAACTCATACCCAAGCATCACATCCTGAGCAATCCACCGAGCGACTTGCTGTTCGCACGCACCTGTAGACAGAAAATCCGATGCATAGCCGACGCCCACTAGTGCCAGCGACACAGCGAAAAAACGAACGGCCCAAACCTTGAACTTAATCAAGCCTGTCCTCCTCCGGCGGCTGCCGTGGAACTTGATAGGTCTGGGAGTTGTAGGCTGATCCCTCTGCGGAACCCATCCAACAACGCTCCTCCTGGCGCTTACATCGCGTTCTTCGCGACGTGTGCGTGCTTGCGGGACGATTCATGAATCGGCCTACTCCCCGCCGCGCAGGGCCTCCGCGCGCGCCGCTTTGAGGGTTTCGATGGGGTCGCGGGTGGGAAGGAATTCCATCGTCACGTAGCCCGCGTATTTGAGCTGGACGAGTTTCTTGTAAAGGTTGGGATAGTTGA
>Ga0315288_10002738_pt1 | contig 22630 bp, 24 predicted proteins | sample YL17G11_20_MG_FD_203454 | JGI IMG/M metagenome (GOLD analysis project Ga0315288, IMG submission 203454) | Sediment microbial communities from Yellowstone Lake, YNP, Wyoming, USA - YL17G11_20 | ecosystem: Environmental > Aquatic > Freshwater > Lake > Sediment | place: USA: Wyoming | collected...
GAGATATGGTATTTGTATCCTACTTTCGACAGTCACGTGAGCGCCCCCTACCCCTCTTCCCACTCCAATACCCCCTGTCTAAGCCACACCATAACCCTAGCTAGCTAACCCTAGGTCTTTTTCCTTCACCAAAACTCCAACACCCCTGTCTAAGCCACATCATCGTCCTAGTCCGAATGGAGAATTTTTAGCACGTCATAATCTGTGTTGCTTATTATAAGTAGATCAAAAATTAGCAACTTTTTTCAAAAATAAAAATGGCGAATAATTTCTACCGCGAGCTAATTCCAATTGATCTACCAACGACTATTCGAGTAACGCCCATCCTTCCTGCAGATCAAATGCCAGAAGAACTAGCAGTATTCGAAACAGTTGCAGCTATTCTCTATCAAGAAGCCATGGCGATCGCTAGAAATCTTACCAATGGACAGATCATTACTAGAAACAATCTTCAAAGAACTGCTAGAGGCTACCTTCAAATGACTAATATCGAAAACAACGCCCACGCACACATGGCGGATCTCCTCGTTTCTGATCTGGATGTTTTCACTCTTATGGATCTATTCGACAGAGTCCACGCAGAATCCAATCCCGATCTAACTGTTTATTCTGTTCGTTGGGAATTCTGGGTCAATCCACAATCAGTAGTAGTTGGAGCAGCTCGTTTGGGAACTACTAAAAATGGAACTTGTGATCTATCAAACAAGGTTTACGAATTTGACAATGTCCGTGCGGGTTGTGCAGCTATTTGTGCAATGATCTTCCTGATCAAGAAAGAACCCGACCATTCAGCCTTACGTAATCAAATCCGTCGATCAACTTCTCACCGCAAGATTTATGATCTTGCAATAACTCTTCAAGATCAATTAGGTATACCAAATTTATAACAATAGGCTGGGAAACTGAAATCGCACCAAACGCATTTAAATCTTTTGTCGCAAATTACCCAAAGTATCGAGTTGTTATTCTTCGTCCTGAACTTAAAGTTTCTGATTCATTCTCGGGCCGTGATTATATCCCATCATATGAAATCAATGCCGAGCGTTCGTTTTGCAGAATGACACTCTTCGTCTACTTAGACTACAAGCAGCGCCATTATTACAAGGTCACTAACGTTAATACGTTCGTCCAATCTATACGTTCAACTCTTTTTAGATTTTGTCAAGCTTGTTGCGCTGTATACAACAAGACCGGATCATGTAATTGCGTCAACGAAGGAGATCTCTTACCTTACCGTCCTTCATCAATGGCTAAAAACTGCGATAATTGCGGGCTATACTGCTCAAACATCCACCAACACCAATGTTTCCACTCAAAATGTCGCGGGTGTTCAGCGTTCGTCAAACAAGGGATCCATCTATTCTCTCACCGCTGTGTTGTTCAAGATCCAAGAAAGAAACCCAACATCCTTAAATACTCTGACGATGGTTGGGTCGATGAAGGTCGGGGTCGTTCCAAAGAACTCTGGGTCTATGATATTGAAGCATGCCTCGAATTAAAAGAGGAAGAGCGTGGGAAAAAACTTGACCATCATTATACTACCGACGACGATGGATATTTCCAAACTGATGAAGAAGGTACTCTACAATTCTACACGGAAGATCGCTACCACCAAATCCCCAACTTGATAGTCTACAAGAACGTTTTTCATGGCACCATCAAAAAGACCCGCGACATCAATACCTTTATCATGGATATGCTCCAAGGCGAAAACGAAGGCCACAACATTGTCATTGCTCATAATGCTTCTGGTTACGACTCTCGCCAAATCTTTGATGCGCTCCTTAAATATACAAACCGCAGTGAAATCCAGTTAACAGCTAAAGGCGGCAAGATCATGCGTATGCAAGTCAACAACACTGTATTCCAAGATAGTATGCTCCACGTTGTAGGCTCTTTAAAATCGCTTGCTAACGATTACTTGAAAAACCACCCTGATGGTCTTGAACTCAAAAAAGGTTACTTTCCCCACTTGTTCAACAAAGCCGAAAACTATACATATTCAGGCCCTATTCCAGACAAGAAATATTTCGATATTGCATTCACTGTTTCTGATCAGCAAGCCTACGTTGATTTCCATGCATGGTACGATGCTCAACAGGGTAAAGAATGGAATTTTCAGCATGAACTCGAAACCTATTGCATCAACGATGTTGAATGCCTGGCAGAAATCGTTAAAATGCACCATTCCCTATGTATGAAAGTCCTTAACGATTATGATCAAGACATTGCATACTCCCCTTGGCAATCTACTACTGCTGCAGGGTACGTACATTCACTTTTCCTACGTCTTCAAGCCAAACGCCTAGCAATCACCAAAGAAACTACCGTTGACCAAGTCCAAGAACTCGCTAAAGACAATTGGGCGGTGCTTACTTTAGCCGAGTACAATTTCGCCCGCAAAGCTCTTCGCGGCGGTCGCACTGAAATTCGCAAATTTTACTACAATGGCCCCATAAAAGATCTTGACATTCAAAGTGAATACCCGTTCTGCCAATTAACAAAAACCATGATGTTGTGTGATGAAGAGATCCCAGTACTTTACCCAACCGGTTACCCTACTATAGAAATCTTTGATCCTGACTACTACCCCTGTTGGATTCCTGACCATTTGACCACGCCGTGTGCCTGCAATATTAATACAAAAATGGACAAACAAAACCAAAAGAATCGTATAGTATTCAAGAACATTGAAACCCAACCACTGCACGATTACGTAAAAGAATTCTTTGGTATCCTCATGGTCGATGTTTACCCTCCAAACAACCTCTACCACCCAGTGCTACCGTTTTTCGACCCAGTCCAAAAGAAATGCACCTTTTCGCTTGAACCATTGCTTAAACAAACCTTTTGTTCAGTCGAATTGAACCTTGCAATCAAAAAAGGCTACACTGTTACAAACATCTACCGAGCCGATCGTTATAAAGCTGCCCCATCAAATTGGACTGGTTTACTTGGAGAGTTATACAAGTTAAAAATGTACAACTCGCAAAAAGCTCCTGATGTAGAAACACAAGAAAGATTCAAACGAATATACAAAGACAACTTCAATATTGACATTGATTTCGATAACTGGGACAAACGCCCCGCAGCAAAGAAAACTGGCAAGATCCTTATTAACTCTGGTTGGGGTAAACATGCTGAAACTTCCAACCACGATAAAATAGTTATTCTTGGACATAACGATCTTGATCAGGGCAAAGCTTTCTATGATGATCTCTACAACAAAGAAAAACAATTGGCTCAATTTATTCCAGCCGAAAATGAAACTATTTTCAAATATACTGAACGCGAAACGTCTGCAAAAGCCCAGAAACATTTACATACCACTTACCTTCCTTGCGCTGTATTTGTACCAATGTATGGGCGGCTAATGTTATACAACCACTTGGATAAACTTGGCGAACGCGTGCTAATGTGCGATACTGATAGTATAAAATACATTGACATTCCTGGAGAGTACCAAATTGAAGAAGGCGACTGTTTAGGCGACTGGGAAGACGAGGGACCATCTGTGGAATTCGTAGCTCTCTGCCCTAAAAGTTATGGCCAACGCCCTCTCAATGGTACACCATGGTTCAAAACAAAAGGCGTCAATCTACGCCGGGCCCATGAAAAGATTTTTAATTTCGAGCAAGCCAAAAAGATTTTATTATACGGTAAAAGCATAGCTGTTCCTCAAATGTCATTTGATTATTCCTTTACGCGTGGTATCCGAACGCGTCATTACGATAAACTAATTAAATTCGACGCGTCTATCCTCAAGGGCGTATATAACCCCGCTAATAATCAACTCTACCCATTCGGACATTATTTAATTTCGACATTTTGTGTGTGATTAATAAAAATGATTGGTAGTTACTTTTGTAGTTGGTCTTCTAAATGGGCGTATTCAAAGCAAGAGCTGGATATTAAAGATGTCGAATCCGATATCATCTATATCTCCTTTGCGAAACCCGATTGTTCATATAAAAAAGGATCATTTGTAGATAGTGGGCTTTCATTTTCATCAGATTTTGAAGTAGTAGCTGGAGCATGTGAAATGCTAAAAAACGAAAAAACTATCATGTTATCGGTTGGTGGTGGTACATATCATGGTTGGGACAATTTAAATGTCGAAGCGCTTGTTAGCCTTGCTGATGATCTTCACTGCAAAGGTATTGACATTGACTGGGAGCCTGAAAACGGGGCAGCTTCAGCGGAACGAATGTCTGAAATCATTGATGAATTCAGGGCTAAATATACTGGGTACCTTTCATTTGCAACGGCCCATGTCGGGGCATATGGTCATGGACAGTTCACCACTTCCAAACCTATTAGTTTATATACTGGAGTTAATTACCCTGGTCTATTAAAATCTGGTTCCAAATTGGACTGGATTAATGTTATGGCTTACGACGCAGGACCTACATTTGACCCATTGGAATGTTATGATGCTTACCAAGCAATATTCCCTAAAAAGATCTATATGGGTATTGAATTGGGGGACCAGGCATGGGGAGGAGTTATTACTACGTTGGCGGATGTTGAGAAATTACATACCCATATTAAAAATAAGAATGCTGATTTATTCGTATGGTCATGGCTCAAACATGGTCCATTTACTTACCAAGAAATGGTCAAGGCAATACAACCTACACCACAACCACAAGAACTACCCAAAAGACCAATAGATCAAGTTGAAGAACCCGAAGTTCAACCAGAAAAGCCCAAAGACACTACCCCACCTATTCCTGATATTCCTAAATTTACTCCACAACTACCAGTAATTAAACCCGGTGAAGGTAAAGCTGTATGGAGTGTAGGACTTCCATTATCAATTGGTTCACTTGTTTTCTACCAAGGTATTACTTACCAATGCCGTGTTGCGCATACTACTCTTTTGGGATGGGAACCTGACGCGGCAATATCGCTATTCATAATGGTCAAAGACCCACTCCAAAAAGAATGGCGCGCTCAAATGGAATACCATACCGACGAAAAAGTTACTTTCAAAGGTAAACAGTATACTTGTGTTGCGGGGCATGTCGCTCAAATGGACTGGGAACCAGGAATGGTTGGTTTGTGGAAATAAATTTTAATTATATATGTGTTTTATTTAAATGGGCGGAATTAGACGAGCTAATAATGGAAGAAACACAATGGATTCCGGTAAAGTATGGACAAGTTTAGGTGGCGCAATGTTGGGGGGTATGATGGGAGGTCTTTCTGGTAATCCATTAGCTATGGCACAAGGAGTTATCAGTGGTGGAATGAAAGGCGCAGAAATCTTTAATACATTCTCTCCACAAAAACCACGAGATCCGTATGAAGGTTTAGGTGGAACAGCTAGAGCCCGGGCAATGAGAATGGGGCCAAGACCTTGACGCCACTCGGAGAATTTTAACCAATAAAATTACAGATCAAAAAGACGCATCTTTTTATTTGAAAAAATTTTTTCTTTACAACAATGAACAAACCAAAAATCTTATTTGCCGAAGAAGGAGCTGTTTACAACTTGATGGGGGAAGTCGAAGGTGGGTATATCCTCAAAATGAAACCGTTTGATTCTACGCAAGCTATTGATATTCCAAACGACTGGGTTTACTTTGATAAATTTCCAAGAGAGATCAACGAAAAGATTTACTATTACTGTTTTGTCAACGCTTTGAAAGAACGCAATTACGAAAGTGCTTATTATTACGCTACTCACATTTCAACTTACTTGGCTAAAAAGATCCATAAAATTTGGTTTTCCGATCCTGCTCACGATTTTGGTTTGGATAGTGATATTGATATGCGCCATGTCTTTTACGAAATACGCACCCAGTTAACTTTTGCATCGCTTATATTCGACGTTTATTCCGACAAAGAAACTCCAGCTACCATCTACCCCATGAAACTTGAAGTTAGTTCACGATACAAAAGACGTACGCGCCCTTATGCCTTATCACGAATTCCAGCGCCTAGTAGTTTTGTCGATAAAAATATGGGATTCAATATCATTGAAATGGACAATGAAGTGGAACATGTCCGTACTAGTCCTCAAGCACACACGGCCTTGATGAATATGATTGCGCAAATTGAAACTATGGTCGAATCAGATGATGACGACGAATTTGCCAATGATTTCCATGGAATAATGGTTGAACCACCATTGTTTGAAAATGTCGAGTACCTTGAATTCCGTAAAGGCCCGGCTGTTGCTGATTACAGTTTGATTGAAGGACATAGTATTGGTGCTGGTGTGGTTGAAGTGGACCAATTGATCCATCCTTGTGTATTCCTAGAATTGTTTGATTGTAACGACGAGCCTTGGGTTACTAATGATAATTACAATGCCATACAAAGATCTCTTGTATGGAAAAAATTCCAACGTTTTCTCCAATTTAGCATTGACCCTAAATTAGGGTTGTTCTTCCGTGTTGCTCCAACCAATACATTTGTTACCTTGAATCAGGCTGATTAACCATTCTGAAACTGAATTATCTGGACATGATGAATAGCCAATTAATTCAGACATGATCAATAAAAGTGACACAATTGCGTTTGTGAGCATTAATATTTCTATTTCGTACATTCTATTCTAATCTATTCTATTACTATAAATACGCATACAAAATGTATGTTACTATTACTAATGAGTTCTAGCGGCCCAGCGTTTGATGGATTATACGATGAAAAAATTTTTGTTACCCAATCAGCGGTTGTCGGTAGAATGTTAACAGCAAGTCAAACGGCCGACCATAATATTGACTATACAGTACTTTTCGATTCCAATGATACAAATGCCACGATAGGAATTTTACCTCTAACTTATAATGCAAGTAATGGAAGATTTACAAATATCTCTGGATCAACAGTATGTTTTAGCGTTTCTTACCAAGTCAATTTTGCGTCAAATAATTCAGGGGTTCGTCAAACATGGATTGAAAAGAATGGTCAAAATTCTCTTCGGTATGGTCAAAACAGTGCTCACCCAGCTCAAGGTCAAAATACAATTGTTAATGGTCCTGCATGTATCACTATTGCAAATGGTGAATACTTTTCAGTAAAGGTATACCAATCTTCTGGACTACCATTGAATTTGTATGTTAACGATTTTAACAATACTAAAATCCAAATTACCCAAGTGCAAGGAAACTATATTTTTCTTCAATAAAGTCAAAGCACCTTTAATTTTACTATAAATACCCACCACAAAATGTATGTACTATATAAAAATGGGAGACGAAGCGTGTGGTCCAACATTTGATGGATTAAACACAGATCAAATCGTTACACAAGCCACCATTGAATCGAGCAATTATGTTGCTACCAATAATGTAAACCAATATGCAACGACAGCTTCAAACATGGATATCGTAGCAGCAGCTACACTACCTTCATTCTCATTTAAAAATTCAGCAGGAAATCTCACTGGGGAATTGAAAGCGGCCAAAGTAACACTAAACGCAAACTCTGAAATGACAACTACTGGGGTTGTAGCATTAACGGCTCAAACCACAAACAATACGGCCGTTCATATTAAAAATAATAGTGTTGATCCCGCACTCACCGTATCAAAAATGACTCCATTAGTCGAACGCGGATTAGGCATGCAAGTTACTACTCAATCGGTGGACAAAGCGGTCCTAGCACTTAGCAATACTCAAACGTCAACGTGTTCACTTATGCAAGCACTAGCCCCTAATCTACCAGCAGACGCAAAAGCCTCTATTTTAATTGGCAAAGACAATTCAACTACTGGAAATTCGTACACTATAGGAACAGTTGCAGCAACACTACCAGCAAACAACCGATTGGAGGTTAATAGTTTTGGCGAAGCAACTTCTGCGTTAACAGTATACAAACAAGCAACAGCCTCGACCTCTGCAACAACCGGTAGTGTAGTTGTTCCTGGTGATCTGACATCATCTACCAAAGTATCATCAAAAGCCCTTGTATTATATGGTACATCTTCGGGTTCAGCAACGCTACAAGCATCAGCAATTACTACTACTCCATATACTCTAACCCTCCCCAACTCGCTGGGAACAAATGGTCAATACCTAACACTGGGCAATCCTGTTGGTAATGTAGCACCTCTTTCATGGACGACCGGGGCCGGAGCTAATGCTTCTCAATCAGCAATTGTTGGCAGAATTTTGACAGGTAGTCAAACCATAGCCACTGCGACAAAAACCGCTTTATTATACGATAGCAATGATGGAAACACCACTCTAGCATCAGTACCCATTTCGTACGCCCCAGCTACGGGTAGATTTACCAATACGTTTGGAAACACGGCATCTTTCCTCGTATCTTACCATACAGCTTTCACTGCGAATGCTACAGGTATTCGCCAATCATGGATTGAAAAGAATGGTATTGATACCCTACGTTATGGTCAAAACAGCGCACCATCTGCTTCGGCATCAGTTAATGCTACAATTGTTACGGGAGCAGCGTATATCACAATAGCCAATGGAGAATACTTTACACTCTTTGCTTATCAAACATCTGGGGCAACATTAGATTTTTATTCTAGTAACTACGACGCTAGCAGAGTCCAAATTACCCAAGTACCTGGATCAACCGTTCCACAAGTCAATGCCGCTTTGTTGGGCTACCGTGCAGATGGTGCACAATCAATAGCATCAAATACAGGCACAAATGTTTTTTGGTCCACGACGGATTTCAATGTAGGATCAACGGGATTGACGTTTAATGGCACAACAACTTTTACTAATAACACTGGTGGGACATTGAATCTACTAGTAACCGCTGCAGCAACTTTTGCTTCAAATGCTACTGGTAATCGGCATATTTGGATCGCAGTGAATTCTTTAGGAGGACGGCAAGGACAAGTGATTGAACAAGCAGTTGCAGGAGACGTTACGGCCTTGTCAACATCATGCCAAGTATCAATACCCAATGGGGATTTTATTAGAATATTTGTATTTCAAATGTCGGGTTCAAATTTATTATTAACAACTGCAACCACTGTACAATTTTCACCAATCGTTTCATCATCAGCCCTGCAATCCGTTAGTCTTACCACTCCATCACCATTATTATCAATTTCTGGTAGTCCAGCTGTTGGACAAAACCCAACACTTTCATTTACAACAACGAGCACCCCAACTGGAAGTGGTACTACAATTGTTTTAGCTACATCACCATCAATAACCACACCAACCCTGGCAACTCCCAGTATTACAGGAACCATGACATCTACAGGAGAAATAGTAGCAACAACTTTTGACGGGAAAACCATTAAAAACACTGAACAATTTTTTGTTAAATATACCGATTTTGGATTCACGGGTAATAGTCAAGTAATTAGTACGAATGCTTCCAGTGGTACTTTCAGACTACTGGTTCATAATTTTGCCAATTGTCAAATCAAAATGCCTAATGCTACCCTTTTTAATATCGGCACGACGTATCGTATTAAAAACAATGGAACATCATTCAGCACAGCAATTTTTGCCAACGATGGTACAACACTACTGGGCTTTTCAACTATCGGTGGAATTATTGAAATTATTCTTGATGACAATTCCACGGCAAATGGTGTTTGGGATATCCAGGGAATGCTAAATCATTCATCGGTTGAAGCAAACAATTTAGGTCTATATTTTAAAAATGGAGCTTTAATATCCCTTGCCAATACTGCCAATTTTAAAGTAATTACATACACTGCGCCATCTCAATCAGTTAATTATAACTGGATCTACCCAACTACTGCAGGATTTACTGGACAAGTTTTGACTTCCGCTGCTGGTGGTACATTGACTTGGTCAAATCCGCTAACAAATCAATCCATTCTTAGTATAAGTCCTGGTGGTAATAGTTTTGGTACAAACTCTCCTAGTGTTGCCACCAATCCGACTTTGACTATTACGGGGAGTCAATCAATGTCAGGGCCAGGAGTGGGATCATTAATAGTCAACACTACAACATTTGGAAGTTGTTTATGCACAAGTTTTTTGAATGACTACATGGGCACGAATCAAACAATATACAATGCTATTGGTAAATCTACCAGCTTTGGAAATTCAGCAACTCCAGGATTTTATTATTATGGTGATAATGATATACAAAACAAATACGCAATTGCTTTGTACGGCAAAGCCCTATCAGTCCAAATATTTACACCATCAATATCCGCAACGACTAATCAAGCCACACTATTGGTGAATGGTGGAATAACGGCCGAGTCGCTATACGTAAACGGTGCAACAACTCTTCAAGCTACTACAGCAACATCCATAACCACAAATTCACTTACAGTTATTCCCAATCCAGGCAACCCATCTCAAACCCGTCAATTAACATTTGATTACGGAACTCTTACCCCATCTTTATGGTGGGCTTATGATGCTGTCGATAATACCTTTTTTTCACCTCTAAGCTATCCTACAAATTTTAATACCAATATCGCAAACAGACAATATTCGTGGCAACAAGTGGGAAAAAATTATTCTTTCACTTTATGTCTGAAAGCATCTTTAGGATCTAATGATGATCTCGAATGTCTCTTTATTAATGATTGCTACCCACCACAACCATTCTTTGGAAGTTTAAGTCAAGGAGAATTCGATCAACAAAATGCTAACGGCTTGATGATTCCAGCATCGTAATTTTATTAAATTAATTATAGAATACTTTTTGATTCACTTTCGGGGTTACAAAAACCCTACATTGGATCGACAAGAATATCAGCATTTTTGAAATGGGCGCGTGTTCGAAGAGGAGGTTCATATTTTACAGGTTGGGTCTTAAATTGGCCGGATGGTGTCCCTATATTTTGGCCTAATCTAACAATCCTCAACTTGACGGTTTCGGCCTCTGGCTCGTACCAAACTGCTTAGGAACATTCGTTTATTATTTCATACAACAACTTTAATTTTCTCTTTGTTCTAATAAATGGTATTGTGATATTAAATTTGCCTCCCCACCGCTCAACAAGCACCAGTGCAACAAACCGCAGGTTTGGGAAATATTTCTTTTCATCACGTCGTTTTAAATTAAATGTATAATGAATTTTCGCAAATTCTTTCAGCATCCCTACATATGCAGAGTGGAAATTTTCAAACTGTATACAGTTACCACCGCCCATCTTGCGAATAATCAGCGGGATTTGATTATACAGTTTTGGGAATTTATGTCTTTTTAGTATTGCCCGAATGGCTTCCCAATTACATTCAACACCATTCATCAGCGCCATTACCCCGTCACTGATTTCACCTCTGCACCCCAGCAATTGATCCAGCGTATTTTTAAATCTTTCTATCCGGTTGTAGTGATGGATAGGTCGGCATTTCCCCCGCGCTTCGACTTCTTCTTTCCAGCCATTTGCCAATGGCCAAGACGTTCTACTATTAGTGATAAAAATTACTCTCTCGATTCTATTATTCGATAACACTCCCAGCCGTAAAGTTCCGGCGGACCGTAAAGCTCTACTAATAAAGACGAAAATTCTATCGAGCCATGAGATCGAAAGTATACCTGGTATTTCATTGATAATTCTAATAGGAGTATAAAACATTTATTAATTGTTATAAATTCTCGTTGGGCCTTTATATGCCATCCCAGTCAAATCACCAGGTACATTGTTAGCCATACGTCGAGCTTCAAAGGTACGGTTATCAAAATAATCATAAATCTCCCCGCCTTTTTGAGCATAATCAAGACTTTTGAGGGGTGATCCAGTAGCTAGCGCCGTGACAAAGCCGCCGTATTGGGCGGCTAATCTACCCGGATCTATTTGAGCATCTTCAAGAGGTTTTGTATATTTCATATAATTACGCTTTGCAGTTCCTTCTCGCGCTAAACTAACTCCTGAAGAAATATAACGTCTCCCTTCAATACCTCCCATTTATAATTACTACATACTTTTTGTTTATTTAAAAGAAGAGGGGAAAGTGCCAGTAGGAGTAAAAAATGGGGTAGTTGGGCTACCAAGACCGCTGGGAAAACCTCCGGGTACGCTTGGCTGATATAACGAGCCTAATTTAGACATTTCCAACATTTGTAAATCGCCTTTAGCTTTCATTGCGTCCAAAGAGCCCGTATAAATATCTTTTGCCCCAGTAGCCAACCCCGACAATCCTTTGTACAGTTGATAGGCTTTATAGGCTCCATAACCGGCAGCCCCTAATTTAGCGGCTGTTAAACCTACTTGAGCATAGTCTCTTGCTGTATACTTTTGATTGTTTGCCCTATCTATTTTAGCCATTTATGATAAAACGCATGCATTTTGTATGTGAAATATATAAAATGTCTACACACTTCAAATGGTATCCCGGTTCTGACGATGTAGTTGTTCCTTGGAACGCTCGTTATTCGTTCCCATCCCAAGCCAACAAAACTGTAAAATTAACTCCTAGAATTCCCCCAAAAAATGGAAGTGAATTCAATCCTGGTAATGTTATTCGCTTGGAATTCCCAGCTCAAGGGTATGTCAACCCATCAAATACTACTCTTTCTTTTGATGTTGCAATCGTTGCCCCAACAGGAACTACTTGCGATCAACTACGATTCCAAAACAATATCCAATCTATTTTTTCCCGTGTTCGTCTTTTGTATGGATCAACTCCAATTGAAGATATTGTTAATTATAACGTTGTTGTTCGGGCTTTGACTGAATGGACCTCTTCAAATCCCTTGGCAACCGATCAAGCTGCTGTTAGTGAAGGTATTGGCGGTATAACTTTTGGATCAAGCGGTGGTACTGCCGGCGCCCTTGGTGCTTGCTCAATCATCAATGCCCAAGGTATGGTAAGTGTTCGCCAAGCCCATATTCAAGGTATTGATAACATTCCCGGCCCAACGGCCAAAGTAGCTTTGACTGGTGGTGCTGGATTCGGTACTGTACCGAATGTCGCTGATTCTGGACGTTCTATTAGAAAATACCAAGTTTCATTTGCCCTTGGTCTGTTCACCCAAGAAAAATTGATTCCTACTAAATTCATGGCTTCTCAATTAGCTATTGAATTAACTCTTGAAACCGCTGCTGGGTGTATGTACCATAGATTCACCGGTACTCCATCCTTGAACGCTTCGTACATTGTAAAGAATGTTAATTTGATTCCTGAAATTTTGGAATTTGATGCATCTTACGATTCCATGTTCTTGATGGGTCTGCAACAAGGAGGTGTACCTATAAAGTTTTCTTCATGGCATACTTATATTTTCTCGACTGGTGGTTCATCAAGATTGAACTTGCAAATCCAAGAACGATCCCGGTCTGTTAAAGCCCTGTTTGCCGTACAACGTCGTTCCCCAAATACTTTTGAAACTGATAGTGGTGCTTTGCATTTCTGTACCAATGCAGCAGTATATACTTCCAATGGTGCTATTGGTACTATTCCCGCTGCTCAATCCTTGCAAGATTACCAGTTCCGTATTGGTGGGCGTTATTACCCTGCCGCCCCTGTTCAATGTTCACTTGCTGCAGGTTCTTCAACTAGTAACGGTGGTGCTGAAGCACTTACCGAACTCCAAAAAGCCTTGAATCAAATCGGTGATTACCGCCTATCGACCGGTGTTAATCCAAGAACTTGGGCGCTTGGTCCTTGTTACAATGGTGAAGCTACCGGTGTCTCTATTCGTGGTTGTTATGATAACAAATACTCTGAACATGATTTCACCACTTCCATGGTTGGTACCATTGGAGGTGTTTCTTTAATGTCTGGAGTGACTTCATATAATGCTACCCAAACTGGTACTACTACTGCCGCGGCTGGGGGTAATTCTTTTGCTGGAAACACTGGAAGTTGTAATTTCGGAATGGCTATTGATCTCGAAACATCTAATGGTGTTGAGATTTCAGGATTGAACGCTGAAGAACAAGTATTTTTTTTTTCCCTTTTAATCCTAGTCTGATATATCTCTTTTGGCTAATTATTCTTGCGCTCAAGAATCTACCTTTTCCATTGAAGTATACTCGTACTATGACGCTATGATCATCCTTAGAGAAAACAATGTAATGGAACTTATTCAATAAAGTATGTGTTTTACTCTAATGGAAAACGTTACATATCACGAATTTTATCTCGATTCTTCTGATGCTTCAAAGGCCGTCAGCAGTACCATTGACGCTTTAAACTGGCCACTGTTCAATCTACCTTTCCAGCTACAATCAATAAAGAGTTTCAAAGTGCTTGAAGTTCAAATCCCTAATTCATACTGTGTATCTGCCGGGGCCAGTATTACGATCACGTATTTCTCTAGTTTTCTTCCAGGCGATACTCCAACAACTACTACAAAAACTTATTTTTTGTTGGCCACTGGAACTCCTTCAGGGGCCCAAATTGCTGCAGATTTGACTAATCAATTTTTAGCTGATACGGGATACCCAGGATCGGGTGTATCAGGATGGGGTAGCAATTATCTTGTTTGTACTTTTGTCCCTGGATCATCCACTCCTAATGGAATGTCTTATTTCAACTTTGTAGCGAATGCTGCTTCAATTGGACCGGTTGGTAATAGTAACCAGGATTTCCAAATTAGTATTACCGATCAAAGATCGGAAGATGTAATGGGTTTAAAAGTTGGAATCACCAATTGTATAAATATTGGCCAAGTTGGTACAGCTGCGAAATCACTAAAATCCCTTCGTCCATCTTTAATTACTGGGCCACCTTACTTGTATGTTTCTTCCAATATTGTTGGAAATCTTTGCGAAACTTATCTACCCCAAGGTGCCGCTTTATTAAGTGGTGGTGTATCGTCTCCTCAAATGGCCAAGATCCCTGTTAATGCCGATGTAGGTAGATTTATCCAATGGTCTGACGCTAATACATCTCATTGGTACAAAGTCGGGGATCTCAATTCACTATCACAAATCGATTTGTTTTGTCAATTAGGAAATTACGGTGGATACCTTGATTTCCAAGGATTACCATTTTCAATTAAACTTGGGGTATTAGTAGAATCTACTTCGTATGTCACTTCAAAGCAAAACTCTTCTTTCCGCACTATTACGGGGCGCTAATAAAGTATGTGTTTTATTTCAAATGGCTACTCTTACTCATAAACGTCCTCCAAAATTAAATCGTAATGAGCCTATCCGCCCAGCCATGACTGGTAGTGTCGGTGTGCCTTTAGTTGCAAATCAATTGGCTCATTGTTATCCTGGTCAAGATATTAGGTATGACCCGGCGTTCGAGCGGAAAGGTTTGGGGAGCGATCTTACACGTCAGCCAATAGTATATGATTCAAATTGGAATATGGGGCGCGGTGAAGTAAATGCTTACGGAATGATGCAACAAGATTTAAGAGTACCGGATTTATTACACGCACCTACGCTTGGTGGACTACCGCAATATACTTATCGTAACCAAATCGCTACGCTATATAATGCCAAAAGAACAGGGTTCAATTTCTTACCTTTGCCCGGGCCATACGAAGTATCACCTGGTGAAATGGTTCGAGGTGGTCAAGTTGTTCGTACAACCGATATTGAGGGGATTTATAGCGTCGTAGAAAATAACCCCCAAGCTTCTGGGATCAAATATTCAATGGATCGCAATACACCCTTTCAACAACTTCAAGATCGGTTAAAGCAAGCGGGTTCTTTATCACAAGGATTAGTGCAAGAGTCTTCAGGGAATCCTGGGTCTACTATTGGTAGAGCTCCAAAAGGGAGAGCTCCAAATATTAGTCCAGCTATGCGTTAATAAAATGTTATAAAGTATGTGGTTTATTTAAAATGCCTCTAGTATTCAGACATAATGGGCAACGTGCCTACAAACCAACAGACCCATGGGACAGTCGTTTTTATTTCGAATATGAACGGTACCCTGATCGCCCTGAAACCCGCGCTCCTCCGTATATTATAAAATATAAAAACCTACCAAAAATTAAATTACAACAAAAGCAAAAACCTTTGAAAGAGATACCTGTCCAAGAACTAGAACCTGCAACTGTTGTTGAAAATGTTACTCAACCTCCTTTGGTTCAACAGCCGCCACGAATGTTGACCCCTCCCCCTGATCAGATTTTTTCGGTTCCTGCTCCATCCTTGCCTACTCAAGTACCAAATGTGTTTGCTAGTATTGTAAACAGCGGAGGACAATTATTATCACAAACCGCTAATACACTTGCTAACGTGGGTGGTCAAGCGGCGCGTAGTGGTATGGCTGCTGGTCAAACACTTGCTAACGTGGGTGGTCAATTGGTACGTGGAGGTATTGCTGCTGGTCAAACAGCAGCCCAAATTGTTGCGCCATTGGCAAACCCCGCAAGAAATATTCGTCAATTAGCCCAGATTGGAGGGCTAGTAGCTTCTGGTGTTAGTGGAGTTGCTTCTGGTGCTGGGGAATTGATTGGAGCTGTTAATAGAGTATCTAGGTCAGGACCACAATCTAGTGATATAATAGAATCTATACGTTATAATGTTGATCAATTACAAGCACAACTATACGCATATACCAATCGATTACAGCAAGACCCTAGATTACAAGAAGCAAGTCTAGAAATTGCTAGGTATGTAAATAGCCGCACTGCCGAAAATGAACGTCGTGCAATCCAGGCTGTTGGTACTATTTTAGGTGACAACCTTCCTACTCTTCCTCCCGCATTGACAACGGTTATACAGCGGGTTATTGCGTCTAGCAATGGGCGTCCAACAATTAATCTTATAAGGTCGGCCATTGAACCATACCTTTCAATTCCGAACCGTCCACCAGCGCTTCAAATTGCTGATATGATAAATACTTTTGAAAGATTAAGTATTGATCCCTCAATTCCTAGCTCGTCTAGAGATTCCACTATTAGACCAACTCCTCCTCAAATCCAACGAGATCAAAGCTTTGCACCAGTTGCGGCCGGTACAGCTCTTTTAAGTCTTATTTTGCAACAGTGGTTGTCTTTGTCACGCGGGAAATTCAGTTAGAAAAAGTATAAATAGCTACAATAAATTTTGTCAAAATTAAAATGGTCCTTTACGCTGCAAAATTAAAAGAAAGTGCTAAACCTGTAACAACTGATCTAACCCCTCCAAAATTAACTAGGAAAGAAAAGCAGGCCATTAAACAGCAAGAAGCCGATTTGAAAAAACAACAGGAACAAGTCGAAGCTGAACTTGCTGCTAAACAACTGGAAATCGCTGCGGCTGAACAAGCTCTTGCCGATAAAAAAGCCGCCCAAAAAGAAAAGAGGAGATTGGCCAGGGAAGCTAAAAAAGCGGTTATTCCTGAATCTGTTTCTGAATCCATCCCAATGACTGAAGATACTCTCATTGAAGAGCCTGTTATTGCTCCAAAAGTAGTTGACGAAACCCCCGTTAAAAAGAGCCGTAAACGTAAACAACCGCCACCAACTCCTGCTCCTTCTCTTGATGAGCAGGTTGACGAAGCTGTTGAGCAGGTAACCCAAGATCAAGAACCCCCAGCATGGTTTAAAAAATATGTGACTGGTGTAAAGAATGAAGAAAGCCATTTACGATCCCCTAAAAAGCCCAAAAGACAAGTTGCTAAAGAAGCAACTCAAATGGCTAATGAACAATGGGGTAAAGGACTTGTGCGCGATCGAGTACGTAATGAAGTTGATCAGCACATGTCCAGAATGTACCAGATGATCTTTAATCGTGGCTTATAAGTATAAATTGGAATAAATGTATGCTTTGAATTATATGAAAGTATTGACTGTAAAACCTATTCCCGTTCCCGCAAAATGGAAACATCCTCCCCCTCCTAACGACGCGTTGCCGAGACACGAATTTACCATGGGTTTAATAGCCCCTAAAGGCGCCGGTAAAACCACCGTGATTTGTAATTTGTTGAATTTCTACAAGGGGTATTTCCACAATATCCTCGTTTTTTCCCCAACAGTTGCTAGCGATGAAAAATGGGATTGGGTAAAAGAACAACGTTTATTAATTCAAAACCGTCCCTTGATTGATTTCGTCAATAAACAAAAGAAAAAGGAAATGGTGGGTATTGTTGAACAACAGGAACCCGAAAGCGAATTTGATGGGCTCGTTGATCCTTATGATGAAAATTTTGATGGTCGAATACCCGAAGCGTGTTTTTTAAGTGATTACGACGAATCTACTTTACAAGAAATTATGGACGAACAAATGAAAGTGGTTACTCTACTAAAGAAACATAAAAACAGTAAACACTTGGCAAACAGGATTTTGATTATCTTTGACGATTTGGTTGGTAGTAGTTTGTTTAGCGCGTCAAAGAGTAATCCATTTAAAAAATTAAATACTACCCATCGCCATTATTCCTGTAGTATGCTCATGGTATCTCAAGGATACAAGGAGATCCCAAAAACTGTCCGTACCAATTGGTCTTGCCTATTGATCTTTGAAATTCCTAATGATAAAGAGATTGAAGTGATCTATGAAGAGTTCCCCATGGGTCTAAAGAGAGATCAATGGATGGAGGTGTATAACTATGCCGTGACGGGTGATCATGATTTTTTCTTTATGAATTACCAAAAAGAAAAGCGGTTAAGGATGATGAAAAATTTTGATCAAGTCTTGTTTCATGACACGTGACCAAGGGTATAAAAGGGCCCAATAAAAAAATTCTTACTCTAATGAAAATCGTTGTTTTTACTGATCACCAACCAAACTCTGGGGATAATGCTCTGATTGCCAAGTTTGAAAACCAGGGGTACCGTGTGCTAGTAGATTCGCTTCATAAACAAGAAATACCATGGATCAAGGAGAATTATGGGGAAACTCCTCATAGAGTATACTACGCCGAAAGCACAGAATTATACGATGGAATCGTTGGTGAATTGGATGAAAATGCTCCATTTAATTTCATTGCTTACTTTGATCAAACTGAAAAATTAAATAACGCCGACTGGGTTTATATTCGCTTGTTTTTGAAAGCCTTTTTATACGATACGAAAATGCCTAGGTTGACTCGACGAATTACAAATTTGTTGAGTGGGCAACATGTTGAAGTAAAGGTAGCTGCTGATAGTATACCGCTGGTAGATGAAGGGTCAAAAGAAACTGAAGGTTGTTATACATTCAACAAGGCTGTGTTTGAAGATCGTAATATTGCTCTATGTGAAATTGTTAAACCAATTATTGTTCGGTTAAAAGACAAAAATGAAGAAAAGGTTCTCGTTGAATCTAGTATTCCATATACTGTTGTAATTCGAAACTTTGCTGATCGTGGGTACTACCCGCTGTTTTGGAGTTTATTTGTTTGTGAAAGCTGGGGGAAGGATAACAAGGATATTCAATTCTTGCAAGCTTTATGGGGTAGTTTGGATATGGAAGGAGCTTTTGACATGGATGCTATTCTTGATCAAGGAATGAAAGAGTGTAATTGGTCAAGTGAAAACGGTGCTTGTGCCGGTCCTGAAGTATACAGAAAAAGTTTAAAAGATACTTTGGAAAAGTTATTGGTAAAAGAAAAAGGGTTTGGGCGTTATCAATAAATTGCTTTATTCGGTTTTAATCTTTTTCGCTGCTGGTGATGATAAATCATCAAGGGATTGCAAATCAATGAGATTGATAGACATACCATAAATCTTGTCTTCAAAATTCATGTATCCTAAAAGTTCGACAAGCAATTCTACGGGATGGTACGCACGGAAAGGAGCATCAGCAGGTTTCTTGGGATTGAGTTTGACATTGGATTGGAATTTATACGCTGACTTGTCTTTAGGATATTTTAATTTAATCCATAATCTGTCGTTTTTAACAAAGTCTTTAGCGGTCCATGATTCGTCAAGATTGAATTGTTCGAATAAAACGCTGAATTGTTCAATAGTTTCCAAATCTTCATCGTCACCAAATTTGAATCCCAAGGAGTGAGTGCCATATTCGTTTGATACTACGATTCCATCAGAAGATACTTCGCCAATCAATGTAAGTTTCATTGGTCGTTTTTCGGCTTTGACTCTGATCATATGGATAGATTTCTTTGGTTCTTTGTTGTATTTTTCAAGCTCCTTGTCGAAATTAAATTTTTCAAATTCGAATGGCGATTGTACGAGAGTTTTAGGAGTTAGATCAGGCATTTTGAGTTTGTGAATTTTGGGTAAAATTGTTTGATCTATTTATACTTTATATTTAAAAAATCATGTGCATTATTTTTGTTTGTTTGGTTATTTTGGCAGTTGTGCTTTGTTTTGCTGTGTTGTGTTTGGTTTGTGTTTTGCTGTGCGGTCTGTGTTTGGTCAATGTGTGGTCAGTGAAAAAGTATTTATGACCAAATAAAATTTATGAAAATTATGATTTCACGACAAACAAGTCTTAGCGCTCTTCCTCCTCAACAAAGTATTATATACCCAAACTGCTACGACGTGTTCAATTGCTGGAACGATTTGGTTATACGAAAAAATAGGTTTTTACAAGTATCATTGGGATTTAAAATTTTTGACGATTTGGGTGAAAGGTGTGTGCTCGTTGATAGATATGGATTCTGTGTCACCAATCATCTGACCGTCGAAAACATGCCGATTGTAAATGACATTCCCATATGGTGCAAAATTACGAATAACACTAATAAGGATATCCATGTACCACATGGCGCTATATTGTGTCAAATCATGCGTCTGCCCATTGACATGGTTGGAAGATAAAATGTGCGAGTATAATAAAAATGTTTGACTTTAAAATGTTGAATAATGATCAAATGTGGACTTTGGCTATTGGTGTTTTATTAGGGCTTAGCGAATTAATGGGGATGTTCAAACGAGGGCCTAACGGGATATTGCATGCAGTCTGGAAATTCTATAATATCAAAGTCGAAGTCGAGTATTTGGAAGAAGGAGAAGGTGGTGGTGATGGTGTGCGCACTATTGACGAACGTTTAGATCAGTCTGTTGTTAGTAATAGGGAAACTATAGTGATGGAAAATGGTAAAGCTGAGGGTTCTGCTCCAAATGTTTTATTAATAAATAAAATTGCTTAAAAGGAATTGAACCGTTAACCAAAGAAGAAGGAGAAAGATATTGAGTCTTATCCCCACCGTCTTTGGTTAACAAGTATATGAAGACCAAGCGTATGACCGATTTCATACGAATTCTTCTAATCGTACTACTGAAATAGAGGTCAGTCTATGTCAATGATGCCATTAGTAGAATTGGTACAAGATCGGTTATAGGCTTGGTCTTCATAAATTTTTTCCAAGTCATTTTCAATCCGGCGGACTGAGTTTGATCCGGCGGACTGAGTTGAATCCGGCGGACTGAGTTGAATCCGGCGGACTGAGTTGAATCCGGCGGACTGGAAATGACTTGTGCGCATTTTGTTGATTTTGAAATTAATTTATTTGTGTAACTTGGTAAAGAGAATTTTGGCGCCACTTTTGAGCCCGACGGGGTTTGATATAGTGCTTGTATAGGTATTTGGCTATAATCCTAGAGGCATAGAGGCGGTGCAAATGGCGGACCTTGAGGATAGTGTAGGCGTCGAGGGCTTTTTTGCGCTGGGCGGATTCGTAGGAGGTGATGCTTTGGACGGTAGAGCGAGTGCGAGCCATTATTTTTTTTTTTTACCATTTTTCGCTTGCTTTTATATTCGAAAAGGGGGCGCTTGGCTGTGGGTGGCTCATCCGGATGTAACCGTGGCGCTTCCCGGATCGGGTATTTTGGGCGTTTGGCTATGCGATTTGGCTGTGTGTGGGCGCTTTGGCTGTGTGTGGCTCCTTTTTTTTCCCGGTGGGCGCCGAAAACGTTTGTGGCGTCTATAAGCGCCTCTTCAATATATAATCGGCGTCATTTTTACCGATTTCCATATGAACTTAACAGAACTCCAAGTCCAAGGTTACACAATAGTCAAAGGCACAATCGACCCCTCCGAAATCAACACAGCCACAAGCCTCTTCCGAAATTGGTGGGAACACAACGACATCAGCCACAGACCCATAGCGTCCCACGGTATCATCAAGCATTGGAAAATCGGTCACACAGCTTCAGCGTGGTATATTCGCACAAGACCCGGGGTTCGTGGCGCATTCGAGGCGTTGTGGGGTACAAAGGATTTGATCGTATCATTCGATGGGGCTTGCTATATGCCCATAGGGACCCAGAGGCGCAATCAGTCGTGGCTACATGTGGACCAAGCCCCCAACAACCCCGGCTTTCAATGTGTACAAGGATTCGTGGCGCTAACCGACAATTCAAAAGCCACTTTGGGGGTACTGCCCGGTAGTCATTTGGATTTTGTGGCCAACACCGCCACCGTCCCGGCATCAAAGCGTAACAAGCGGTGGGTCAAGCTCCCTTTGGAATACAGCAAGGTAGTGGCAGTGCAAGTGGAGGCGGGTGACTTGGTACTATGGGATTCAAGGGTGGCGCATATGAATTTTTACGACCCCACAGAAGAGAGGCTGGTGCAGTACGTGTCTTATTTGCCTAGAGCCCGAGCCACCCGTCCCGATTTGGAAAAGAGGCTCAAGTATTTTGGGGCGAAGCGGACTACAAGCCATTGGGCTGCGCCACTAGAGGTCGTGGGGGTACAGCCACAAACGTGGGGTAACCCAGCTTTACGGATTGACTATGGCAAGGTATCGGATCCGGCGGATTTGGCTGTGTGGCTTGCTATGGAAAATGAAATAAAAAATTTGGTATAATATATAGGGTTATGGTGTGGCTTAGACAGGGGGTATTGGAGTGGGAAGAGGGGTAGGGGGCGCTCACGTGACTGTCGAAAGTAGGATACAAATACCATATCTCT